>Ga0210390_10003532_pt1 | contig 13386 bp, 13 predicted proteins | sample IncBWH11OmetaG_FD_161050 | JGI IMG/M metagenome (GOLD analysis project Ga0210390, IMG submission 161050) | Forest soil microbial communities from Barre Woods Harvard Forest LTER site, Petersham, Massachusetts, United States - Inc-BW-H-11-O ...
GATGAAGGCGTGCGTAAGATCATCCATCATCTGGGGATTGAGCGCATTACGCTTATCCGGACGATTCATCGTGATGGTAAGGATGCCGCCTTCCGAGTGGGTATGTAGGGTGGCGTAGCGCCGCATATCGGTTCCCTCGAGCCAGAGACACACAATCTTACTTCAGGCGTTCAGAAGCGAGCCATTCGACTATTGTGGCATCGAAGCAAATTGTTGCTGAATAGCTCGGCTCGCCGCGAGCAGATTGTCGAGCGGACTCAGCGGGGGAAGCGTAGCGCCCAGCCTGCCAAGTTCTGCGAGAGCGATCTCAGTCGCCACGTTGCCAACCAGCGCGTCCTGCGCGAAGGGACATCCGCCCAGGCCGCCTAAAGCTGTGTCGAATCTCCGGCAGCCTGCGGTGTAAGCAGCGGCCACTCTTTCAGCAGCATGGTCAGGTCGGGCATGCAGGTGCACACCAAGTTCGACATTGCCCGAAAGCGTCGGCAAAACAGCGGCCACGAGAGTTTCGACGTCAGCCGGAGACGCGAGACCCACCGTATCGGCGAGAGAGATCTGCTCGATTCCGCTGTCAGTCAGCAGATCGCAGGCGGCGATAACTTCGTCAACGCTCCATGGATCGTTGTATGGATTGCCGAAGGCCATAGAGACATACACAACGACATTTACGCCTGCCTTGTAAGCGCCTTCCCCAATTGCATCAAGAACCTCGAGAGACTCTTCCGGAGTCTGCCGCTGGTTGCGCTGGAGAAAGGTGGGCGACACAGAGTAGGGAAATCCCAGCGTGGTCACGGCCCCGGTGGCAATCGCACGGTCGGCGCCTTTTTTGTTTACGACGATGCCGATGATTTCAACATCGTCTGGCGCGTCGAGAAAACCAAGCACCTGCGCTGAGTCAGCCATCTGCGGGACCGCTGCCGAGGACACAAAGGAGACGGCATCGATATACCGAAAGCCGGCATCGATCAACGACCGCAGATACTCCACCTTTGCATCTACAGGGATGGGCTTCGCTAATCCCTGCCAGGCGTCACGAGGACACTCGATCAGTTTGACTGCGTTTACCATTTCTCGGCCAGCTTAAAGAGCGTGCGAATTCGTTATGAGAAACACCCCAACGATCGCGGCGAAGTGCGCAGCCGCGGCAATCGCCAGGGCGGTCCATAACGACTTTGAGCGGAGTATCAGGACCATGAGCGCTCCATAGAGCGGAAACTGAATATACATCAACAGCTGCGACAGATTATCTCCGAGCAGAGGCGCCAGCCCGATGGCAGGACTCTTCAGCAGAAGCACCCATGGATACAGGGTCATCAAAGCGCCAGGGCCGGCCAGGGCCATAATGCTGGCGGCGTGGATGGCAAAGGGCGTTACGGCAATACCAACCAGAAGCGGCCACCACACAGCAAGAAAGCCGGGACTCTTACTCTTGCGCTTACGCGAAGTGTTCCGAGATACGGCGCGGCGCTTCTCCCGAGGTGCGGCTGTGGTGGCGGGCATGCCATGAGAATACTAGAACCGCAGGGGCTTTCTGCCCACATCGACAGCAGGTGATGCGCAAAGGTATCCGGGTTGAAATCACCACGCTTGCAGAAGTCGACAATTGATTTGACCGTGCAGTGAGTTGAGGGCTACATTCGCAGGCGCCGCGCCAGTGCGATCCGCTTGTCACCAGAAGGCAAGCCACCGCGCAGCCGCACGGAGGATGTACGGGCCACCTTGCCCTGAGACGACAGGGATCCAGGTATTTTCAGGAGGCTTGCAATGTCAACGATCAAGAATGTGGGAACGACCGCAATCGCGGCTCTGTTCCTGGCCATTTCTATTGCAGCTCATGCTTCACAGCCAGCGTTCGACGCGATCTATGTCTTCGGCGACAGCTACTGTGATGTCGGTAACATCTTTATCGCGACCAGCGGCGCTGAGCCGGCTGCGCCCTACTACATGGGCCGCTTTTCGAATGGTCCGATCTGGATCGATCACCTGGCCGGCACCTTCGGAGTAAAGGTGACGCCCTCCCTAGCCAACGGTACCGACTATGCCTTCGGCGGCGCGGAGGTTACGGCAGCGGTGCCCGAGGGCCCATTCTCAATTCCCAGCGTTCCCGACCAGGTGGCACTGTACCTCTCCCAGCACAACGGAAAGGCCGACCCCAAAGCGCTGTACATCGTGGAAGGCGGCGGCAACGACATTCTGAACGCTCCGGCCGGCACTTCTCCTCAACAGCTTGGAGCTGAGGTGGCCTTTGGATTGGCGGCCAGCATCGAGTTGCTGGAACGCGCGGGCGCCCGTCACCTCCTGGTACCGAACCTCTTCGATGTGGGCAAGTTGCCGGCAGCGCGCCTGGGCGGAATCTCCACTTTTGCCACTGCGACCACCCTGGTAGTCAACCAGCAGATGAGCTTCTGGCTGCTGCTCGAATCGTTTTCACCGCAGACGCACATTTACCGGCTGGATACCTATGACTTCCTGCAGGGAGTATTCGCCGACACCTCCCACTTCGGCTTCAGTGATGTAACTGATCCATGTCTCGTTACCTCTCCGACACCTTCGGTGTGCAGCAATCCCTATGTCAACTTTTTCTGGGACTTGGACCACCCGACGATCTTTGGGCACTCCATGTTCGCCACGCTGGCGATCCAGGCGATAAGTCAATGACAATTCGCTCGCGGACTTAGGCGACTCGCGGTTGGCCACTCCGCGAGCGAATCCATAATTCGAAGGCCAGCGTGTTGATCGAGAAGCCGATCCAGAATGCAATCCCGAAGAACTGGTGTGGCGTAAGGTGTGTGAGCCGGCTGGTCGCAAAGAAAACTCCCATCACCGGCCGCGTGGTCGCGATACCCAGCAGGACCACGATGGCGCGCAACAGCCATGGGCGCTCGCGGAGCGGATCATTCTGTCTCCTGTAACGATATGCGCGGACTAGCGAGACAAGGAAGAGGCTGTTGAAGAAGAGCACTGCCGACCGCTCAATCCATCCGCCGACAGAATCGACACTCATAGAGTAGGCGGTGAGGCCAACGACAGCTCCGAGGGGATAAATGAGTCGCCCCGCCCAGGCGCGCGTCGATGCTCGAAAAACCACGAAGGGCGCGACCAGCACGAACGCCAGCGCGGGGATGATATGCGCCAGCGTTAACGCCGCATGGGAAGCGAAGAAAGAGTCCAGAGCCGCAAGCTGAGGCGCGGCCGAACGCGGAGGAACGGCCAGCGCGAATATCCGTCGAATGACCACGGCTACGGCGATTGCTGTACACACCCAGAAACCGATGCGCGCCCAGAGCGGGGATCGCCCTTCTCTCAACCCCGGGGCAAGGCGAGTTTGTATGGGGGCCATTCTTCCTGATACGTAAGAAGCGTCCTCCTAGTGCCGTGTTTCTCCCGTGCCCGCAGGTTGTACGGAAAGATCGCCTGAGCCCAGACGGCGGCGGAAGAAATCGAAGACAATCCCGTAAAGCTGCAGGGCCAGTTCCGGATCGTAGCGCGGGCCCTCGTCGCGCATGAAGGCATGCGCGCCGTTGACTTCATACCAGCTGAATTTCGCGCCGACCTCGTTGAGCCGGGCCTGCACGATTGTGCGGCCTTCCAGCGGTATGTGCGGGTCCTGTCGTCCCCAGATCATCAGCAACTCACCGCGGATGTCTTTGGCGCGTTCGAGCGAATCATCCTTCATCCCCTTGCCTAGGCTGCCCTTGTGTATATCCGTCGCATAGAAGCAGGCAGCGGCTCGCACGTCAGGATTCATGGCAGCGCGGAAGGCGAGATGCCCTCCGATGCAGATACCCATGGCCCCGAGCTGGCCGGTGCAATCATCGCGTGACTTGAGATGATCGAGAACAGCGCGGGCGTCGGCGTCGTAGCTGGCGAGTTCCTTGGTGGTCTTCCACTGATTGCCTCGATCCGACCCAGCCTGATCATAGGCGAGAATAGTTCCGGCGGGCTCGAACTCGTGATAAATCTCCGGGACGGCAACGACGTACCCGTGACCGGCCAGCATGGCAGCGGTTCTGTGAATGGGACCGGTGACCTGAAAGATCTCGCTATAGAAAACGACGCCGGGATATTTTCCCGGCGCGACCGGCCGGAAGATATGCGTTCGCATCGGCCCGTAGGCGGTCGAGAGTTCGACGTGTTCGTTGTCGAGGATGATCATAGGCTTGAATTTTAGTCCGTTACGTCTGCAGAATCCCGACGTTGAATTTCGGCACGTCGGGATTCAACGCCGCGGCTTCAAGCGCCGTTAGGATGGCTTCGCGGGTCTTTGCGGGATCGATGATGGCGTCGACCCATAGGCGCGCAGCGGCGTAGCGGCAGTCAGTCTGCTGGTCGTAGGTTGCTTTGATCGAAGCCAATAGCTCCTGTTTTTCTTCGTCGCTGAGCTTCTTGCCTCCGCGCTCCAGTTGCTTGATCTTGATCTCGACCAGAGTATTTGCTGCCGAAGCTCCACTCATCACGGCATAGCGTGCTGTAGGCCACGCGAAGATAAAGCGCGGGTCGTAAGCCTTGCCGCACATTGCATAGTTCCCCGCCCCGAACGATCCGCCTACGATCACAGTGATCTTGGGCACGGTGGAGTTGGAAACAGCAGTCACCATCTTCGCTCCGGCGCGGATGATGCCGCTCCACTCCGCATCGCGGCCCACCATGAAGCCGTTCACATCGTGCAGGAAGATGAGCGGCACGAGGTTCTGGTTGCAGTCCATGATGAAGCGCGCGGCCTTCTCGGCGCTCTCGGCATAGATAACTCCGCCGAACTCCGTGCGCTTTTCGCCAGTGTGGCTGATCTGCGGCTGATGCTGCTTCTGGTTGGCAACGATGCCAACGGCGTGACCGCCGATGCGCGCGTATCCACACAAGACAGTGCGCCCATAGTCCGGCTTGTATTCGTCGAACTCGCTGCGATCGACGATTCGCGCCAGAAGCTCGTGCATGTCGTAAGTGTTGACCGCGGCCTTGGCGGGATCGGGATCGAGCAGCGAATAAATATCCTCCGCCGCGTATCTGGGAGCGTCCTTTGCAGGATCATAGGGCGACCGATCGAATGGCGCGCCGGGCCGATGCCCGATCTTCGCGACAAGCGACCGCAGGCGGGCAACGCATAGGTGGTCGTTCGGCTCTTTGTAGTCGACCGTACCCGAAATCTCCGCATGCATCGTCGCGCCGCCTAGCTCTTCTGCCGAATATTTCTGTCCGATAGCTGCCTGCACGAGCGCAGGCCCGGCGAGGAAAAGCCCGCTGCCCTCAGTCATAAGCACGTGATCGGTCATGACCGGCAGGTAGGCCCCACCGGCAACACACATCCCCATGATCGCGGTGATCTGCGGGATGCCCATCGCTGACATCACAGCGTTATTCCGGAAAATACGCCCGAAATCATCCTGGTCGGGAAACACGTCTTCCTGCAGCGGCAGGAACACACCGGCGGAGTCGACGAGGTAGAGCGTCGGGATGCGGTTCTCCATCGCAATAGACTGCGCGCGGAGCACCTTCTTCGCCGTCATGGGGAAAAACGCCCCGGCTTTCACCGTCGCGTCATTGGCGATGATCATGCAGAGGCGTCCGGCGACTCGGCCAAGCCCGGTGACGGTACCGGCGGAGGGTGCTCCGCCCCATTCTTCGTACATCTCAAAGGCGGCGAAGAGGGCCAGTTCGAATAGCTCGGTCTCAGGATCGAGAAGAAGCGCAATGCGCTCCCGCGCCGTCAGCCGCTTCTTCGCGTGCTGAGATTCGATGGCCTTCGCGCCTCCACCTTCGCGGATGGCGCCTTCCTGCTGGCGGATCTGTCCGAGCAGAGCGGCCATGCCCGCGGCGTTATTGCGGGCCCGGGTGGATTTCGGATCGAGCTTTGAGGCGATGATGGTGTTCAGTGTGGTGGACTCAGCCATGGCGGACTGGCCAGATTAGCACGGGACTTGCCGTCGACGCTGATGAGTGGGGGGCGCAACCGTGTAATAAATTCGCTAGACTGTCATCGTGCTTTCTGCATTTAGGTCTTGGTAGAAAATTTAATGTATCTGATCACCTTAGCTTGCAACGGAATACCGAGCCGGCTTGGCCCCGTCGGCGCTGCCGATGTCACCGAAGAGTTTAGTCATCGCCCTTGGCATCAGAACGTGCGCTGCGAATGGGATGGTGAACGGCTACTTCTCCACGCAGAAAATGACTGGGACGCGGATGGCAAGGCGCTTCTCGATGAGTTCTCCGATGCCGTCTCTGCCTCTATTGAGGAAACCTTTGGATATGGGCTAGAGGTGGTATCTATCACTTCCGTAGCAGACGGTCGGTAATGACGGAATGCACTAGCTTCATTTCACCGGTGTCAGCTTCACGAAGGACACCGCCGGCATCGGCAGTTCAAACTCCAGCGTGACCTCTCCCGCTGCGTTTGCCGTAACCGTGCCGGGCGGAGTCAGCGTCTGTAACTCATCTCTCTGATGTAGCGATGCCATCTCCCCCGCGTCCGGCCATTTCGAAGAGCCCATCGCCTGCCATGCCCCGTAGACATTCGAATGATCGTTGTCGATTCGGTCGTGTTCCACGCGATACGACGCGCCCGGAATCAGTCCTGAGACCGTCAGCGCAATATGCCGGTTCAGGAGAGCACTCCCCAGCGCCTTGCCATGCTCGGGAGTCGCATCGCTCAGCAGGACCTCCACGCTGCCGTCAGAGTCAGAGCCGCGCGTGGCGAGTGTTTTCACGAGGCCTCCGAAGCCGTTTCCCGAGCCGGTAACAGACAGCTTCTCCGTCCCAAGCTGGTGCAGCAGGTAGTAAGCCCAGTAGCGCGGCTTGCGGAGACCGTCGAGGCCGATCAACCCGAAGCCGCCGTGAAACAGCGCCCTGGGATCGCCGCTCTCTTCGAAATAGTCGCTGGCCGTCCAGTAGCTGATCGACGCCACCTGGTCGACGCTGTCGGCGAGGCCTGAGACGGTCTCCGCGGCCGCGTAGGCCGTGTCGTTGACCTTGTCTCCGTACTGGGGAGAGACGCCCCACTCGGTGTAGTAGACAGGCACATCCGGCAGCCCATACCGGCGGAGCAGCGGCCGGTAGTCGGATGCCGGCAAGTAGTAGTTGTGCAGGTCAAGGAAATCGAGCGGCGCACGGTTTGCTCCCGTGGCAAAGTTTTCGCGCGTCACGTGACGCAGGAACGGCTCCTGAAAATACGTGAAGGCGGCGACCGGCCCTCCAATCTTCAGATTCGGATCGACGGACTTGAGGCCGTCGGCAGCATAGTCGTAAAGCTTGAAGTACTCGTCGCGCGAGCCGTTCCAGAAGGTCACCTCGACCTTCACATCAGACTCGTTCCACACTTCGAAGGGCCACGTCTCGACCTCCGCACGTCCGTAGCGGTCGATCAGGTGCTGCGCGAGCGCGGCAACCAGAGCCCGCCACTTCGCATAATCCTTCGGAGGCGAGCTGTTGCCTTTGTACTGAAAGATCTTCGGCGCGTGCGGATCCGCGGCCAGGGCGGCCGGCATAAAGCTCAGTTCGACGAAGGGCTTGAGGCCATCCTCATGCAGCATGTCGTAGAGCCGGTTAACTTTCGTCCAGTCGTAGTGCGGATAGCCCGCCGCATCCTCGGTATACACGCCGAGGTCGTCGATCAGAATGCCGTGGGCGCGGATGTATTGAATCCCCAGCGTGTCGTGCGCGAGTTTGTTGCCCGCACGGAGGCCGGCTCCCGCGGCCTTCACGTGTTCGTTGATGTCGCCCTTGAACATGTAACTCAGGTGTTCGGAGCCGAGGGCGATTTCCCATTTGTGCTCGAATGGCCCTGCCGGATGCGCCGCGTCGACCCGAATCTGTACGGTGGGCTCCTGTTGCGAGGGCCCGAGTGCGGTTGCGGTGGCAGTTTCCCCGACCGGGCTCCACGCCGTGCCGTCGTTGCCGCGCACCCGGTAATAGTAGGTGTGGCCGGGCCGGAGGTCAGAGTCAACCCACGGACCGTGCGGCACTCGGCCGAGCGGCTCACCGGGCAGGTAGCGCTCCGTTGCACGCTCGACGAATACCGGGATTGCTCCATAAACAGAGCTGGCCAACGAAAACGGGCCGCTCGGGCTTTCGCTGCGCTGTACCTGGTAGCAGATGGCGTTGGGGATCGGCGTCCAGTCGACCGAGATGATCCCTTGCCCGACGATGGCCTGCACTTCGTTGACTGGCGAAAGCAGACTGGACTGAGGAAGAGAAGGCGGCGGAACGTACCTCAACCAGAGGAAAGCGGTAATGCCGAGGATGAAGCCGATTCCTGCAACGACCAGCAGGGCCCTGAGTCCCAGCCGCAACAATCTTCCCAAGCGCGCATTCCTCCATCACCCCGGTTCACGGGATCGATGTCCGAGGAACGTAGTCTACTCGAATCGGCATCGGCACAGTAACTCGCGATCGCTAAGACTCCCCGGCCGCGACTCCCCGCAGGCCAAGCGCGTCGGCATTGCGCTGCATCGCCAGGATGCAGAAGGTAATGTGGTCCTCCAGCGGGACGTCGAGTTCTGCGGCACCCGTCGTAATGTCGTCGCGGTTGACCCCACGGGCAAACGCCTTGTCCTTCATCTTCCTTTTCACGCCCGCCACATCCACATCAAAAATCGACTTTGTGGGTTTGACCAGAGAGCAGGCAGTAAGAAAGCCCGCCAGTTCGTCGCAGGCAAAGAGTGCCTTGGCGAGGTGGGATTCGCGCGGCACGCCGGAGTATTCGGCATGTCCGAGGATTGCCGTGCGAATCGCTTCGGGCCATCCCTGCTCGACAAGGAGGCGATTGCCGACGAAGGGATGCTCCTCGCGCGACGGGTGCCGTTCGTAGTCGAAGTCGTGGAGCAATCCGGTCATGGAATAGATCTCGATAAATGCATCACGCTCGGTGCCGGTTAGTCCGCGCGCTTCAACCGCGCGTTCTCCGTATGCGCGGACACAGGTTTCTACGGCGAGCGCGTGCTTGATGAGGCTGGGCGACTGCGTCCATTGCTGGAGCAGTTCCCATGCGCGTTCGCGTGTATACATCTCATCGGCTATCATCGATCTTCTCTCCTGGCGAATTCCGTTTTGGGTTTCTTCGGGTTTCTTAGGGTTTTCTTCGGCTGACTCACAGTTTTCACTTGACAACAAAGATACCCCGGATGCAAGCTGAATCACAGTTGGACGGGATAGCGGCTATAATCCGCTGCCTCTTCTGACCTGGAGAGCCTGCTCTGGTACTCCGTACAACTTATGGCAACTATCTTAGCCACCGTCGAAGCACGAGAGGTGCTTCGCTGCGAACACTGCAGCCTGGTGCAATTCCGAACGGCGAATTCACTCTGCAGGCGCTGCCACAAACCACTCGAAATCGAAGAGCCGGAGCCGCAATTGCCTCAGTTGGTAGTGGCAACTGAAAGCGCCCCTGCCAGCGAAGACGAGATCAATGTCGCTAAAGCAGTACGCGACATTCGCCGCGTGCGCGGACTGAGCCAGCGCCAGCTTGCGGGTCGCATGCAGGTACCGCGGACCTACATCTCAAAGATCGAGAACGCCAAGGCGATGCCGACATTGTCCTCGCTCGAAAGACTGGCGAACGCGCTTGAAGTCGACATCTGTGCGCTGCTGCGCGATGCGCGGAGCCGTGCCCAGGCGGAGACCGTGGCAATCATGTCCGACCCGTTTCTCGCTGAAATCGCATCGATGGTGTCGCAACTGGACGGCTTCCAGCGGTCGATGGTCCTCAACCAGGTGCGGGAGATGGCCTCGGGACGCAGGCGCATAGCGTAAGAACGCAGAGTGTACAGGGCCGGCCGCCACCTGCGACTGTGATCGAGCCGCTCGATACAATCGAGCAATATGGCAATGCTCCGTATCGATCCAGCCGGCAGCTCGGCGACAGAGATCTACAAGCTGATGATCGGGATGGTCGTTCCCCGCCCGATCGCGTTTGTCTCCAGCCTCGATGAAAAGGGCATCCGCAATCTTGCTCCTTTCAGCTATTTCATGGCTTGCACGGCCGAGCCGCCTGTCGTGTGCTTTGTGAGTTCCTACCGCAAATCCGAAACTCCGACGAAAGACACCCTGCGCAACATCTCCGCGACGAAGGAGTTCGTCGTGAACATCGTCTCCGAAGAATTCGCCGACAGGATGAACCTTACCTCGGCGGAAGTTGTCCCCGAGATCGACGAATTCGAATTGTCGGGGCTGACACCCATCGCCAGCGAGCTGGTCAGGCCTCCGCGTGTGGGCGAGAGCCGGGCGCAGATGGAATGCCGCTTGCGGCAGCTTTTGCCGATTGGCGACGCACCGGGTGGAGGCACAGTGATCTTCGGAGACGTTCTGCGGTTTCACGTCGACCAAACCATCGTCGAGAACTACAAGATCGATCCCGAAAAACTGAAAGCCATCGGCAGGATGGGCGGTCCGACCTACGTCCGCACTCATGATCGCTTTGATATGGCCCGCCCAAAATGACGAGATCGTCATGGCTCCGTCAGAGCGTTCGCATCGAACGAAAAGCAGATGTGAATCTTCTACTGGTGTCGTTGCGGCTGCCCCGGTAGGCGTGCTACGGTCGAGACAAGGCATTTTGGGAAATTTTGATTTCCTTTTTCATCATCCAGGGTCACCGTGCCCTGCGGGTCGCGTTGACTTTACGCTAGCGGCGTCGATTCACCATGTTTCCGAAAATGCCGCAGGGGAAGCCGTTGCTCAACTTCAGCCGTGTTCATGAACTGCCGCCCGATGAGCTGGCGATCTATCGCCGCCTGGACGCGGCGCGCCTGCCCGAGCACGTGGCCATCATCATGGACGGCAACGGCCGATGGGCCGGCAAGCGACGCCTGAAGCGCTTTCTGGGCCATCAGCAGGGCGCCGAATCCGTTCAATATGTCGTCGAGACTGCTTCGCGCATCGGGCTCCCCTGGCTCACACTTTACGCTTTCTCGCTCGAGAACAATCTAAAGCGTCCCCGCACCGAAGTCAGCTTTCTCATGCGCCTGCTGCGCACCTATCTGACCAACAACGTGCAGCGGATGAATGACAACAACGTCCGCATCCAATACATCGGCCGCACCGACGAATTAGACAAAGAAGTGCGCGAACGTATGGACTGGGCGGCAGACGCGACCAAGCACAACACCGGCACCGTGCTCACACTGGCACTCAACTATGGCTCCCGCTCGGAGCTGGTGGACGCTTTCCGCGCTCTCTCTGCCGAGATAAGCCGTGGCGAGCTGCGGGCCGAAGATATCACCGAGCAGGATATCCAGAGGCATCTCTACACCGCGCACATGCCCGATCCCGATCTGCTGATCCGCACATCCGGAGAAATGCGCATCTCCAACTTCCTGCTCTGGCAGATCGCCTACGCGGAGATCTTCGTTACCGACCGCCTCTGGCCCGATTTCCGCGGCATTCACATGCTCGAAGCCATCGAGGATTTCCAGAAGCGCGAACGCCGCTACGGCGGCCTCGCGGACGGATCGGAGTCCGACGACGTCGCTTCCCTTCCGGCGAACACTCTGGTCCCTCGATAGCCTTTCCGCAAGCCAACCTGATTTCGAAACCCGCTACCATGTTGCAATGTTTGTCGAGGCCGTCTGTGGCTCAACAGGAGAAAGAAAATTGAGATCGTTCGTTTTCGCTTTCAGCCTGGCTATCTTGTCCACCGCCGCAACTCCCGCTATCGCGCAGGATGCAACAACTCAGACTCCACAACAGACCGCATGGACGGTCTTGAACTCGGGGCTGCAGGACAACAACGCCGATCTGCGCACAAGGGCAACCCGCGTTCTCGGAGAACTCCAAGGCAACACGAAGGCGGAAGATGCCGCCCTCACCGCGCTGTCAAGCGACAAGCAGCCCCAGGTACGCGCCGCGGCTGCGCAGGCTCTGGGGGAAATGGGAGCCCAGGATGCCAAGGGACAGCTGTACGCTGCCTTTAAGGACACCGATCCCTCCGTGATCATCGCTGCCGCCCACGCCCTGATCCAGCTCGGAGACAACCGGGGATACGACGTCTACTACGCGGTTCTTACCGGGCAACAGAAAACCGGTCAGAGCCTCTCCGAGCAGCAGAAGGCAATGCTGAAGGATCCGAAGAAGATGGCCAGCCTCGGCATCGAAGCCGGCGTAGGATTCATACCCTTCGGCGGCCTGGCCATGAGCGGATATAAGCTGCTCACCCGCGACGACATCTCACCCGTCCTCGCCGCCGCTGCGCTGATGCTCGCCAAGGATCCCGATCCCAAAAGCGGACAGGCCCTGGCTGACGCCGCCGCTACTCAGGACAAGTGGCTGGTGCGTGCCGCGGCCTTCGACGCCATTGCCAAGCGTGGCGACCCGTCGCTGTTGAAACCCGCCGAGACAGGCCTGCAGGACGAAAAGGACCAGGTCAGGGTCTCAGCCGCGGCCGCAGTGATTCGACTCCACGACATTCAGTCCCGCCCGAAGCCCGAAGCCAAGCCGGAAAGGCGTAGAACCGCCCCCCAAAAACCGCAATAGCACCAGGCTCGCGCGATCACTGCTTGCCCGGTCCGTTCGATTGGGCGGTCAGTTCGCGGATGAGGTCCGCTTCGTGCTGCCGGTAGGGCTTCCCATCCGTATGGAATACCTCGTGGAACCACACCGTGGGCTGCTCCACCGTATAGGGACGATACCAGGAGTCCCAGGGCAGCCACGTCTGGGTTTTTCCTGCCACCAGGCCCCAATTGATCGCCGCCACCCGGTGCTTCTGCGCGATCGGCAAGGTATTGTCGAACGTGCTGCCTGCGCCGCGCGCCATGTATTCCGTGCAAATCAACGGACGATGGTATTGCTCCAGCCAAACGACACGCTGTTCGAAATCCTCCGGCCAGCCATAGTTATGGAAGGAGATCACATCCGAATTCTCGATCTGAATTCGAGCCATTGCGCTGAGCTTCTCTGGAGAAGACCAATCGCCCTGCCAGATGCCGCTGGTGAGCGGCTGAATCGGATGCGCCTCCCGCGCCCAGGCAAAGACCTGAGGCAGAAGCTTCAGCACCAGCTCAGTCTTGTTCTTCGGGTCTTCCTTCCGGTACGAGCTGTTGTTGCCGTTGTCCGGCTCATTCCATAGATCCCACGCCAGCACGCGATCGTCATTGGCGAAGGCTCCCACTACCCCCTGGACATAGGCTTTGAGACGCGGATATTCCGCCGGATCCTCCAGAGCCCGTCTCCCTGGGCTCTGCACCCATCCCGAGTTATGTACACCCGGAATCGGCGGATGCTGCGAACCAAGGCGAGGATCCGGATCCCAGCACGAATCGAAGAGAACAAACACCGGCCGTATGTGATGCCGGGCAGCAATTTCCAGAAAAGCATTTATGCGCTGGGTGAACCCCTTCGGGTCCTGTTGCCAGAGAAGGTCGTGCAGGAACACCCGCATGGTGTTCATCCCGATCGCCTCGGCCC
>Ga0210390_10003533_pt1 | contig 13386 bp, 12 predicted proteins | sample IncBWH11OmetaG_FD_161050 | JGI IMG/M metagenome (GOLD analysis project Ga0210390, IMG submission 161050) | Forest soil microbial communities from Barre Woods Harvard Forest LTER site, Petersham, Massachusetts, United States - Inc-BW-H-11-O ...
AGGTTCGCCCCGTCCAACAAGATCTGCCCGCAGATGTACGGGATCTCGATCGACTGCCCGGCGAACGGCACGTTCACCACGCAGTACGTCGTCATCGTCCCGGTGTTCGGCAGCTCGATGATCTCGGCGGTCGCCACACCGTCGGTCGGGCACGACCCCCTCGATGGCACATAGACCTTCTTGCACTTCGGGCAGCGCTGCCCGATGAACTTTCCCTGCTCGTACCCCTTCAGGTTCTTGCTCATCGCCTCGCCGGCGGTGAACACGTACTCCAACCGCGTCGTCGCGTCCATCATCGTCACCGGCTCACGCTCGCTCACGACCCACTCCCCACTGCACCCGCTGCGACGAAATGCTCGATGTCCTTGACATGACCGATCCGTTCTGCCTCCGGCCGGAACTGCGGCCGGACCCGCATCCCCGTCGACACCTCGTCGGGCGACGCGGCCGGCAGTACGTGGAGGAACGACGTGTCCGCCCCGTCGAACTGCACCAGTACCCACGCGAACGGCTTCTCGAGCGGGTGCTTCTCTCTCGGCGTCGCCACCCACGACCACGACGTCACGGTTCCCTCCGGCCCCACGTCCACCACGCCCGATGTCTCCTCGCCGGTCTCGGGGTCGTACTCGGTCGGCGGCACGATCACCCGGCCCCCGCTCCCCTTGATCCCGACGACCTTGCCGTCCCGCAAACCCGTCAGGAAGGCGCCGACGACCGGCCCGACCGAGCGCACGAAGGGGTACTCGAGCACGTGGTCGGCCGTGTAGATCTCGGTCTCTTCAGCCATCACACCTCCCCATTCCGCGGGCCTATCGGGCCGGGGCTGAAAACTAGAACAGATTCCAGTTCTGTGCCAGGTGCCGGCGTTGCTCCCGCAGTCCTCACGGGCACCAAAACCGACGCCCCTGACCCCAAGGGGGGCGCGCACAATTCGGAAAGCCCCGGTGCCAGGATGCGCAGCCCGAGTTTCCTCGAGGGGCGTTGGGACCGCCTCTGGCGCCACGGGTTCTCGGGTTGTTGGGGGTGCGGGCGGCTGGCCCTTCCGCTTTGGCGCCGCGTCGAAGGGCCAGCCCGCACTCCTCCCCCCAACCCGTACGGACCCGACCTGCCCAGGCGCCCAAACAGCCCTACCCGACGTCGACCCCGTCCAGCAGCTGCGAAATGAAGGCCCGGTCGTTGAGTATCGGCACCTCCGACACGAACATGTGGCCGTAGCGCTCGAAGTACATCAGCTGCTTGGCCAGGAGGAAGGTGCCGCGGTCGAAGTCGGACATCAGGCCACCGGACTGGTCGGCCATGCGCCGCACCCGCCGCTGCGTCCGCAACCGCCGCACGATCGCCCGGAGGCTTCGCTGGTGCGCCTCGACGCCCTGGGCCTTTGCCATCTGCAGCTGGATCGTCTGCATGATCCCGGCCAGGCTGATCTCGCCGAACGGCCGGTTCAGCGCCGGCTCCAGGATCGATCGGAAGAACGCGGTCAGGTCGTCGCCAGAGAGTCCAACCGCCTCACCGATGGCCGGGCCGTACACGTCGGTGATGTGCTTGGTCACCACCGGCCACGCCTCCTCCTTCCCCATCGCGGCCGACAGCAAGGAGATGAAGAAGCGGTGGGTCGACGGATCCAGGCGTCCGACGATGCCCCAGTCGATGACGCCGATGCGGCCGTCGCGCAGGAGCATCATGTTGCCGGCGTGCACGTCGCCGTGGAAGGCGCCCCACCGAACCGTCGTCAGGAAGAAGGCGCGCATCACCTCCTGAACCAACGGCGTCGGGTCGTGGCCGAGGTCGGCCACCTTGGCGAGGTCGTCGATGGGCACGCCGTCGAAGAACTCCATCGTCAGCACGTTGCGTCCCGACAGCTCGACGTAAGGCTCGGGCACCGTCATCAGCTTGAGGTCGAACTCGTTCTGCAGCCGACGGAAGTGCACCATCGACCGCGCCTCGTTGCGCAGGTCCATCTCCTCGCCGATCTGAACGCGGAAGCCGTCGAGGATCTGCAGCACATTGCCGGCCATCTGGTCGCCCGTCTGGCGCACGAGGATCTCGAGCAGCGGCTGCATGAGGTCGAGATCCGTCGCGACGATCTGTTCGACGTCGGGCCGCAGCACCTTGACCGCCACCACCCGCCCGTCGAGCAGTCGCGCCCGGTGCACCACAGCGATCGACGCAGTGCCGATCGGCTCGGTCTCGAAATCGGCGAACGCATCGCCCAGCGACAGGCCGAGATCCTCCTCCACCCGCTGGCGGATGTCGACGAACGGCACCGGCGGCCCGCTGTCGAGGCAGGCCCGGAACTCGTCTGCCACCTCGTCGCCGAACATCCCCGGCGACGACGCGATGATCTGGCCGAATTTCATGAAGGTCCCGCCCAGGTCCTGGAAGCTCTTGCGCAGCGGCCGGGCCAGCTGCGCCGCCGGCAACGCACCCTGGCGGATCGTGCGCAGTTGGCGGATCACGGTCGGGGTGAAATGGACCGCCACCACCTTGGCGATCGTCCGACTCCGGCGCAGCAACGCACGTCGCGTCGGGTCTGGCAACCGGCGCGGGTAGATGCGCGGCACGTCCTCCGTCAACGGTGCGGGTTTCCGTGCCGTCGCCCCCTCAGCCCGCAACTGGGGTGGGCGGTCCGCGGGTGCGTCCGCCGCCCGTGAGGTCACGCGGTCAGGGTAGGCGACCTCCGGGCGCTCCCCTCCATCGCCTGGTGAGCGTGCCGCCGGCGCGGACGTGCCGCCCGGTCCCGCTTATGAGAAGCCGTTCTCCAGCGAGGCGAGCGCGGCCTTGTAGGTGTCGCCGAAGATCGGCGCCATCTCGTCGGGCGTGACCGCATAGGCCCATGTGACCTTGCTGCCGTCTCCCTCGGGCTCGACCGTGATGGTCGCCCGGTGGCTGTCGAGAGGCACGCCTTCGACGACCGAGTACGTGATCGTGCGCGTCGCGTCGTCGCGTGAGAGCAGGCGCTCACGGATCTCCATGCCGAACATGCCGATGATGCGGTCGTCCTCCTCCAGACGGAACGAGTCGATGCCCGGGAAGAACTCGGCCACGCCGCCGAAGTCGCCGACCTTCTCCCACACCTTGTCCGGTGCCGCTCCGATGGTGACGTCCACTGCGCCTTCTGCCATGACTACCTCCAACCCCTCGCCACGTCCGTAATCCGACGCCGCCGGTACAGTACACGCAACGTCAGTGGCCGCTCAGGCCGGCCGCCGGGAGGGAGTTCGCCGTGGAAACGCGCACCATCGGCTCGTTCAAGGTCAGCGTGGTCGGACTGGGTTGCAACAACTTCGGCATGCGCATCGGGCGCAAGGAGACCGATGCGGTCGTGGGCGCTGCGCTCGATGCCGGCATCAACCTGTTCGACACAGCCGACATCTACGGCGGCACCAAGAGCGAGACGTATCTCGGTGCTGCACTCGGGCCCCGCCGTGACGACATCGTGCTGGCCTCCAAATTCGGCGCGCCCTACGAGGGACACGAGGGCGGAGCGTCCGCCGGGTACATCCGGACCGCCGTCGAGGACAGCCTCTCGCGCCTCGGCACCGACCGCATCGACCTCTATCAGCTGCACTTCCCCGACGCGAAGACCCCGCTCGCCGAAACAATCGGCGCGCTCTCGGACCTGGTCGTCGAGGGCAAGATCCGCGAGTTCGGCTGCTCGAACTTCTCCTCCGAACTCCTCGAAGAGGCGGCCGCCGCAACGCGCGACGGCGCACCGGGCTTCGTCAGCGTGCAGAACCAGTACAACATCCTCCACCGCGAGCCCGAAGAAGGGGTTCTCGCGGAATGCGAGCGCATGGGCCTGGCGTTCCTGCCGTTCTTCCCGCTCGCCAGCGGGTTGCTCAGTGGTAAGTACCGCGCCGGTGAGCCGCTCCCGGAGGGGACCCGCCTCACTGTCATGGGAGACCGGGCGACCAGCCAGCTGTCCGACGAGCGGCTCGCCGTCGTGGCCGCGTTGAACGAGCTCGCCGAAGGCCACGGTCACACCGTGCTCGACCTGGCCTTCGGGTGGTTGCTCTCCCGACCGGCCGTCGCCTCGGTGATCGCGGGTGCGACCCGCCCAGAACAGATCACGGCCAACGTCGCGGCGGGCGAGTGGCGCCCGGATGACGACGTCTTGCGCGAAGTCGACGTGATCGCCCCCGCCAGGCCGTCGGAGAGCTAGGAGGCGGCAACCTCGCTGGTCGCCCGCGCACCGCGCCCGAGGCGCGAGGCCTGCACCGGCGCCACGCGCACCAGCACGTTGTACGTGATGACGGCGATCGCAAGATGCATGATCATCAGCACCGCGACGCCCTGCGCCGACTCACCCTTGAGCCAGATCCACACGTCGGGTAGCCACAACACCAGCGTCACCAGGATCGCCAGCCGGAAGAACAGCCACCGCGGCGCAGAGCTGATCCGCGTGACGATCGGCCACCCGGCGCACGCGATCAGTACGCCCACCACCGTGAGCTTGCCGTAGTCGGCGAACTGGAAGTGTCCGAAGCCCTTGGTCGCCGGCCACACGTGCTCGCCGATCACGACCAGCGCGGCGCACGCCGCCAACGACAGCCCGACGGCCAGCACGGTCGCCAGCGCCAGGCGCCACCACTGCGGCTGGCGGTGCTTCGGGGTGAAGTCGACCCTGGTCCAGGCCAGGACGCGGTCGATGACGTCGGGGGGAGCAGCCATGCCTCCCAGGCTACGAAACCACGTCGCCCGCACGGATCAGCCCTGAGGCGGAATCAGGGGCCCCGCCCTCATCCTTAAGGGCCAGCCCTGGGGCTGGATCGTTTCCGCGAGCTCTGGTCACCTTGTTGCCGGCTGTGCGGACCGCTCGGCAAGCCTACGGCAGCAAGAAATCCTGGGTGATGCAGTCCGTGGGCGTCGCAGCCACCGCGACGGGCTGACCCTTCAGGTTGGTGAACACATTCAACGTGGAGCCGTTGAGACACGAGTATGCAGGTTCGTTCGTCTGGAAGTCGGTCACCTGGCCGTCGACAAGGACGCGCTGCACCTGGCTCGCGTCGACGGGCGTGAGGCTGATGGTATTTCCGGTGCGCTGCGCGTTGATGAACGGCGCCGCGGTGGTGGTGGTTGTCGACGGCGCCGGTGCCGGCGCGGGGCTGCTACCCGAGGCTGGGGGAGCAGCGGCCGGTGAGTTTGGCGCGGAGCTCGGCGCAGACGCCACCGCCGTCGGTCCGCCTCCCGGGGGCGCTCCGGGTGATGGTGCTGGCGGTGCGCCGGCCGCGGGCGAGGAGGTGGTGGACTGTGGGCCTGTGCCGGGCGGTGCGCCCGGATTGATGCCGTCGAGCGCTGCGATCATCTGGCTGTCGTTGTTCTCCATCCCAAGCGCCCAAATCCCGACGCCGCGTGCGTTGAAGTACGCGACCATCTCCGACACGTCGTACAGCCCGTTGAGACCCTCGTAGTACGACTCGTGCCACTGGTCACCGACCTGATAACTCGTCCACGCGGTATCGGTGACCGGGTCCCAGTACTCAGGACCGTTCGTCGCTGCCTGAGAATCGGGGATGTCGTTGGCGCCACCAGCGGCGTTTGCCGCCATCGTCCCGTTGTTGGTGGGCCAGTCGATCCCGAAGAACGGCACGCCGAGGATGACTTTCGATGCCGGCACCGCCGATGTGTACTGCTGCATCGTGGTGAGACTGCTGAACTGGCTGCTGGTGAGCGGCGAGGCAGCCGTGGACGACCCTCGCAGGTTCAGCTCGTAGTCCATGACGAAGAACGCATCGACGGCCGGAGCGAGGGCGGGAATGTTGTAGAAGCCGCCCGAGTCACCTGCGGAAGAGGCGTAGGTGTCCATCGTGATCTGCCAATGCGGATCGGCGCCACGCAACGCGGTGGCGACCGACGTGATGAGGTTGGTGAGTCCTGCTTGGTCGCCGCTGCCATCGCCTTCGAAGTCGAAGTTCACGCCGTCGAGGGACTTGGCGTCGAGGAGTGGGATCAGCGCGGACGAGAGCGTGCCCGGGGCTGTGGGCGAGGAAGTGAGCGCGTTCAGGGAGCCCTGGTCGAAGTCCGTGACGGTGAGCACGACCCGCTCACCGGCCGTGTGGGCCCGCGAGATCAGGTTGGTCAGGTCCTGACTCTGAAAACCGTTCCAACCCGAACCGCTCTCATCGAGCGTGCCATTGGCGTTCACATCGATGGAGAAGTAGGCGAGCGTGGACAAGCCGGTGAGGTTGAAGGTCGACGACTCCGGCAGTGTCCAGTACGGCGCAAACGCAAAGTTCTCGCGGCTAGCGAGCGGCGGCTGGTTCACCAACGTCGCGGACGCCGCGGTCGGGGTTGATGTGGCCGGAGCGAGGCTGATGCTGCGGGCGCCGGCTCCCAGCATCCTGAGGGCGTTGCCCTGGTTGTCGGCGAATGTGGCGCTCGCGTCACGTCCGTGGTGGCGAACGTGCGAGGCCTCCGCCGAACGGTGGGTGTCGCCCGACGAGTCCGGCGCGATCCCGATCAGAAAACCGAAGGAAAGCATGCAGAGGCAGAACACCGATACAGCGATAACCGGCGCCTTGCGCTTGGCGCGCTTGGCCAGCTTTAGGAAGCGGGCCTCGAGGACGTCGAGGAGGTCCGTGGACATCTGGGCCATGCGCACGCTCAGTGGGCGCGGTTCGGTGTCCGGGAGTGTTTCCGGAATCGGGATGGTGACACCGGTCTCCACCCGACGCCGCCGCCACCAACGGTGGGCCGGAATGGGTTCCATCGCCATCAGCGGATCCCCCTCCGCGACGTGCGCTGGACGATGAGCTGTGGTCACCGGAGGAGCGGCGTGACGTGACGGCTTGTTTCGGGACAGGACGAGACGAACCGCTTCCCTTCCCACCCCCCGCAGGTTCCGCCCCCGTGCGTGGTGGGCCAGCTTCCTCCGAGCTAGCGCCATCCCTTCGGAAACCCGCTCTGAGATGGAATCTCACGGTTTCGAGGTCAAGACGCCCAATGCAGGCCGTGACTGGCGATTCTGGCAATGGAACGGTGTCCTGCAACGGGTCCCAGATGGGATCCCAGGTCATCACATCGGGGACGATCAAGCACAAGAGCAGCGGCCAGAAGAAGCGGCGCAGCACGAGACTCAGCGACCATTCTCCGGTCGATGACGCGGATCGAAACCGCTCCCGAAGCCATCCTGGCGCTGCCTGCCATCGGCAACAGCGTGATGGCGGCGATGTCCAACGCACAGCTCGGAGAGCGTCTCGACGACCTGTTCCGCTTCCGATCGGCCCTCGACGGTCACATCGTCGAGCTCCTCGGCGAGGCTGAGCGGAGAGGCGCCCACTACGACGACGGTGCAACGTCCGCCGCCGCGTGGACCGCCGAGCGATTCGGAGTCTCCACGCCGTCGGCACGGAACTTGGTGCGAGTCGCACAGAAGGCGTGGGACGTGCCGCAGCTCGTGGGAGCGCTGCAGGCCGGAGACATCACCTTCGACAAGCTGCGAACAGTTTCGGAGTCGGCGACGCCCGAAACGGAGGGCCAGCTGCTCGACGAAGCGCGCCGCCGTTCGGTGCGGGACTTGGCGCTACTGGCGGGAACGATGCGGGCAACGCCGCCGCACGAGTCAGCCGTAGATCACGAACGGCGTTCGCTCCGCTGCAACGAAGCAGTGAGGACAATGACGGTGCAGCTCCCGCCCGAGTCCTTTGCCGAAGCCCGATCCAGGCTCGAGTCCATCGCCAAGGAGATCCCCTCGGGCGACGGCGAAATTACGTGGGACCAGCGGATGGCCGACGCCTTCATGGGACTCGTCCGCAGCGGTCGAGACGGCGACGGAGAGTCCTCCTTGAACAGTCCCTACTTCGTCGTGGTACACGTGCCCATGGCGGCGCTCCTCGACGAGTCCGGCGAGGAGTCAGACCTGGCCGGTGACTTGGAGCGCGGCGGCCTCCTGAGCGTCGAGACCGTGCGCCGAATTGCGTGCGACGCCACCATCACGCTGGCCGTTGACGACGGAATGGGTCACACGATGTATGAAGGGCGCGCTCGGCGCGATCCGTCGGGGCCCCAACATCGAGAGGTGCGGCGAAGAGACCGACATTGCCGGTTCCCCGGCTGTTCGAACGTCGTTTTCACCAACGTGCACCACATCAAGGAGTGGAAACCGGACCGAGGGCCCACCGATTTGGACAACTTGGTGTTGTTGTGCGTCCATCATCACGGGCTCGTCCACTCGAAACAGTGGCGCATGTCCGGGAACCCGAACGAGTTGCTGACCTTTGTCGGCCCGAGCGGCCGCGCCATGGAGTCGCGGCCGTCGCCGATGTGGACCGCCGTGACGGGTCCGGCGGCGAAAAGGGCGGCCGCCGCCCGGAGAGCAGGCGGAAGCTGATCAGGCGTCGGCGACGGCGGCGACCAGTTTCTGCAGGGTGTCCTTGGCGTCGCCGAAGAGCATCGTCGTCTTGGGGTCGTAGAGCAGATCGTTGTCGATGCCGGCGAAACCGGGCCGCATGGAGCGCTTGAGGAAGATGATGTTCTCGGCCTCGTCGGCGTGGATGATCGGCATCCCGTAGATCGGGCTGCCGGGTGTCGACTTGGCGGCCGGATTGACGGTGTCGTTGGCGCCGACGACGAGTGCGACGTCGGCCGAGTCCATCTCGGGGTTGGCCTCGTCCATCTCCTTGAGGTCGTCGTAGGGGACGTTGGCCTCGGCGAGGAGCACGTTCATGTGGCCCGGCATGCGACCGGCGACGGGGTGGATGGCGAAGAAGGTCTCGACGCCCCGGGCCTTGAGGGCCTCTTCGAGCTCGCGGGCGGTGTGCTGGGCCTGGGCGACGGCGAGGCCGTATCCAGGGATGATCACGACCTTGCGGGCGTAGGCGAGGAGCACGCCGACGTCCTCGGGGGTGCCGGCCCGCACGGGGCGGCTGGCATCGCCCTCCTCGCCGCCGGTGGCGGTGATCACGGCGCCGAATGCGCTGAACAGGATGTTGGGAAGGGAGCGGCCCATGGCGGAGCTCATGAGGCGGGTGAGGATGATGCCGGACGCGCCGACCAGCGTGCCGGCGACGATGAGCAAGTAGTTGTCCAGGACGAATCCGGACGCGGCCACGGCGAGGCCGGTGAACGAGTTGAGGAGCGATATGAGCACCGGGACGTCGGCGCCGCCGATGGGGAGGACGAAGATCACGCCCAGGACGAGGGAGAGGCCCAGGATCACCCAGACGTAACCGATGCTGCCGGTGGCGAGGGCCAGGATGATCATGACGGCGATGGCGACACCGACGAGGCCGTTGATCAGCTGCTGGCCCGGGTACGTGATGGGACGCCCGGTGATGAGCTCCTGGAGCTTGATGACGGCGATGGCGCTGCCCGAGAACGAGACCGACCCGATGAGCACGCCGAGGAGGACCTCGACGGTCACGTAGATAGCGGGCTTGAGACCGAGCGAGTGCAGGTGCAGGAGCTCGACGATGGAGATGAGCGCTGCGGCACCACCGCCGACGCCGTTGAAGATGGCCACGAGTTGTGGCATCGCCGTCATCTTGACGAAGCGGGCGACGGGGACGGCGATGGCCGCGCCGAGGACCATGGCGATGATGGCGAGGACGAGGTTCTTGCCGGAGTTTCGGAGTTCGGGGAGGGTGAACGTCATGCCGACCGCGAGGGTGGCGGCGGCGGCACCGATCAGGTTGCCCTGCCGTGCTCGCTTGGGTGAGCTCAGGAACTTGAGCGCGGTGATGAAGCCGATGATGGCGACCAGGTAGGCGAGGTCCCGGCCGTCGGCCAGGGTGAACGATGTGGCGAGCATCAGGACTTTGCGCCCCCGTCCTCGGCCTTCGAGGCGGTGGCCTCGGCCGCGGGCTTGGCCCGCTCACCGGGCTTGCCCTTGAACATCTCGAGCATGCGGTCGGTGACCACGAAGCCACCCACGATGTTGAGGGTGGCGAGGAACACGGCGAGGAATCCGAGGACCAGCTGGCCGGTGCCGTGCGCCTCTCCCATCACGATGAGCGCCCCCACGAGGACGATGCCGTGGATGGCGTTGGAGCCCGACATCAGCGGGGTGTGCAGGATGCTGGGGACCTTGGAGACGACCTCGATCCCCACGAAGATCGCGAGGGCGAACACGGTCAAGAAGGCGATGATCCCGGTGTCCGAGCCGACGCTCGGGGTCGACTGCATGATGAGGGCGATCACGATTGTGTACCTCCGGTCCCGGTTCCGGCCCCGCCGCCGCCGCCGCCCAACATCTCCACGGCCGCCGGCGCCATCGCCGCCCCGTCGCGCAGGACGCACATGCCCGTGACGATCTCGTCGTCCCAGTCGGGCGTGAGCGAACCCTCGGGCCCCATCAGCGCCAGGACGTTCGCCACGTTGCGGGCGAACAGGAAGCTGGCGTGCGTCGGCATACCCGCCGGCGGATTGGCCATCCCGACGATGTGGACACCGTTGTGGTCGACCACCTCGCCCGCTTTCGTGAGCTCGCAGTTGCCGCCCTGGTCCGCCGCCATGTCCACCACGACGGCGCCGGGCGCCATCCCCTCCACCATGGACGTGGTCACCAGCACGGGCGCCTTGCGTCCCGGCACGGCTGCGGTCGTAATTACGACGTCGGAGCGGCCGACCTCCTCGGCCAGTGCGGCTCGCTGGCGGTCCAGTTCTTCTGGCGTCAGCTCTCGGGCGTAGCCTCCTGTGCCCTCGGCGGACACGCCGGTGTCGACGAACGTCGCACCGAGGCTCTCGGCCTCTTCCTTGGCTGCGGCCCGCACGTCATAGGCCTTGACGACGGCGCCGAGGCGGCGCGCCGTGGCGATCGACTGCAATCCCGCGACGCCGACGCCCATGACGAGGACCTTGGCCGGCGGCACCGTGCCCGCCGCTGTCATGAACATGGGGAAGAACTTGGCTAGGTGGTCGGCTGCCGCCAGCCCGGCCCGGTACCCCGAGACGGTCGCCTGCGAGCTGAGTGCGTCCATGCTCTGCGCGCGGCTGATGCGCGGCAGCAGGTCGAAGCTGAGGACCGTGGCCTTCTTGGCGGCAAGGGCACGTAGCGCGTCCTCGGAATTGCCCACCTGGAAGAAGCTCAGGACGGCGACACCGTCAGGGAGGTCCTTGGCATCGTCGGCGCTGGGTGCGTTCACTCGTACCACGAGGCCGGCGCCGGACAGCGTCGATGCAGCGTCGGAAGCGACGGTCGCGCCCGCCTCCTTGAACGCCTCGTCGGGAAACTCGGCTGCCACGCCCGCACCGGCCTGGATGCAGACCTCCCAGCCCGCGCCGACCAGCTTTTTGACCACGTCGGGCACGAGTCCGACTCGGCGCTCTCCGCGACGGGTCTCCGTGGGGACCGCCAATTTCACGGTCGCTCTGTTTAGCAGCTACCCCACGGTTCGGCCCTAATCGACGGGGTGAAACGGCTATTCGGACATTCAGACCCGGGCCGGGCTCAGCCCCCCGAATCGGCCGAACCTGTGGCCCCCGCCGCCACGAGGTAGGCCGGCCACTCTCCGCCCCCGTGGAGCACCAAATTCGCCCCGGAGACATAGGAGGACCCCGGGCTCGCCAACCACATGACGGCCGACGCCACGTCAGCAGGGATGCCCATCCGGCCCAGCGGAACGGTCGCGGCCACCCGCTCCATGCCCTCGGCGCCGCCGTAGAACTCCTCGCCCGCACCGGTGTCCAACAGACCCGCCGTCACGCAATTGAGCCGCACCAGGGGCGCCCACTCCACCGCCAACGTCGTCGTGAGGTTGATGAGGCCCGCCTTCGCCGCCCCGTAGGCGGATGCCCCCGGCGAAGGTCGCATCCCCGAGACGCTCGTCACATTCACGATGCAGCCGCCGTCCTCCTGCACCGCCATCACCTTGTGTGCCGACTGCGCGCACCACAGCGGCGCCAGCAGGTTCAGGTTGATCACCGCCTCGACGAACCGCGGCGACATGTCCGCCGCCATCGCGTGCGGCGCCCCACCCGCGTTGTTGACCAGCACGTCGAGACGGCCGAAGTGCTCGACCGCCTTCGCCACGACCTTCTCCGCGTCCGCAGGCTTGCGCACGTCGGCCGTCATGAAGACGGCGCCCTCGGCCTCGGCCTCGTGACGCCCGCACGTGACCACATGCGCACCCGCATCCACGAATCGGCGCACGATCTCCGCCCCGACCCCACGCGACCCCCCGGTCACGACGACCACCCGCTCGCTGAAGTCGTAGACGGGCTCGCTCACGAGGCAAACCCTATGGCAGCCGGCCGGACCCCGACGCCGGCGCCGCATCGTGTTGGCCCTGCCCAGTGCGCTGACCTAAGTTCCCTGCGGCCTTCTGACGCGGCGTCAGGAACCGCCGACCCGACCGACCGAGGAGACCGGCCGCCCATGCCCATCGAAGTGGTCCAGGAGCACGAAGGGATCGCAGAGGTCGTAATTGACCACCCCCCGGTCAACGCCCTCGATGTGGCCGGCTGGTTCGCCCTTGCCGACGCCCTCACCGCGGCCGGTCAGGTCCCCACCAACCGCGTCGTGATCCTGCGCGCCACCGGCCGAGGCTTCTGCGCCGGCGTCGACATCAAGGAGATCAACGCCAAGGGCGACGAGGCCCTCGTCGGCGCCAACCGCGGCTGCTACGCCGCCTTCGCCGCCGTGTACGACTGCGAGGTCCCCGTCATTGCCGCCGTGCAGGGCTTCTGCCTCGGCGGCGGCATCGGGCTCGCCGGCAACGCCGACATCGTCGTGGCCTCCGACGACGCCACCTTCGGCCTCCCCGAGGTCGACCGGGGCGCTCTCGGCGCCGCCACCCACCTCGCCCGCCTGGTGCCCCAGCACGTGATGCGTCGGATGGTGTACACCGCGAAGCCGATCCCGGCCTCCGAACTCGCCTCCTACGGCTCGGTGGCCGCCGTCGTGCCGCCCGACCTCCTCCATGCGGCCGCACTCGAGCTGGCCGCCGACATCGCCTCCAAGAGCCCGACCATCATCCGACGCGCCAAGGAGTCGTTGAACGGCATCGATCCGGTCGACGTGAAGCGCAGCTACCGCTTCGAACAGGGCTTCACCTACGAGCTCCATGTCCGCGGCGTGGCGGACGAGCAGCGGGCGGCGTTCGTCGAGAAGCGCGACGCCGACACCTCCACGTGAGCGACAAGCGCACAACGGTCGACGACATCGTCGGCGAGCTCCGTTCGGGCATGACGATCGGCATCGGCGGCTGGGGCTCCCGCCGCAAGCCCATGGCGGTGGTACGCGCCATCTGCCGCTCCACCCTGACCGATCTCACCATCGTCGCCTACGGCGGACCCGACGTCGGCCTGCTCTGCGCTGCCGGCAAGGTCCGCAAGGTCGTGTGCGGATTTGTCACCCTCGACTCCATCGCGCTCGACCCCCACTGGAGAGCCGCCCGTCAGCACGGCAAGGTCGACGTCATGGAGGTCGACGAGGGCATGTTCTTCCTC
>Ga0210390_10003534_pt1 | contig 13386 bp, 13 predicted proteins | sample IncBWH11OmetaG_FD_161050 | JGI IMG/M metagenome (GOLD analysis project Ga0210390, IMG submission 161050) | Forest soil microbial communities from Barre Woods Harvard Forest LTER site, Petersham, Massachusetts, United States - Inc-BW-H-11-O ...
CGTCTGTGCGTCGGTGAAGTGCGTCGGTAGCAGCAAGGCGATCAGGACGACACCGACCCGAGAGATGATATTAACGAATTCTGCCATTCGACCTGGACAATCGGTATTGTGAGCAGCCATTTATTCTCCTCCTCAAAGAAGAAGTCGATTGACCACCTGCTGCACCTTCAATACGATCAAATAATCTCTACTGGCAACACGTTTTGAAGAGGAGCGGTGCGGTGCGCTTGTTTGAGCTGTCCGCGTCCGGTTTGCGCCGCTCGACTGCCTGCTCGCTGTCGGTTAGCTTGCTGGTGTGTGGCCTCATCTGCATCGCGTCATCAAACGCCAGCGCCGATGACGATGCGCCGAGACCAACACCACGAACTGCCATCACCATCGGCGGGGCAAGCGTGGTGCTGGTGGCGACCAGTGACAAAATCTATGCCTTCGTCGATCGGATCGAGGACAATGCACCGCTCGAAGACGCGCAGCTAGAGTTGGACACTGCCGAGGGCACTTCGATCAATATACACCGGGCGCCAATCACGATGAACAAGGCGACCGCGGGACTATTCGTAGGACCGTTCAATCGCGCGGGACGTCAGCAGGATGCCTTCATGGTCACCCTGCATTCGTCAGCTGGGGACGGTCAGGAGCCAGCAGAAATCACTTACACCGATATTCCGGACCGGAACGCCATGCCGGCGCCACAGAGCGTCGAAGCCAAACTCGCGATGGTCGCGGTGTCGGGCAGTATTGGCGCGGTCGCCGCGGTCATGTTGATGCTGTGGCTGCGCGGTGGTCGCCGGCGCATGGCGGCGCGTTCCGTGGTTACGGCACGCGCGTCATGATCGCCATACCGCGCCAAGGCTGAGGCCGATCGTGTTTCAGGCAATTGTCGGGTGCAGTCTGCGGCACCGGGTTTTTGTCCTGATCACCGCGGCAGTTCTGGTGGGATGGGGCGCATTCCTGGCGCGAGACATGCCGATCGACCTGCTGCCGGAGATACGTCAGCCATCAGTCATCGTAAACGTCGACGTGCCCGGGCTCGGTGCCGAGGAAATGGAGCACCTGGTCACCATACCGACCGAGATGGCATTGAGCGGCATGCCCGGTGTTATGAGCGTGCGCAGCCGGTCAACCAACGGGGCCAATTACATCCAGGTCCTGTTCGACTGGGGCACCGACCCGTATCGCAATCGTCAGCTTGTCTCCGAGCGGCTCGCGATGGTGCAAGGTCAACTGCCGGACGGCGTCGTGCCCATGATGGCGCCGATGTCGGCTGCCACCGGTCTCGTCATGCATATGGGAGTGACCGGCGGCGCCAGTCCGATGGACTTGCGCGAATATGTCGATTGGGTGCTGCGGCCACGCCTGTTGGCGTCTCCTGGTGTGTCGCAGATCTTCGTCATTGGCGGCGAGGTTCGCACCTACCGCTTCACGCCGAACCCGGTGCTGATGCGACAGATGAACGTCACACTCGACGAGATCGAGAAGACGCTGAAGGCATTCGGTACCAACACGACGGGCGGATTCTCCGATACCCACGGCACCGAGTACACCGTCCGCAACATCGGCAAGCCGGCCAGTCTGGACGATATGCGCAGCGTTGTCGTCGCATACCGCTTCGGTGTCCCGGTGCTGCTCAGCCAGATCGGCGTGGTGGCCTTCGTGCCGAAGGTCAAACGCGGGGACGGCGCGTTCAACGGGATTCCCTCGGTCAATCTGGAAATCGTCAAGCAGCCACAGGCGAACACCGTCATGGTGGGGGACCATATCGTCGCGCTGCTCGACGAGATGCAGAAGACAGCGCCGCCGGGCGTCAAGCTTGGCCAGATATCCTACAATCAGGCCGATATGATCAAGGAGGCGATCGACAACGTCGGCCACATGCTGCGCGATGCGGTGATCATCGTCGCCATCGTGCTGATCATCTTCCTGGCCAGCCTTCGGCCGACCGCGATTTCGTTGCTTGCCATTCCAATCTCGCTCGTCGTCAGTGTCATCGTGTTTCACCTCATCGGTGCGACTCTCAACACCATGACGCTGGGCGGAATTGCCATTGCCATCGGCGAACTGGTCGATGACTCGGTCGTGGATGTGGAGAACATCCTGCGGCGACTGGGCGAGAATCGGAAGCAGGCAGATCCCGAGCCGGTCACCCGAGTGATCGCGCGTGCATCGCAGGAGGTGCGCTCCGGCATCGTCTATGCGACAGTCATCATTCTGCTGGTGTTCGTTCCGCTGTTCGCGATGCCAGGCATTCAGGGCCGGATGTTCGGACCACTGGCCACCGCGTATATCGTATCTATATTTGCGTCGCTTGTCGTGTCGGTCACTGTCACACCGGCACTCGCATCTTATCTGTTGCCCAGGATGCAGGCGCTGCAGGGCGAGCATGGCGGCTGGTTCGCCCGCTGGTTGAAACGGCGCAATGAACGCGCATTGAACTGGGTGCTCGACCATGGCCGCGCTGTTCTTGGCCTCGCTGCCATCGCGGTGCTGGCGGCGGCTGCATCGGTGCCATATCTGCCGCGGTCGTTCCTGCCCGAGTTCAATGAGGGCAACATCTACGTCACCCTGTTGCTGAATCCGGACACCTCGCTGCCGGAGTCCTATCGGATCGGTCACATGGCCGAACAGATTCTCATGCAGGTGCCCGAGGTGAAGGCGATGTCGCGGCGGACCGGGCATTACGAATTCGACTCCGACATCGATCCCGTGCAGGACAACGAGATGCCGTTGAAGATCAAGCTGGATCGCGGGCGGACTCTGCACGAAGTGATGGACGACATCCGCAACCGCATGTCGATCTTCTCCGGGGACCTTGAAGTCACCCAGTTTCTGAAGGAGCGCATGCAATCGGAGGACCAGGGGGTCAGGGGTGATATCGTCTTCAAGATCTATGGTCCGGATCTGGCGACGCTGCGCACCTTGGCGATGCATATGCGCGACCAGTTCCGGTGGAACACCAAGGCGCTGGACGATCTGGTCGTCGAGCAACAGACCTTCTCGCCGCAGGCGCGCATTTCGGTTGATTACGCGCGGGCCAAGCTGTTCGGCATCACCCCGGCACAGATCACGGACGTGCTCGAGGGTTTCTCCAACGGCCGCACCGTCTCGCAAGTGATCGAGAACGGGCGCCGCTTTGACGTCGTCCTGCGTCTCGACGACCAGGACCGCACACCGGACGCGCTTCGCCAACTGTATATTGACACGCCGTCAGGTCCGGTGCCGCTCTCATCATTTGCCGATGTGAGCATCACCAGCGGCCCGAGCAACATCGTGCATGAGGATGGCGTTCGCCGCATCGCGGTGACGGCGAACCTGGACCCGCATTATGACGAGGCGAAGGTGGTGCAAGTGCTGCGCGAATTGATAGCGCAGATGCATCTGCCGATAGGCTACCGTACCAGTCTCGAGGGCGATTTTCGCGAGGGCGAGAAAGGACGGTTGATGCTGTCCATCCTTACACCGGTATCGATCTTGTTGATCCTTACGGTGCTGCAGCAGCGTTTCCGTTCCATCGTGCTCTGTTTGATCATCATGGGGAATATACCGCTTGCCTTGGTAGGCAGCGTGGCGGCCTTGTGGCTTGTCGGCATGGATCTGAACCTGGCGGCGATGATCGGCTTCATTGCGGTCACTGGTGTGGCCACGCGGAATTCGCTGCTGAAGGTGAGTCACTTCATCAACCTGCATCTGCACGAGGGCATGCCGGTCGGACGTGCGCTGGTACTGCGAGGCAGCGCGGAACGGCTTATGCCGGTGCTGATGACGGCGCTCGCGGCGGGTCTCGCGCTGGTGCCACTGCTGTTCGCCTCCGACATCGCCGGCACGGAGATCCTGCATCCGGTGGCGGTGGCGATCTTCGGCGGGCTGATCAGTTCGACGCTGCTCGACACATTCACCACGCCACTGCTGTTTCTGCTGTTCGGCGAACGCGCACTTGCGCGGGTGATCGCCGGCAACGCGCAGCTTGCCTACGACACGTTCTGAATGAGAGGAAGGATCACCATCATGGGTCCGCTCAGCCTGACCGCCGCCATCATCATCGGCACGTTTGCCGCCGGTCTCACCTTCGACATGGGGATCAACGCGATGCAGAACTGGTACGATGTTGTGTATCAGGACGCATTCTGGTCACATCACCCCGTCGACACGCCTGCAATGCGCAGCCTTGCGCGCGAAGAGAGCAACATCGACCAGTTGATGCGCGCGCAGGATTTTGTCACGACGCGCGAGAGGGAGTGACCGCACTCTACTGCTGTGTCGCGTCGATGACGCGACGCTCGGCGGCCTCCGGCGGGCGATTGCGCGCGCTGATCTCGTACTGCACTGACGGCCACGGCCACAGCTCGATCACCACCGCGGTCAGCACGAATCCGTTGTCACCGGCAACATCCAATATCGCCCGTGCTATTCGCTGCTTGGCGCCGTTGCGCAGCCCTCCCGATGTGGCGCGAAATTCCGCGAGCTTTCGTTCGGCGCGTTGAATGTCGACGTCGGATGGATCGCGGGCCGCGACGAAGCGATAGCTGCTGTGCGACAATATTCCGCCGCCGACCTTGATCTCACTGAGCTGTAGCCCGAGAGCGTCCAAGGTCGCGAAGAATCGGCGATCATCCTCGCTGAGCTGGCTGGGCATGTAGTCGTAGGGCTCGCTGCCGCTGAACAGGCCGCTGACCCCAGCCCACGCCGAGCCGGCTGCGGAACCTGCGGCCTTCGCCGCAACATCCATCATTGAGAGCGGACTCTCGTACCACGGCGCCGTACCCGGCGGCATCTCGGCGGCACGCGCGATGTTCGGCAGGGCAAACGCCGACAGCACGACAGCCCAGTACGCGGAGCGACGGTGCTGCGCCATCAGCGCTTCTCCAGGAAGGCGACAGCTTGCGACCGTGCGGCCAAACGTTCCGCTGGCGGTAGCGGAAGCAGCCCCGCGGGCGAAAGGCTGCCTGCCGGACCGATGCTGTCCTCCGCAAGCAGGCTGAACGCCAGATCGCGCGCGGCCATACGCTGCGCGCTGTTGGCTTCATTTGGTACGACGATCATCAGATCGATACTGTCAACCGCGGAATAGCGGCCACTCGCGATATTGGCTGCGGTCGGCAGCGCACCGTCGAGCAGCAACGGTACCACGTGACGATCGAGCTGCCGAAGCTCCGCCAAAGATACAACGGCGATCTGACCGGCTGGCGCGACGGCTGCCCAATTGGCGACATCCTGCGTGCCGCCCCGGCGGTGCGTCACGGCGCTATCATCCCGCACGGCATCACAGAAGCCGATTCGGTCGTTGCGGTCGAACGGGATGCGTGCCGCGGCGGCTCGGTCGCAGCCTTGCTCCATGATCAGCGCGCCGAACAGTTGCTGCACAGGCGATTGCGCCGATGGCAGCAGGACGCCGATCGGCAGCTTCGGATAGCTCGCATCAATGGCATCCCAGGTCGTCGGGTACGCCTCACCCACACCATTGCGGCCGAGTGCGCGGAACACGGCGCCTGAATCCAAGGCCCAGACAGGAGAGTTCATCGGCACGACCAGCGCGACGGCCTGGCGGCCTATCTCCACGACGTGCACCTCGGCTGACGCGGCCTGCGCGCAGCGATCGAGTTCGGCACGGGATGACGAGTGCGACAGCAGGGCAAGTCGCGGTGTCGCACCAAGCGCAGGCGCGCACGCCACAACGCCGGCCGAGTGTGACGCATTAACCTGTTTCGCGTCGGTCCCGAGCCCGGCTACTGCCTGGGCAAGCGCGTTGCCGAGGTCGCTATCGGCGAACAATGGAACGCCTGGCGATGCAGCGATGGCCGGCAGAGATGCGACAAGCAGAGCTATTAATACAATTGCGACGCGTGTCACGCTGGCGTCACACATCCACTTGGGTAAAAGCGATTTCCGTTGAAGGTACATCTCGATTTCAGGGTGTGGCATGCGTATGCTACCCGACTGAGTGAAGGCCGGCACGAAATCAATCAGCCGAACTACGCGAGGTTGATACGACCATGCGCCGCACGCAAGAAATAATGCACCGGAGTTGTACAGGCTCGCGGGTGGCAGGCGTTGTGCTGATCTTGCTGGCGTGGATGACGCTGCTGCCGTCTGCTGCTGCCGCATTGTCGGTTGGCGACAAGCTTTCGCAGTGGTTCATGCTCGGTAACAAACAGATCCCGCTGCCGACTGGTGAATGGCTGGTCGCCGGGATCGGGACGCAGCCTTTCACCATGCCGGCGTTGGGCGCGTTTGGCACCATTCAGACCGCTGTGCTGTTCCTGCCGCGTGGCAATCACGTCGACGCGGTACTGGAAGTCAATGCCAACACAATACCGGTTAACGACGGCTGGGGTCGCACCAAGGCCTGCGCCGACGGTGACCAGTTCCTGGTCCTGACGCGCTACAAGACTGGCTGGGAGACATCCTGCACCTTCGTCCAGCCGACGCAGTTCGGCGCCGATTCTGCCGGGCCGCCGGCCTGGGAGCAGGCGCGCGATTTTGCCCGCAAGGCAGAGTTCGAGATGCCGCGCGTGTGGCTCACCGCGGGTTTCCGCGTCAGCGACCGCCAGGACATCATTGATGCGCGCTTTCACTTCGATCCGGCGCTGACGCTGGGAGCCAGCTCAGCGAATTTCCTGCGCCTGGCGGACTGGAGTGCTCAGGCGGTGCGCGACGACCCGATACGGCTTGGCGCGTCGCAGGTGGTGTCATCCTGGGCCTCGGGTTTCGATGCCTGGGTGGAGCGTGGCCTGCGCAATCAGATCACCGACGCGCCAGGTGCGATGCCGGAGGTCGCCGCCTACACCACGAGTGCGCCGTTCGTTGACATGAAGCTGCGTGATCTGGACCGGCTCTATCGCGATGGTCGCATCACCTGGAACGCCTATGCCGCGCAGTCGAAGGCAGCGTTGACCGAGGTGCCGACCTATAAGCAGCAAACCTCTCTGTTGTCGAACTCGGTGGAGAAGAATATCTCCTTCCGCATGTTCGGCACCTTCGTCGATTACGGCATCGCCTACGTCGTGACGGCGAGCAATGCCGTGTCGTGGGGCATCGCGTTGACGATCAACGCCACAGATTCGGTCTGGTTCGTGTTGAACGATCAGTATTGGGACAATTACTACGCCAAGCTGAACACACACGATTCGGAACGCATCGTCGATTTCATTTATATCGGCGAGGGGGCGAAGGCATGATGCGCCTGCTGCTTGCGGTGGCCGTCATCACCGGGCTTACCTGCCACGCCGAGGCAGCAACGTTTGCCACCGGTTCCAGCGTCGAGCGCGTCCTGCGCATCGATGGCAAGCAGGTGCCGCTGCCAGGCGGAAGCTGGGTGGTGGCTGCCGACACCGCGAGCGACTGGAATGACCAGAGCATCGGTGCCTTCGGCTATCTGCGCACATTGGTGCTGTTCCGCATCGTGGGCGGACACGTCGACACCATGCTGGAGATCAACACCAACGTCTTGCCGACCACAGATGGCTGGGGAATGGCGGCCGATTGCGCCCGCACCGACCTGGTACTGGCAGTTGTCCGATATCGGGCGGGCTGGGACGGTTCATGCTACTTCGTCACCCACACGCTGCTCGCCCGTGACCCGACGAAGGCCTGGCGCAAGGCGCGCGACTTTGCCATTTTGAAGGGACTGCAGCTCTCGCGCGTCTGGCTCACTGCAGGCTTCCGCACCGCTGATCGCAGCGACGTGTTGGACGTGCGTTTCCACTTTGCCCCCGAGACACGTGGCATCGTCCCTGAGACGGTCGATCGCTGGCAGGATTCCGGCTGGATGTCGGCAAAGCTCGACAGCGACCCGCAGCGCTACGCATTTGCACACGCGGTCAGCGATTGGACGGTGTCCTATAGCGCGCTGATCGATGCCGGACTGAAGAACCGGCTGCCCGACGACGATGCGATCACCATGCCGCAGGCGATATACGGTGCGCCGTTGGCCGATGTGCTTGCTCGCCGGCGGGCGGAGCTCGGGTTGTTGCGGCAGGCCGGTACCATCACGCCGGAGGAATACACCGCGCAAGTCACGGCGCTGAAGGACCAGGGACTGGGCTCCAGCAGTACCGCGCCGGACCTCAGCGTTGTTACCGCGGTGAAGGCAATCTCCTACCGCGTCATTGTCTCGGTGTCGCACATCTTCGTGGATTATTACTGGACGGGCAACTATGTCGCCGCGGGCGCGCTGGAGGTGCTGCAGATCACCATCAACAGCACGAAGTTCTATTTCCACGAATTGGCGTGGGCCAAGTACATGGGCATCCCGCGCACCGATTCGGCGCGGACGATCGACTTCAAGTATATCGGCGTTGATGCATGAATCTGGGGATGCCGCCGGGCCACGACGACGAGGCGCACGCGGCTAGTGCGTCATCAGATAACCGGCTCCGCCTATTACGGTGCCGACCGCGGCCCCCGGATTGAGGAAGGCGCCCGCACTCATCACGCCAGGTGTCATAGCTGCTGCTGCGCCACCTCCGACGATCATTGGCCACGCGACCGCGCCGATCACCGCACCCGTGATGGCCCACAGCACAACTGGAACAGCGGTCCCTATGGTTGGCGAGGTCTGCGCCGCGGCAGGTGCCGAGAGCGTCGGTGTCCCAACCAGCGTGGCCGCTATCACCGCGCAAGCCGCGAAGCCTGATCTCATTGAAGTTTCCCTGTATGAGGGGCCACGATAATAGTGGAACGATTATTTCGCGACAACCAAATTCGCCACTCGACACGGGGGAATAACTTAGCTCACCCATCGGGCTGCGCTATCAATGCGAGGCGACGCCGAACTCGAGAAGATCCCGCGCGGCGGCTGAAGACTTTCGTCCGTTGTCAATCGGCACGAAATCGGTGAGAGTGATCCAGCCCTGACGCGAAAGAGCAAACCATGCACAAGGCGATAGTCGTTGGCTTGATTGCGACCGGCCTGACGGCGCCAGTCGCGGCGTATGCACAGACGGCGGTTCCGGCAAAGCCGGCGGAAGAGGTCGTCGTACTCCGGCCTGCGCAATGGCTGGCGGTGGGCGCGGGTGTCGTCGTCGGCGCGGCGGTGCTCGACGTGATCATGCCTAGCAACGTTGCCTTCGTCGTCGGTGGCATCGTGGGCGGCTATCTGGCCAACGTGTGGTACAATGGGCGCGAGGTCCAGCTTCAGATGACCACCGCACCAAAGAGCTGATCGCTACACCGCTGACATCGGCGGCGTCTGAGGAGTCGCGGCGCGGACTTGACGGACTCACGCGGCGCGCGCGCTTTGATCTTGCCTGTCTGAATTATCCGCCACCGAACTGGGTGGTGCCGGCGGTGCACGCCAGCGGTGATCCGGTCAGCGATGTCGTGGTGATCGGCGCCGGCATGGCAGGGCTCGTGGCGACCTTCTCGCTGCTGCGCAACGGCATCCGCAACATCCGATGTCTCGATCGCAATCCAGCTGGCTTCGAGGGGCCGTGGGTGACTTACGCACGGATGGAAACGCTGCGGTCTCCGAAGGTGCTGACCGGGCCGGCGGCGGGTATTCCATCGCTAACCTTCCGCGCCTGGTTCGTTGCGCAATTCGGTGCGGCGGAGTGGGAGAGTCTCGACAAAATTCCGCGTGTCATGTGGATGGAGTACCTGCGGTGGTACCGCGATGTGCTGGCGCTGCCGGTCGAGAACGGCATCGAGGTGCTGCGTATCGACCCGCTGGACGGATTGCTTGCGCTGGAACTGATGGGTGGCGGACGCATCCTGACGCGCAAGGTGGTGATGGCAACCGGTCGCGAGGGTTTAGGGCGGCCAAGGATTCCTGACTTTATGCGTGACGTTCCACGTAGGGTCTGGGCGCACACTTCGGACACCATCGACTTCGCTGCATTGCGCGGCAAGCGTGTGGTCGTGATCGGCGGCGGGGCGTCGGCGATGGACAATGCAGGCGAGGCGCTGGAGGCAGGCTGCGCGGAACTGCGCATGCTGGTCCGGCGCAGAACGCTGCCGCAGATCAACAAGCTGACCGGCATCGGCAGTTCCGGCTTTACCAATGGCTACCGCGCGATGAGTGAGGCAGGGCGGTGGCGCACGATGCATTACGCCGATGAGACGGGGCCGCCGCCGCCGCGCAATTCAACGCTGCGGGTCAGTCGTCACGCCAACGCCCATTTTCATTTCGATACGGCCGTGGATGCGATACAGGTGAGCGACGATCAGCTCGCCATGCACACCAGCAGAGGCAAGACCTTTGCTGCCGACTTCATCATTCTTGCGACCGGCTTCACTGTTGAGACCGCCGCGCGACCGGAGATCGCAGCCCACGCCGACGCGATTGCAACCTGGGCCGATCGCTATACGCCGCCGCCGGAACTGGCGAATGCCGAATTGGGCGGCTTTCCGTATCTCGGGCCGCACTTCCAGCTCACTGAGAGGCGACCGGGCGCGGCGCCGTTTCTGGCCGACATCCACTGCTTCAACCACGCCGCCAGTCTGAGCCTTGGCAAGGTCGCCGGCGACATTCCCGGCATAAGCACCGGCGCGGAGTGGCTTGCCGACGGAATTGCCGCGGAATTCTACAACCGTGACATAGAGGCGCACTGGCAGATTCTGGTGGATTTCGCCACGCCCGAGCTGTTCGGCGACGAATGGAATGATGCAGAGGGCTGAGCCCTATGCCGTGACAGGCTCTCCCAGCGTCTGCATCAAGCGGTTGGCATTGGCGAACATCGCCACGGCGTGGATCAGGTCGTGGATTTGCAGATCGTCCATGCCGACCTCGCGCAGCGGCCGAAGATCGGCCGCGGCAATTGCCTGGGGCTCGCGCGTCAGTTTGGCAGCGAAATCGGCAATGGCGCGCTGCCGCGGCTCCAATTGAGTCCCAGGTCCTTCGTCGTACAGGCGAACAATCACGTCCGGTCGCTTGGTCAATTCCACGAACCTGCGCGCGTGTACTGACGAGCAATAGACGCAGCCGTTGATGATCGAGACGATCACGGTTGCCAGCTCGCGGTCGGCACGCGGCAGGCCGCGCGGCACATACATCACCGCATGGAACAACGGCGAGCGCTGTTCCAGTGAGTCGACGTCATGCGCCAGCGTCAGAAAATAAGGTGAATCGCGCTGCGGACTCGCATCCAATGCCGCACGCTGGCGTGGCGTCGCGGTCGCTGCATCGACCGGCGGTATCCATGCCGCCCACTCGACCGGCTCCAGCGTAAATCGCCCGCTCATGCACGCATCTCCTCGGCCAGCGCACGAAGACCTGCGACCACGCGTATTTGGTAGCTGACGCAGGCGACTATCTGGGCGACCACCACGATGTCGCGCTCAGCGAGGCCCGCATGACGCAGCGTCTCAAGGTCCGACCGGGTCGCCGAACCGGGCGCCGTGGTGAGCAGCGAGACATGGCGCAGAATGGCTTCCAGCCGCGGTGAGACGTTCATTGCCTCGATCGCAACGACGTCCGCACCAACCTCCAGCAGTCGCTTCCGGTAATGCGCAACCAGCGCTGCGTCGCGTTCGATCGATGCGACGCGCAAAGCCGCCGCGGCTCGCTCGATCAGGCTGACGCCGCCTGGATCGGATGGCGTGATCAACACATCGTGGCTGCCTTGGGTGTGGCGCACGAATGCCTCGCGTTGCTGACGCAGCGCGGCGACCGGCGAGTCGGATGCCAGCCCGGCAGCCGTATCGACGATATCGGTTGTCATTGTGGAGCTTCCGTCTGTGGATGCAGGCCGACTGCGGCATATGCGTGAGCACTTGGCGGCCAGGCAGCGATGATCTGTGCGCGCCACGTGTACGCCGCTCCGGCCGCCAGCACGAGCAGGACGAGGCTGGCTACCCAGGCCAGTCGCAGGTGGGTCGAAGACTGCGGCCTGGTCGATTGTGCGACGAGACGATCCATCGCGGACTGGGGCCGGGTTGCAGCGGTCCTGTTCGCAGGCGTTTCGGGCGCAGGAGCATCTGGGACCGGGAGCGCGGGGTCGGCCGGCGGCGGTTCCGGCGCTACCTCCTCTGCTGGCATGGCGGCCACATCGTCCGCTGGCGGGGCGGAGACCTTCTCTGGAGGCACAGCAGAAGCTTCAACCGGCGTCCACTCGCCGTCGCATCGCGCGCATCGCACGACTCGCCCGGCCGTCACCAGGGAGTCAGGCACATCATAGGTAGCGGAGCAGGACGGGCAGACGATTCGCATATCCGAAGATGGTGCGTGAGCGCCGATTACGAGGCAATGGCGGCACCCCGCCCGGAATGGCAAGAATGGTGGTGATGATTCGATTCGACGAAGTGGGGCTGAGGTATGGCCCTGCCGGCCAGGGCGCTGCCGCGGCGGGTCCCGAGGTGCTGCGTGATATCAGCTTCACGCTGCCGGACGGCGCGTTTCGGTGGCTTCTCGGGCCGTCGGGCGCCGGCAAGACCAGCCTCCTGCGATTGATGTACCTCGCGATCCGCCCGACGTGCGGCCGATTGGCAATCTTCGGCACCGACATCGAGACCGCCGAGCGCCGCCTGCTGCCGCGCCTGCGCCGCCGCATGGGCGTGGTGTTCCAGGATTTCCGTCTGCTGCCGCATCTGTCCGCGTTCGACAACGTGGCGCTGCCGCTGCGCCTCGCGGGTAGGCCGGAGGGTCAGATCCGCGCTGACGTCAGCGAGATGCTGCGCTGGGTCGGGCTCGGCAGGCAGGCGGGAATCCGGCCGGCGGAACTCTCGGGCGGTGAGCAGCAGCGGGTGGCTATTGCGCGCGCGGTGATCGGTCGTCCCAGCCTGCTGCTGGCGGACGAGCCGACCGGGAATCTCGACGAAGTGCAGGCCGAGAGGCTGATGCAGTTGCTCAAGGAGATGAACCGTTTGGGCACCACGGTGGTTGTCGCCACGCACAACGATGCGTTGGTCGGCCGGCATCCCGGACGTGCGCTGCGGCTGTCGCGTGGCAGGCTGGTGGAGCAACCGTAGGCAATGGCGACGTTCCGTTCGCGTCGGCTGCTGCGGCCCGCCGGGTTCGACGAACTCGGACTGCGCCGTGCGATCTCGGACCGAATACTGCCGTTCCTGGTCGCCGCGATGGCTGTCCTGGCGGCGCTGGCATTGGCCGGATGGGTCGGCGCTGCGTCATTGGCGCAGCATTGGCAGCAGGGGGCGAGCTCGGCTCTCACCGTGCAGGTCCCGCAACCACGGGAACCGGCGGCGCAGGGTGGCGGGACACGACTGGAGCGTGTTGAGACACTGCTGGTCGCCACACCCGGCGTCGCCTCGGCACGAGCGCTCAGCGACGACGAACTGGGCGAACTGCTGCGTCCCTGGCTGGGCAGCGACGCCGAGAGGCTTGCCGTCCCGTTGCCGGCAGTGATCGCGGTGCGGCTGGCTGACGCCAATCTGGACCTGAGTCGGATAGGGCGGCGGCTGGATGAGGCGGCGCCAGGCACGCTGGTCGAGAGTCAC
>Ga0210390_10003537_pt1 | contig 13385 bp, 12 predicted proteins | sample IncBWH11OmetaG_FD_161050 | JGI IMG/M metagenome (GOLD analysis project Ga0210390, IMG submission 161050) | Forest soil microbial communities from Barre Woods Harvard Forest LTER site, Petersham, Massachusetts, United States - Inc-BW-H-11-O ...
ATAAGGAAGGTCCCGGTGGTGCTGAGGGTCGCGGTGGTGGTGATGTCGCAGGAGTCCGGCGTCGCGTAGGGCAGCGGGACGACGATGCTGACCGCCGTGGTAATCGGCGTAGCGGCCGCTGGAGTGCCCGAAGCGATCGGCGTCTCCTGGCCGCTGAGCGAGCACTCGCCCGACCAGGTCACCGTGACCGTCTGAGCCTTGCCGCTCTCCAGCGTCACGTTGACCTGTATCTCGCTCGGGCTGGTGATCGTCTGGGTGGGGATGGTGCAGGTGACCGGAGTCCCCGAACCGTCGCAGAATGCCTGCGTGTTGGCGTTAGCGATCAGCCCGAAGGTGACCCCGCCGGCCGCGACCAGGCCGGACACCGCTACACCAATGACAATCCGACGAGATTTACGCATAAATGACTGCCTCTCTGCATCGCTCAGGCCCCCATGCATGACGCATCAGATCCCGGTCTACACCAGAGATCATTAAGCTCGCCCGAAGAAAGGAGATTTATGCCGACTTGACCAACTTGGCGTACAGGGCCGCCGTCTGGGCCGCGATGGACTGCCAGCCGAACTCGGCGACCGCGCGCTTGCGGCCCGCCTGCCCCATGGCCCGGGCGCGGTCAGGGTCACGCAGGAGGGCGTTCAGGGCTTCGGCGAGCGGCTCGGGCTCGCCCGGCGGGACCAGCAGGCCGGTCACGCCGTCGGCGACGACCTCGGGGATCCCGCCGGTCCGTGACCCTACGACCGCGGTCGCGCAGGCCATGGCCTCCAGGTTCACGATGCCGAGCGGCTCGTAGAGCGACGGGATGGCGAACACCGTGGCGTGCGTGAGCAGCTGGACGAGCTCGGGCCTGGGCAGCATCTCCGGGATCCACAAGACGCCGGAGCGCGACGCTTGCAGCCCGTCGACCAGCTCCGTCACCTCGGCCAGCAGCTCGGGAGTGTCGGCCGCCCCCGCGCATAGGACCAGCTGCGCCTCGGGCACCAGCCCCGACGCCGCGCGCAGCAGTACCGGCACGCCCTTCTGCCTGGTGATCCGGCCGACGAAGATCACGTAGGGACGGGCCAGGTCGACGCCGAACCTCTCAAGCACCTCCGTGCCCGGGTCGGGCGCGTACTCGGTGGTGTCGATCCCGTTGCGTATCACGTGGATTCGCTCGGCGGGAATGTCGGGGTAGGCGGTCAGGATGTCGGCGCGCATGCCGTCCGAGACGGCTATCACGGCGGCGGCCACGGTAGCCGGGTCCCGCTCGCACCAGGACGACAGGCGGTAGCCGCCGCCGAGTTGCTCGGCCTTCCACGGCCGCAGCACCTCCAGCGAGTGCATCGTCATGACGTGCGGGATGCCGTAGAGCATGGCGGCCAGGTGGCCGGCCAGATTCGCGTACCAGGTATGCGAATGGACTAGCTGCGCGGTCCCGACGGCGGCGGTCATCGACAGGTCGGTGGAGATCACCTGCAGGGCCTGGTTCGCGTCGGCGAGCAGGTCCCACGGCCGGTGCGCCACGGCGTCCGGGCGGTCCGCGCCCTGGCAGTGCACGGTCAGGTCGACCAGGGGGGCCAGCTCGCGCGCCAGGTACGCGACGTGCACGCCCGCTCCCCCGTACACCTCGGGCGGGTACTCGCGGGTGAGCAGTGCGACCCGGAGCCGGTCCGTCACGGGACTACCTCTTGGCCCTTGCCCACCACGGTGATGCCGCCGGGCGAGACCACGAAGCCGCGCGCGCGGTCGCGGTCCTTGTCCACGCCGACCTGGACGCCCTCGGGCACGGTGACGTTCTTGTCGATGATCGCGTTCCTGACCACCGCGTAGCGGCCGATCTTCGTGTTGTGCAGCAGCACGGACCGCTCGACCGTGGACCAGCTGTTGACCCGGACGCCCGGGGAGAGCACAGACTGCCTGACCAGCCCGCCGGAGACGACGACCCCATTGCTGACCAGGCTATTGATCGCGCGCCCGGTCCGTTCGCCCTCGTCGTGCACGAACTTGGCGGGCGGCGCGGAGGGGATGTGGGTCAGGATCGGCCACCGGTCGTTGTACAAGTTGAACACCGGCTCGACCGCGCACAGGTCCATGTGCGCGTCGAAGTACGAGTCGATCGTGCCGACGTCCCGCCAGTACCCGGCGTCTCGTCCGGTCGCGCCGGGGACCTTGTTGTCCGCGAAGTTGTACGCCTGCGCGCTGCCGTTCCCGACCAGCATCGGGATGATGTTGCCGCCCATGTCGTGCCGGCTCGAGTCGTCTTCCGCGTCCTTGCCCAGCGCGTCCACGAGCACGTTGGTGTCGAACACGTAGTTGCCCATCGACGCGTAGCACTGCTCGGGGTCGCCGGGCATCGGCGGCGGGTCCGCGGGCTTCTCCAGGAACGCGTCCACCGTCCGGCCGTCCGCCGCGACGCTGATGACGCCGAACGCCGACGCTTCGTGCCTCGCTACCGGGATGGCCGCCACGGTCACCCCGGCCCCGTGGGCCACGTGCTGCTCGATCATCTGCCGGGGATCCATCCGGTACACGTGGTCGGCGCCGAAGACGATCACGATGTCGGGCTGCTCGTCGGTGATCAGGTTCATCGACTGGTGGATGGCGTCCGCCGAGCCGGTGTACCAGTGCGGGCCGAGCCGCTGCTGCGCGGGCACCGGCGTCACGTAGTTGCCGAGCAGGGAGCTCATCCGCCACGTGCTGGAGATGTGCCGGTCCAGGCTGTGGCTCTTGTACTGGGTCAGCACGGCGATCCGCAGGATGCCGCCGTTGGCCAGGTTCGACAGCGCGAAGTCGATCAGCCGGTACAGTCCCCCGAACGGGACCGCGGGCTTGGCCCGGTCCGCGGTCAGCGGGCTCAGGCGGGTGCCCGCGCCTCCCGCGAGCACGATTCCCAGTACCCGTGGCTGTGGCATGTCAGGCCTCCCGGCTCAGGGTGTCAGGGCACGCAGCGGGCTTATGGCCCATGCTCCCGCGTATCGGTCGGTACGGGGAAGAGGTCGACCTGGAGCTCCGCAACCGTCTCGGCTGGCTCCACGACCTTCTCAGGCGGCTCCGGGCCCGGCGGCTCGGCATCGTCCGGCTCTCGCGCGCGGGGGGCGGCGGTGGCCTGCCACGCCTCGCGGAGCAGCACCTGCAGGGCGCCCGCGATGGGGATGGCGAGCAGCGCCGCGACGAACCCCCCGAACAGCCCGCCGACCAGGCTGCCCAGCGAGGCGCCGATCAGGACGGCCATCAGGACGAGCAGCGGGTTAATCTTCACCGTCCTGCTCATGATCACCGGGTTCAGGATGTGGTTCTCGACCTGGGTGTAGATCAGGAAGACCACCAGGGTGATGACGCCCGCCGTGACGCCCTCGACCCCGAACGCGAACAGCACGGTGGGGATCCCGGCCAGGGCGCCGCCGATCATGGGCAGGAAGTCCACCAGCGCGACCCACAGCCCCCACAAAAGCGGGTACGGCACGTGCACGAGCATCAGCGTCACGAACACCACTAGGCCCGCGATGATCGAGGTCAGCGCGTTGCCGAGCATGTAGCCGATGACCGCCCGGTTCACCTCCCCGGCCACCCGGCTAGTCCCGGCCGCGTGCCGCGGAGACATCTGGCCGAGCACCCAGCGCCGCATCTTCGGGGCCTCGAGGAGCAGCATCAGGACCAGGACGAAGATCGTGAAGAGCTCGATGACCAGGGACACGGCGCCCTTGCCCACCGCCAGGGCCGGCTTGGACAGCGTCTGGGCGTAGCTCACCAGCTTGGGCACGTTGCGTTGCACCCAGGTCTGGACGTGGTACTTGCGGACGATGTGGCCGATCCAGCCCTGGCCGTGCTCCGCCTTGGCCAGGTAGGCGGGCAGCGAGTGGGCCAGGGCCGTGATCCCGTTGACCAGCGGCAAGCCGAACGCCAGGACCAGGCCGAGGAAGACCAGCAGGGTCAGCAGGCTGACGATCGAGACCGCGGCGCCCCGCCGGCGGAACGCCGGGTGCCGCTGCAGCAGGACGACGATCGGGTTGAGCAGCAGGGCGAGAAACCCGGCCACGACGACCAGCAGCAGGATGTCGCGCAGCCGGTAGATGAGCTTGCCGGCCATGTAGGCGGCGGCCACCACCGCCACCGTGGCCACGATGGTCCGCAGCGGGACGTTCCGCGCGTCGGCCGCCTTCCACAGCCGCGCCAGGCGGCCTGGCTCCTCATCGGTCACGCGACCAGCATGCCAGGTCTGGGTCGCGCCGCAAGGCGCGGGCGGTGACCGGGGGGTATCACACCGCCGTTCGGGATTAGGAAATCTCTTTTCCCGAACGGCGGTGGTTTCACCCTCCGTGACGGCCGATGGTGACCGGTAGGGTGCGCGGTCCGCGCACCTGGCCCGCGGACCAGGTGACCTTCGATGGGTCGGCCAGCTCGAAGTCCGGGTAGCGGGCCAGCCACTCCTCCAGGGCGACCCGCAGTTCCATCCGCGCGAGGTGGGACCCGAGGCAGCGGTGCCGTCCGAGCCCGAAGGCGGCGTGCCGGTTGTTCGCCCGGTCGAGCTGGACGCGATCGGGGTTCTCGAAGATGGCCGGATCGCGGTTGGCGGCCGGGAACGGGAGGAGCAGCCAGTCGCCCTCCTTGAACGGGTGGCCGTGGAAGTCGAAGTCCGTGGCCACCAGGCGCGCCATCGTGACCGGCGCGTACGCGCGCAGCAGTTCCTCGACGGCGGTGACCATCAGGTCAGGTTCGCTGGCCAGCCTGCGGCGGTCCTCGGGGTGCTGGGCCAGGTGCCACAGCGAGGCGCCGATGGCCGACCAGGTGGTGTCGATCCCCGCGATCATCAGCAGGACGATGGTGCCGCGGACGAGTTCGACGGGCAGCTTGTTCCCGTCGATCTCCGCGTCGATGAGCAGGGAGGTCAGGTCGTCCCTCGGGTGGGCGATGTGGTCCGCGATCTGGGCGTCCATGTAGGCGTCCATCTCGGCGAACGCCGCCTCCCGCTCCTCTTCGGGTGTGTCGACCTCCTCGAGGACCAGGTGGATGAACCCGCGGAACAGGTGGGCGTCCTCCTGGGGGAAGCCGAGGAACCTGACGATGACGCCCACGGGGATGTGCCCGGCGTACTCGACGGCCGCGTCGAAGCTCGCCTGGCCCGCCGTCTGGGCCAGCAGGTCCCGGCATAGCTGCCTGGTGAAGGGCTCGAGGGCGGCGACCGGCCTGGGCGTGAAGGCCGGCAGCAGCATCCGCCGCGCGATGGCGTGGAACGGCGGGTCCGAGGTGATCGGCGGGGACAGCCCGATCGGCGCGGGCAGGTCCTCGGGGCCGGGCCGGCGGTCGCTGACCACGACCGAGCGGGACGTGAAGTGGTCGGTGTCGTAGGCCACCTCGGACACGAGTTCGTGGGTGACGGGCAGCCAGGTGCCGCCGTACCGGTCGCTGTGCGCGACCGGGCAGCGCTGCCGCAGGTCGTCCCAGATCGGGTAGGGGTCGGCGACCCAGCCGGGGTCGGTGTGATCGAAGTCGGTGGCCCAGTTCTGCACCGGGGGGTGGCGGCGGTCGGTCAATGTGCCTCCCGTGGTCGGCCTCGGTGCTAACAGCGTAAACTCTTGAACTCGCCCTGACCACGAGGGCGACCCGGCAGCCTGCCGTGCCCGCGAGGCTCGGGGTGACCATAATCGTCACTGTGGATGGGACCGGAGGCTTGTGGCTACGGTTCCTGTCCGGGCCGGACATCGACGCGCTCGGGGTCACGCACGCGGAGATCCTCACCGCGGTGGAAGACGCCGTGCGCGCTCACGGCGACGGGCAGGCGATCGTCGAGCCGCGGGTGCACCTCGTCCCTGACAACGTCGGGGCCGGTCACTTCAACGTGCTCCGCGGCCACCTGCGCGCCCCCGGCCTCGGGGGCGAGGCGGGCGTGAGCGGGGTCAAGGTCGTCGGCGACTTCGTGGCGAACTACGCGGCCGGGCTGCCCAGCGAGCTCGGGCTGCTGACGCTGTACGACCCGGAAACGGGCGTCCCGCTCGCGATCATGGACGCCACCCTGATCACCGCCTGCCGGACGGGGGCCATGACCGCGGTGGGAGCCCGCTACCTGGCCCGGCGGGACTCCCGGGTCCTCGGGCATGTCGGGGCTCGCGGCACGGCGTTCTGGAATGTCGTGCTCCTTGACGAGCTGTTCAGCCTGGATGAGATCCGGGTCACCAGCCGCAGGCCCGAGTCGCGGGTGGCCTTCGCGCGGCAGCTAGCCGCGGTCACCGCGACGCGGATCCGGGTCGCGGCCACCGCCGAGGAGGCCTTCGACGGGGCCGACATCCTGGTCGAGGCGTCCCGGCTGACGGTCCCCGAGCCCCTGCTGCGCGCCGCCTGGGTCAAGCCCGGCGCCTTCGTCGTCCCGTACGGCACGGTCAGCGCCGTCGAACTCGGCCTGCTCGACGTGATCGACAAGGTGGTGGTGGACGACTGGCGTGAGGCGCAGTCGGGCCGGTTCGGCGCGCTGCGCCCGCACGTGGCCACCGGCCGGCTGACCGCGGCCTCGCTCTACGCCGAGCTCGGCCAGATCGTCACCGGCCGACTCCCCGGCCGGGAATCCAGCCAGGAGCGGATCCTGCTGTGGCACCGCGGGCTCGCCATCCTCGACATCGCGGTCGGGCTGGCCATCCTGCGCCGCGCGGAGGAACAGAACGCGGGCACGATGCTCAGGTACCGGTAGCAGTGGCTGAGCTCCTGATCACCGAGGGCGGCGACGCGGACTTCCGGCTCGGGCTCATCAGGGCCGTCGCCGTCGGCGAGGCCGTGGCCATCGGGCCGGACCTGCTCAAGACGGTGCAGGACCGCTGCGAGCAGGCCCGCCGGGCGCTGCTCGACGGGCGCGTGGTGTACGGCGTGAACACGGGTCTGGGGGCGCTAGCCTCGGTCCGCCTGACCGAGGAGGAGCAGCGCTCCCACCAGCGCAACGTGCTGCTGGCGCGCGCCACGGGAGGCCCGCCGTGGCTGGACGGGCCCGAGGTGCGGGCGGTATATATGGCCAGGCTGCTGACGTTCCTTTCCGGTGACGCCGGCGTGTCGGGTGGCCTCTGCGAGCGGCTCGCGGACTTCCTCAACCTCGGCATCGTGCCTGCCGTGCCGCGCACCGGCCTGGGCGCCGCGGGCGAGATCTTGCCCCTGGCGCACGCGTTCGGGCCAGTGGCCGGGATCGGCCAGGTCATCGGGCCCGGTGGGACCCTGCTGACGGCGGCGCAGGCGCTGCGAGCCCGCGGACTTGACGAGTTCAGCCTCGGCCCGAAGGAGGGCATCGCCCTCATCGAGGGCGTGCCAGGGGCCACCGGCTTGTGCGCGCTCCGCCTCGGGGAGGCCGCCGCGCTGACCTCGCTCATGGAAGCGTCCGCGGCGCTGTCGATCGCCGTGGCCCGGGCCCCGCGTGATCCCTACGACGCGGCGTGCGGGCGCGGCGATGACCTGCTGGCCGGGGTGCTCGCGCGGCTGCGCGCTTTGGTAGGCGACGAGCCGGAGCCGCGCGCGCTGCAGGCCCCGCTGTCGTTCCGGGTGGCCGGGCCCGTCCTCACCCAGGTGCTGCGGGCCGCCGCCCTGCTCGAGGCGGCCGTGCACCGCGCCCTAGCCGGGGTCACCGACTCCCCCGCCTACCTGGACGGGCGGTTCATCGGGACCGCCGGCTTCCACGGAATCGACCTGGCCGCGCACTGCGACCAGCTCACCGCGGCGTTCTGCCACGCGGCGGAGGTGGCGGCGGCCCGCGTCCACCGGCTGCTTGACCCCCGGGTCACCGGGCTGCCCGCGCAGCTGGCCCGCCACCCGGGCCCCGAGGCCGGGATGTCGCCGGTGCACAAGCGCGCCGCCGGCGAGGTCCACGCCATGCGGCGCCTGGCGGTCGCCACCCCGGTCGGCCTGATCGAGACGTCCGGCGGCCAGGAGGACGCGCAGTCGTTCGGCTGGGAGGCCGCGGACAAGCTCCGCCTCGCCCTGCACCACGCCCGCGCGGTCACGGCGTGCGAGCTGCTGGCCGGTTACCAGGCCTCGGCGCTGGGCGGGCGCCCGCCGCTGCCGGGGTGCGCGGGGCTGCTGGACTGGCTGGCCGGAATCATCCCTGCGATCGAGGGCGACCGGCCGTTCGGCGAGGACATCGACCGCCTCATCCACGCGCGCTGGCCCCACCCCTGACCCCGATTAAGGCAGCTGAGATCAGCGTGCGGGGCGAGTGACGATACGAACCGTAGGCATGGCCGAAGCCAGGCGAAGGATGTCATCGGGGTCGGCGGTCACGATCACGGCACGGCCAAACATAGAAGCCACGGCCACCGAATGCGCGTCAACGACATCCTCCGTGCCCGCGCCCACGCCAGCCAGGACGGCGCCAACGCGACGAGCCAGGTCGAAGTCGGTCGGGACTACGCGGACCGCAGGCCGCATAGCGCGGCTATCACGATGCCGCGCCAGCGCTGCTTCGACCGCACGAGTCCGTTTGGCACCCCGGCAACACTCAGCACACACCAACGCGGGAACGAGCACATCACTTTGGCGCTCCCAGGCCTCGGCTAGCAGCGCCCGCAGGCGGTCGGGCGGTGGCTGCTCAGTCAGGGCATCCAAGCCGTCGGCATCCAGGATGAGTGGCGCGCCCGTCATCCTGCAGCCATGCCCGGGCTACCCTCGGCCTCGTCGAACGCCGCCGCCGCATCGGCCCGGACTTCGGCTGGCACTGGACCAGCTTGCGAGTCCCATCGATCAAGAAGCTGCCGCAGCGTGGCTAGTCGACCTAGGCGCTCTACATGCTCGGCTAGCGCAGTGTTAACCACTGCGGACAGCTTGTCCTCGCCTAGCGTATGGGCCAGGTCGACGAGTTCCTCATCCACAGTGACAGTTATCTTACGTTTCGCCATACCAACATACTACTCCGCCCGCTGGGCCGGAGATCGCGGCGCTGCTGTGAGCAGCAGCTCGGACCGGGGCGCGTCCGGCTGGGCCTGAAGGCCGCACGGCGAGGTGAGCACGCAAACGACGCGCGGCCAGCGCCCGTCCTGCTCGAAGAGGATGAGGTCGCCGACGCATCCGGGCTCCAGCCGGCCGTGGTCGCTCAGCCCGACCGCCGCGGCGGGGCCGGTCGTGACCAGGGCCACCGCGGTCGTGAACCCGACGACATCGCGGCGGGCCAGGTCGAACGCCGCGGCGAGCAGGGTCGAGGGCGCGTAGTCCGACGCCAGCCCGGTGCAGTAGCCGAGCGCGATGAGCTCCTCCGCCGAGGCGTTGCCCGAGTGCGAGCCGCCGAGCAGGACGTTCGGCGCGCCGAGCACCACCGGCATCTGGCGCTCGCGGGCGGCCCGTGCCGCCTCGACGGTGACGGGGAACTCGGCTACCGCGGCGCCCCAGCGCCGCGCCTCGGCAACCTCGCCGGCGTCCACGCAGTCGTGCGCCAGGACCCTGGCCGACCCCGCGGCCGCCAGGTCGCGGATCCGCGCCAGGTTGGCCTCGCGGACCGGCAGCAGCCTCTCGGCCTCGGCGATCCGGCGGGCGATCTCGGCGTCAAGGTCCCCGGTTACGGTTCCGCCCTCCAGCGACATCGACGCCTTGTACTGGCCGATGTCGCGGTACTGCCCCTGGCCGGGCGTGTGGTCTTCGAAGGACACCAGCGGTACGTCGCCCTCCGGCTGCCCGCCGGGCAGGCACTCGAGGGCCCGGTCCACCGAGTCGGTGGTGCGCAGCGGAATCCGGAACAGCACCCGGTGGTCGATGCGCGCGCCCGCGGCCCGCCGGGCGGCGACCACCTCGACGAGCCGGGTGGCCATTTCCGGCGAGCGCATCCGGTCGCCCTCGCCGAAGAAGTTCACCCCGTGGCAGGCGGTGGTGATGCCTGCCCCCAGGAAGCGGGCCTCAAGCGAGCGCAGCGCGAACTCCAGGTCGAAGGTGACCGTCGGCCGCGGCGATACCTCGCGTTCGAGGGCATCGCAGTGCGAGTCGACCAGGCCCGGCAGGCAGAACGCCCCGCGACCGTCCATGGCGCCGGCGTAGGACCGGTTCTCCTCGATGCTCAGGATCCGGCCGTCTTCGGTGGCGACGGTCGCCGCCTCGATGATGCGGCCGCCTGACACGGCCCGGACGTTGCTGATCAGCTGCACGACCATTGTCGTCCTCCCCCCTGAGCTCGAAGTTCAGGCGGATCCAGGGCCGCCAAGTGCAGCTCCATGACCTCTCCTTGATGGCGGAACCCGTGGCGCTCGTACAGCGGAACGCTACGCGGCGAGGGCCACAGGACGACGGATTCGACGCCGTGGCCGCGGCAGAAGTCGACCGCGGTCCGCAGCAGCGCGTCGCCGAGCCCGCGGCTGCGGCATTCTGGCCGGACGTACAGGCTGCTGACGTAGCCCAGGCTTTCCGGCTCGACGACCGGGTTCGGCACCTTCTCCACCAGGTGCGCCAGGACCAGCCCGATTGGCTGCTCCTGGTCGAGGGCCAGCCAGCCGGTCCACGAGCCCAGCTCCAGCCGGTGCGCCAGCCAGGCGGTGGCCCGCTCGACGAACTCCGGCTTGGTCTCCACCGGCTCGCCCAGCTCGGTGCGGAAGTCGTAGCGCATGACCGCCATCGCCCCGGCGTCGCCGGGCCCGGCCCGGCGCACCTGCGTCCCGCCTCCCCCGGTCACGCCGCGCTGACCCGGTCCAGGACCTGGCCGGGCGTTCCCTCGGCCACCACCTGCCCGTCCCGCAGGACGACCACCCGGTCGGCCAGCGCCCGGACGGCCTCGGTGTCGTGGAAGACGCTCAGCACGGAGACCCCGGCCCGGCCCAGCTCGCGGATGATCCCGAACACCGTATCCCGGTGGCCGGAATCGAGGGCGGCCACGGGTTCGTCAAGCAGCAGGAGCCGCGGCGCGTGCAGCGTTCCCGCGGCCAGGTTCACCCGCTGCTGCTCGCCGCCGGACAGGACGCCGGGCTGCGTGCCCCACAGCTCCTCGGCCAGGCCCACCCGGCGCAGGGCGGCCGCGGCCGTCGCGGTCGCGGCGGCCGGCTCCAGGCCGTGCCGGATGGCCGCGCGCCCGACCACCTCCAGGACCGTCCGCCGGCCGTCGGGCCGCAGGAACTGGCTGACGTAGGCCAGGTCGTCCCGGCGCGCGTCGATGATCGCCCGGTCGTCCGCGCTGGCCAGGTCGGTGACGCTCGCGTCGCGGCGCCGCAGGCGTATTTCCCCGGCGGACGGCAGGCAGCTGCGCCAGACGCACTTGAGCAGGGTCGACTTCCCCGCGCCGCTCCGCCCCACCAGGGCGACGTGCTCGCCCTGCGCGACGCTCAGGTCCACCCCGCGCAGGGCCGGGACCAGACGGCCGATCGCGTGGATGACGAACTGCTTGTGCAGCCCGCGCACCTCCAGGATGGCCTCGCTCATCCGAGCCCGCCCCGCGCGGCGGCCACCAGCTGCTGGCTGTAGGCGTGCTGAGGATCGTCAAGGAGCTGGTCGGTCAGCCCGGCCTCCACCACGAACCCGTCGCGCAGGACCACGGCCCGCGAGGCGAGCATCGAGATCACGGTCATGTCGTGGCTGACCACCAGCGCGGTGACCCCGCTCTCCTCGATCAGGTCCCTGATCAGGTCGAGCACCCCGGCCGCGATGGAGGCGTCCAGGCCGGTGGTCGGCTCGTCCAGGAGGAGCAGGACCGGGTCGTTCGCCACCGCCTTGGCCAGCTGGACCCGCTGCATCATCCCGCCGGAGAACGTGCCGACCGGGTCGTCCATCCGGTCCAGCGGCACGTCGACCCGGCGCAGCAGCTCGGCGGCCCGGGCGCGCAGCTGGCCGAAGTTCCGGCCGCCCGCCGCGATCAGCCTCATCGCGATGTTGCCGCCCGCCGAGATCCGCAGGTTCAGGCCCTGCGCGGGGTCCTGGTAGACGATGGAGACGGTGCTGACCCGCAGCGCGCGGCGTTCCGCGCCGCCGAGCGCGAACAGGTCCGCCTCGTCCGCGCCCTGGCGCAGCAGCGCGGTCCCGGCGTCCGGCGTGACGTCCCCGGCGAGGCAGCGCAGGACCGTGGTCTTGCCCGAGCCGGACTCGCCGATGAGGCCGAGCGCCTCACCCGGCGCCACATCGAATCCGACGTCATGGCAGGCCAGCACCCGGCCGAATCGCTTGGTCAGCCCGGTGACCCGCAGCGCAGGCTCAGGCATCGGCTCCTCCCTCTGCGGCGCCCTCGCCCTCGCCCGAGCGGCGCCGCTCGCACCAGTCGGCGTCGCTGCAGATCCACCCGTCGCGCACGGGCACCTCGACCAGGTAGGCGTCGGCGGCGCCGCAGAGCAGGCAGGAGGCGCCTTCCGTCCGCTCGACCTGGAAGGCGACGTCCTCGAAGACCAGCGGCTCGACGTCGGTGTGCGGCGGCACCGCGTACACCCGCTTCTCCCGCCCCGCCCCGAACAGGGCGAGGAACTCGGCCTGGTGCAGCTTGGGCACGTCCCAGCGCGGGATCGGGGTGGTGGCCATGACGTAGCGGCCGCCGACCAGCACCGGGTAGCCGGTGCTCTGGGTGATGACGCCGCTGTGTACCAGGTCCTCGTACAGGCTGACCCAGATCGCGGTGTAGTCGGCCTCCGCGTGCATCCGCCGCAGCTCGCGCATGTCCCGCTCGACGCCGCGCAACGGCTCGGGGACCGGGACCTGCAGCACCAGGACCTGGCCCGGGCCGAGCGGGTCCTCGGGGATGCGGTGCCGCGTCTGGATGATGGTGGCCGCCCGCGCGTCGGTCGTCTGCGCCACGCCGGTGCTCGCGACGATCAGCCGGCGCAGGTTCGCGGCGTTCACGCCTGCGTCGTCACCCTGGTCGATCACCTTGACCGTGTCCTGCGGGCCGATCACGGCCAGGGTCACCTGGAGGCCGCCCGAGCCCCAGCCCCTGGCGACGGGCATTTCCCGGCTGGCGAACGGGACCTGGTAGCCGGGGACGGCCACCGCGGTCAGCAGCGCGCACCGGATCTCCCGCTTCGACTGCTCGTCGAGGTGACCGAATTCCTCCGGTGCCGTCGCGGCGGCCAGCGCGCTCACCGTCACGGGGTGACCCCCGCTGCCGTAGCGGCCTCCGCCGGGGACGAGTCAGCGGCCGGTGACTCCGCTGCGCGGCGCTCGGCCGCCACACGAATAGCCACCTTGCGCTCCACCATCGACCGGAACGTGACATAGTGCGGGAGCTTGAGGTGCTCGAGGAAGCCGGATGCGTCCAGCCCGTCCGTGGTCATCAGCACGCTCTGCTCCAGCGGGCCGCGGCCGCCGTCACGCTCGACGGCGATGTCCAGGTTGGCCATCGCGATCGCCTTGCGCTCGTTGTGGCCCAGGCACAGCCCGTATCCGACGTCGAAGAACCCGCGCTCCTCGCGTTCGCCGTCGAGGTCCTCGATCGCCTCGACCTCGGTGACGCGCACCGAGCCGAGGCAGACAGGCTGCCCCGTTACCGGGTGCAC
>Ga0210390_10003538_pt1 | contig 13380 bp, 18 predicted proteins | sample IncBWH11OmetaG_FD_161050 | JGI IMG/M metagenome (GOLD analysis project Ga0210390, IMG submission 161050) | Forest soil microbial communities from Barre Woods Harvard Forest LTER site, Petersham, Massachusetts, United States - Inc-BW-H-11-O ...
TTATTGTTTACGTCACGGATGCAAGGGACCCGGTGAACTCGATGCTTTTATGCCTGCCTTCTTTCTTATTCCGTTTGGCACAATAACTACGGCTTTCTCGTTGCGCCACGCCATCCAACACATCAAAAAAGGACAATCGTGGTCTTGGCTTGCCTGGCTTCTGGCAATCATTTTCTCGATTGTTCTCCTCGGTACAATTTCTCTAATCGCGTGGGTGATTTATCACACCGCAGTTGGCCGGATGCGCTAGGCATGGAGGTATTTAGAAGTACGCGGGTGGTGGAAGGTTTGACGGGGTGGGCTGGCGACCGCCCCCCGGCCGGTTGCGGAGGGACCCGCAGAAGCTGGTGCCCGTTTCCCCCTGAATCACCACCGTCGAGTCTGTGGCTGCAACTCGCTCCACCTGTTCGTTCGCGGACGCGACACGCGAGTTGCCGCAAATCGCGGACGCTTTCCGGTCCAACGTCAACCTTTTTCATGAGCGGTTCCTCTGCGCTTGGCTTTAACTGGGAATTGAAGGTTGCCGATTTAGCCGCCATTTCAATCCCGCAAAAGAGTCATTTTTTGGACTACCAAAGTCGGTGATGATGCCCCATTGTTTATATGTCCTGAGTGCCATCTGGCCACTGCAATCGCGCGCATCAACCTCGAAAAGAGCCCCGAAAGAATAAAAGCGGAAACACCCCGCTTGGGTTGCAGCTACCAGCGAAAAGATATCCATCGTGCAGATGGCAAGCGCAAAGAGACATACACGTCGAGGAGTGGACCCACGAATTTCCTTAAGTCGCCTACAAGGTACGCCCGATTGGCGCTCTGTAATTCTCTGTCACACTCTTCGGGAACCTGCACGGTGATTCTTATCTCTAGAAAGGATCGAGGATGTCAAAACAGGCAAGTCGTCATGTGGGTCTCTTCTTGGTGGCTAGTTTGCTTTCAGCTCCGGTATCACTCTTCGCAGCCACTTCAGGCCAAGACCACGAGCAACGAGTGTACGATGCCGAACACAAGGACTATCATGAGTGGAACGACCATGAGAATGAGGCTTGGCATAGATTCCTCGCGGAAAATCATCGCAAAGACCACGAATTCGCCAAGGCAAACAAGAAAGAACAGGCTGACTATTGGAAGTGGCGGCACGAACACCCAGAGTAAGAGCCGTTTGGTGAACTTCTAGAATTTGTGCGCTCATCCATTATCGGGCGCGAAAAACGTCTGGCCTTGCAGCAACGCCTCAACCGCCAACAGCAATGTAGACACCACGTCGGTCTTGGTAACGAATCCCTGCGCCTCGGCCAATCGTGACCGCTCGACAATCGTCGGGTCGTTGTGCATCGATAGGATCAGTATCCGAACGCCCGGAAGTATCTTTCTGATCTGTCTCGCGGCGGAGAAGCCATCGACGAGCGGCATTGTCACGTCCAAAATGATCAAGTCGGGATTCAACTGAAATGCCTTCAGTACAGCCTCTTCTCCATTCGAGGCCTCTCCGCATATTTCCAAGTTGTCGTGAAGGGCGAGTATCGAACGGAGTCCCTTGCGCACAACCTCGTGGTCGTCAGCGACCAGGATTCGAGAGCGGCCGGCGGCCACCGCGTCCTTGCGAGCCGGAAGGACTTCTACATTTACCATCGAAATAATTTGAAGGAAACAGTTGAGGATGTCCATACAAAGAAGACTGTAAGGCCCTAGGGGCACCGTTAATGGTGCGTTTAGCTTCAGCTCCGTTTACTGACGGAAAGGCCGTGGCAGGAGCGGGAGCGTCAATGGCAAGACAAATAATTTATGTATTTAATGACCACCCTGGCACCCAAGAGATAAAAACAGATCCGGATGACTCAATAAAGATTCCGGCCTCGGGTGCTCGCTATTCTCACAACGGCAAATTGTGGTTAGTCGGCAGAGTCGAAAGCTGTCAAATGGTCACTGCGGCGGGCCTGATACGTACTGTGCGGATTTGTCTAAACGACATCTGATATCGCAAATCCGCGACGGGATGTGCACGAAGCAATCGGGCCTTGTAGAGTTGGCTATCATCCGCATGCGGATCGGACGGCACGATACATCGAGGGCGGCCTTTGAGAGCCAGTCGACGCACCCTCAGCAAATATTTCCCTGTTAAGCTCTCACTATCTCGCGCGTTGCGCCCAACACCAGCTCGTGTCTGGACTTGGAATCTGGTTCTGCCCGATGCTATATTCCTCCCGCTGTGGGGGCGGCACACACTTTTGAAAGGGAAAAAATCATGCCCGGTTATGGGAAGCAGTGTGCGGTTGTGTGCGTGCTTGCCTTGGCGGTTGGACTGCTTAGTGGTTGCGCGAATTCCCCAAGTCCCTCCTCGACGGTCACAATTACTCCAACATCAGCGCTTTTGTCGCCCGGGCAGAAATTGCAGTTCACCGCCAGCGTTAATCTGCCGAATGCGCCTCAATTCTTTCGCTGGCAGGTGAATGGCATCGTCGGTGGTTCCGCCGCGACGGGAACGATTACGACGGATGGCGTTTACACCGCCCCCAACACGCCCACTACCCAGCCGATGAAGATCGGCGTCCGGGAGCAACCTGCCGTGGCGACAGTTTCTATCTTCGATCCCAAGCATCCGAATTCGGGCTCGGTTGCTGCGACGCAGAACCCCTTAGTGGCCACATACACGATACCCATTCTTCCGGGCGCTTCGGTCCAGGTGCAGTTTGGGACCGACACCAAGTATGGCTTCTCTACTTCTATGTCCCCTGCGCCGGTAGCCGGAGGACCTGTAACTGTGTTGGTAGCCGGCATGCGCGCCAGCACCACGTACCACATGCAGGCTGTCGTGGAAATGTCCGACGGGTCGCAGTACGCCGACGCCGATCATGCTTTCACCACGGGTGCGATTCCTGCGGACATGCTCCCCCCCAATATCACTACACAGCTAACGGGCGTGGGCAGTCCAAGCCCCGGAATCGAATTGCTCTCACTTGCGCTGATCAACACTGGCCCACAGAATCTGCTTTGTGCGGTGGCCACAGACTTGGCCGGCAATGTCGTGTGGTATTACGCGCTGCCCGTAGGGGCCTCAGTAACCCCTATTAAACTCTTGCCCAACGGCCACATGTTGCTGCTTACTGCCGGTACGGTGAATGATATCCGCGAGATCGATCTGGCGGGTAACCTCATCCATCAAATCACTTTGGGCGAAATCAATAGAAGCCTGGCCCAGGTGGCATCTTTCCAGGTCACCGAGCTTTCCCACGATGTTCTGTCTTTACCGAACGGACACTTCGTCCTGCTGGCCGACTACAGCGAGACTATCAACGACGCGCCTGGAGTTCCTGCGGGGACCGTCGTGGCTGGGAATGCGCTGATCGATTGGGATCTGCAACAAGGCGCGGTGTGGACCTGGTCTGTCTTTGACCATCTCAGCTTTTCGCGTGCCCCTTTCGGGCTAGCGGACTGGACGCATGCTAACGCGGTCATCTATTCTCCGGATGACGGCGACCTCATCTTCTCCATGCGCAACCAGGACTGGATCATTAAGATCAACTACCAGGATGGTGCCGGCGACGGCAGTATCCTGTGGCGTTTCGGTCCGGACGGTGATTTCACTTTGCCGAGCCCGCAGGCACCGATCGAGTGGAATTATGGGCAGCACTATCCAATCATCCTAAGTCCGAACAGCTCCGGGATTTTCTCCATGATGTTCTTCAATAACGGCAACGGCCGGTTGTTGGACAGCAACAACGACTCGTGTGGTTTTCCCGGGTTCGCTGCGTGTTATAGCAGCGTGCCGATCTTCCAGGTCGATGAGTACAACAGGACCGCTTCCGTGGTCTGGGAAGACAACTTGATTGGCGCTTTTTCGGAGTGTTGCGGCGACGCCTTGGTTCTGTCGAATGGCGATGCGGAATTTGATGTTGCGGATGACATCAAGCTCAGCACCACCAACGAATCCTACATCGAAGAGGTCACGCAAACTCCGTCTCCTGAGCTGGTCTGGAAGATGATTATCAAGGGACAGTTGGCTTACCGTGGATTGCGTATTCCCAGTCTCTATCCTGGTCAGGTCTGGCCCGCCAACACGCAGCAGAATCTGCGTCCCGCCAATGATTCAGGCAACAAGTAGGTTCAACAGCTTTGGGAAAAACTCTGCTCTTTAGGAGGTGGGGCTTCTAGCCGGTCGTATTCAAGGTAATACAGGGCTGCGAAGGCAACCGCCAGAACCGCAGCTGGAAGTGCCAGCGGACGCGAACTTCGCAAAGGCTCGGTCCAGTTCGCGGTGACGAGAAAAACGAATAGCGCTGGCACAAGCAGCACAATAGAGAGTTGAAAGATATGAGCGCCGGTGCCTTCATCCGGTTGAGGCGGCTCGGTGTACCCGCTAAGTACCGCGAGCAATGCAGTAAGAGATAGGATGACGATGGTCTTTCCGCTGATGTTGTTGATTTCTTGCCTGGCCATCGTTCCGCCTTCTTTCTGCAGGGCTTTAAAGTACTTTGCATTGTAAAGAATAAAGCTTCTCTTGTCCATGGGGTCGCGTCGCCCGGAGCGGCTCCCAAACCATCACCATTTATTAATTGGCTGTCTTTTTAAGGGTTTACGACAATCGGCCGCCGTAACGTCAAATACCGCTAATCCGCCGCTTTGTTCGATCCCGCGCACTGTCGTATCGCTGGCACCAGGTAATCCGCCAGGTTTGCTTTGTCCAGCAAGGTATACGCGCCAAACGTTTCCGCCAAGGTCTTGCTTTCCTCATCGTTCCACATGGAGATAGCCACGATTCGTGTTTCCCTGCGGCTCAGTTGAGACTTGACGACCTCCGGCTCGAACACCATTTCATCTTTCATATGCAGGTCCATAACGATGATCTCTGGCTGTAGCTCATTCGTCATTTTGATCATCTCGGCAAAACTCTTGGCCTCACCGACCAGGGCAATCTCGGGTTGCTCTTCCAAAAGGCTGCGAATGGCGCGCCGCAGTATTTCACTGTCGTCAGCCAAAAGCACGTTGGTCTTGTTCATCATTCAGCGCCTCTCTAAACCCTATCCATGGTTGCGGTGTCAAGGGTGTGTCTATGGCCGGTTTTCTGGTCAAAAATCAGATAGCGAGTGAGCGGTGGCGCGGCTAATGCCCGCACTCGCCTTTCGGCCTCTGCAAGCGTTGACGCCGCTTCAATCCACACGGGACTTTCGTCTGGTTCGATGATGAAAATGTCGAACGAAGCAGTCATGATCTCTTCACCCCTACAGAGCGGCGGCTCGAAACCATCTTTCCAGCCTGACGCTTATCGTTCTTCCGCACGGTGCCGTTCTGGCCTGCAGTTGAAGCTTCCAACTTGGCAATTTTTTCGACGATCCGTATCGGAACCTGCTCAAAATGCGTTCCCGATTTAACCATTTCTGTTTCTCCCCACGCACTCACCCTAACAGGCCTGCAGCGCTACGGGTCATATCTTTGCGGATTTTTAAGCGTCGAACGGCCGATTGACTCGGCTCGCCACCCGCCGCTAAGGGAAGTTAACCCGGAGATAAGACGGGAGTTGTTCGTGGTCTGCGTACCTGCGGGCTAATGGCTCGAAAATTTAATTGCAGGACTCGTGGTGTTTCGATACGATTACGTTACGTTAGCTGGGCCGTGATCGCCAAGGAGGTTGCTATGCCCAAGGGCCGAACTCCCATGCATTTCAAGACCATGGTGCAGACGGATGTCCCGCAAGGCCGCCATGGAAAACACAAGCACACGATCACCGTGATCCTGAACGATCTTGATCAGTTACCGGACGGCGCTGCTCTCAAGATTCCGTTGGATGGCCTGGCGTATGGCAAGGCCAACGTACGTTCCGCACTGAACCGAGCCTGTCAAAAAGCCGGCAAAAATGTGGCCACCGCCGCGGACGAGACCTATCTGTACGTGTGGAACGCAAAGAAGTAGCGTTGCACGCAAGGTCGGGCGAGAACCATCAAGGCTGACTTGGAGAGAGGAGGCAACCACCATTGATTTTTCCAATGATTCTCTCCATTGTCATTTGCGGGACAGTCGTGGTTGGTCTCCGAGCCGGCAAAAAGACCACGAGGCACGCATAGACAAACATTGAACCGCCCGGGTTCCGATGAAACCCCGACCTCGTGTCGGGGTTTCCTTTTGCCGGAGGTGAGACATGTTCTTCCGACCTATGATGCCAATCTTAGGGCTGCCCTTGGTGGCCACAACACAATTCCATGCACTCGCAAGCAGCATACCTTTCGAAAATAGTCGCGATGTAGCGCAACAGCAGGATGGTTCTCTTTCAAAGAGCTCTGCTGGATGTTTCAGTCCAGATGCGGGCGGACGCGGAGGGGTGGATTTCAATTACTATCGTCGGGGTCTGTACCTTTCCGTGAAGAAACGCGGGTACGCGAACATGCCGCCATCGATTGAAAAGGGCCAACCAGGAACAATCACGATAGAATTTCGCGTCCTGCAAGATGCAAGTGTGCCTAAAGATTCTCTCAGAATGGTAGAGAGAAGATCGATTTCGATGCAGCCAGCTTGCAAGGAGTTCGCGAGGCGATGCCGTTCCATCATTTACCCGCACCGTTCTCGAAACCGTTCATGGTGCTGAGATTCCCGTTCTACTACTACCTTCCTATTTCTCGAAATCCGTGGTGCAGCAATCAAAGCCACGAGCTGTTAGGGAATAGATTGACAGCGTAAGGGATGGAAGAGTAGCGTGACCCCCATTGTCTGGGCCAAGGTCGCAAAATAAGAAACGGAGAAAACAACGATGCAACGATTGTTACTTGCAGTGGCGTTCGTGTGTCTGCCAGGGGTTGCAGCCAAGGGGCAGGATCCAGTGAAGGTCGATCCGCAACATTACAAGGTGGAGCTAGACAACGCACAGGTGCGCGTGTTGCGGATTCATTACGGGCCCCACGAAAAATCGGTGATGCATGTGCATCCGAACGCTGTTGTTGTGTACCTTACCGACGTTCACGTGAAAATGACTACGCCGGATGGAAAGTCCGTGGAACAAACCGGCAAGGCGGGTGAGGAGCATTGGACACCCGCTGGCACCCACCTGCCAGAGAATCTGTCGGACGCACCGATGGATGCCGTACTGATCGAGCTGAAGGGCAAAGCAGCAGCAAAGCCAGCGCAGTAGACTTGTGTTGCGAAACCGGCGTAGGCTGCCGACACAACAAGGAACAACAAGGAATGGATAAGAGCCACGGCCGCCGCCGGCCAATAAGCTGGCGACGGCTCTGTCTGTAAAGACTTTGTCGGCAGTACTTGGTTAACCAACGAACCAGAGAAGTAGTTCCGATACGAGCCACTTTTCAGGCCCTCCCCGCGTCTCACTCTAGACGATTTGCGAACCCACCATTGGAGGAGAGATGACCTGGAAGGGGCACGGTTGCATTCTGCTCGCGTTCCTTCTTCTTACAGGATGGGCATCCGCTCAAACGCCGGAGCACTCTTCGCAGAGCGAAACCTCCGAGAAGCCCGCCGCGGAACAACACGCGGGAAGCGCTCGCGACAAGATTCGCGTGCGGTCGGACCTGGTTGTGCTGTCTGTTACCGTGCGCGACGGCAATGGCGACCTCGTCTCCGGTTTGCAACAGGAAGATTTTCAGGTGTTTGATGACAACGTCGAACAAAAGGTCACCGCGTTCAGCGCGGAGAGCCTCCCTTTATCCCTGGTCATTCTGGTGGACAACGACATGAAGAAAGGAAGGAACCGAAATGACCAGGAGCCTCGTGGCTATAGCGGGCGGTATCAGCGCGACAGATGAGGCAATGGTCTGCCGCTACGACGTGCTCTTCTATCCGGGAGGCAAGTTCACCAGTGTTTCGGGAAATCTCATCGACGCATTGAAGGCAACACAAAGTGCAGCCGCACCGTCTCCTCAGTACATTCCCCAACCTGTGAGGACGGACAGAAGTTCGACGAGCGGACCACCGGCGATCGCTGCGCCGGCCTATGCTGGTTCCCGGCCGAGCAAGGCCGTGGATGACGCGCTGTATTCTGCCGCGGAGCTCTTGCAGGACAGAGGCAGTGACCGCCGCAAGGTCATTCTGATCGTCTCTGACGGAGCCAACGAACCAAAGTTAAATCATCACACGCACGGCGAAGTGGCGGAGTTGCTACTGAAAAGGAACGTGACGGTTTACAGCGTAGCGGTCGGCGCGGACCGGGCTACACGAAAGTCCGCCGCTTTGGCCGATTACGCCGCGGCGACCGGTGGCGACGTGTTTTATGCGACCAAGAGCACCGCCATGGAAAATCTGTACCCGCAAATCGCCGAGCAGGCGCGTCATGACTACACCATTGCGTATCAGCCCGCCGGGAATAGCAAACACGCAAATTTCCACGCCGTGAGAGTTACCGCAGGGGCGGAGCTCACCGCGAGCACGCGCAGCGGCTACTACACGGACGATTCCGGGGCACTCGAACATTAGCGCTTCGATAAGCGCCGAACCCCAGATTAAACCGTTAATACGACTTTCGCTTGCGCGGAATTCTTTCGAACATTGTCGTCGCTGCTCCGGTAGGTGTGAGGGACAGCAAAGGGCGTTAACCCGCGATCACTGGAGAGTCTCCGGTCTTATGGTCGATGATTTGGAAGAGCAGGAAGGCGTGCACCGCGTCGGTGGTTTCCGGGCTGCTGGTGAGGATGCGAATTCTCGCGCCCCGGTCGACTTCCGTAACGGTGTAACGAATATCGGATTTTAGGCGAGTCATGGTGGCCACGCCGGGCGGATTGGTGTCGTGAATCAGTGCCGGAGCATTGAAATTTCCATTCGAGAACATACCCACAATGTGGCTCAGGTGAATGCGGATCTGCTCGATAGTCGCTTTATCGTCCGGGTCATTGGCCACCACGACGATTTCCCCGCCGTCTTTGAAAAGGTGGAAATGATGCGTGGTGGCCTCATGGGAGAGGCCCATGACGTGATCCTCGCGTTGCGCGACGCCATCCTGTCGCGCGCGTTGGTCCGGCGAAGAAGCTTGCTGTGGCGCTTGCTGCACCGCGGCGCCGGCGGGCAAGGCCGCGAGCAAGAAGGCCAGAAGAACCTTCCACATGGGGATTCCTCCTTTTGAAGAGACGTGCGGTTGAAGAAGATAGTAGCAGGGAGATGGTGCAGCCGCTCGACCCTCGGCCTATAACGTCTACAACTGCTCACCCGACCTTGACAGACTGAAGATAGCGAGTACGATTCCATTCGCTGGGGGCCCGTCGGGTTTGGCAGAACTATGGTCGGTGGATGGGTCCCCGGCACTTCCTTCCCGCAGTTTCGAGAGTATACTCAAGGCCATCGGAGCAGGTGGCGGACGGTTTTTCAACCAACGGAAACTGGCTCCTCACAGGTCACGGCCAGCCGTCCGTTCCCCTCGCTGGCGTTTGTGTTCCCGCCAGAATTGCGATTGCTATACTTCTTCCCGCATGGCGTAGCCGCCGTTTTGGGCCCAGGCTCTGCGTGCCTGGACACTCCGTGTAGAATGCCCAAGAGGGCTCACAACCTTATGGCCACAGCAGCTGCGCTGCCCAACGGTAAGAACTTTCTGATCCGTCGCGTTGTCCTTGGCGTCGTTGCGTTATTTGTGGCCGTCTACATTCTGGATCTTGCGTGGTACGAACTTCGCGTGTTCGTCCCCAAATTGGGTGCAACGACGGGATCGGTTCACCGCATCCGGCTGCTGGCCATTTCTTCCAAGGGCAACAAAGTCGAATACGAAATTGATGCCGTGCATCCCGAAGAAGATGTCGCCTGCAGTCACTCCTTCTTTCCCCGAGGCGGCAATCGGCCTTGCTGGTACATGGTGCGGCACGCTAACGATCCCATTCCTATGTAGTTGAGGTTGCTGAGGCGTTCCGCGCATCGCGGTGATACTCGCGGAGCCGCCGGCACGTCCGCGCAGGTTCATGCCGGCAGCCCCGTGTCCTCCCGCTGACGGGCTACGGAAGATCTGGACAGCCAATTACGCAAGACGCAGAAATTGGCACGTCGTTTCAGAAAATTTCGCGGGGAAACCGTCATCCCGTAGCTGGCTTCCCCACTTAGGAACAGAGCGGAACAGTGTGGTTCCACCTCAAGTACGCCGCAGTTGCCTTATTTGGATTTGGGAAAGGTATTGTAGCAGCCGCCGTCCGCCTGCCCTGAGCCGCGAAGGGCATCGGGCGATTGACGATGCAAAGCCGGCGGTTCGCCAACGGAAACTCACGCCGCCCCGAGCAACACCTTCGGCCCCGTAGGCTGTGGCGCTCCGCCGACCGGTTCAATAGTCACGGCAAAGGCCTTCGCCGACGTATTCACCGGTACTTCCGCGGTCCACATGTTGCCCCACGCATGTCCGCCCGGCCCGAGCAATCCGGCGCTGATCGGCGCGCCATTCGCTGGGACGAGCCACATCTGGTAGCTCTTATCCTTGGGCAATGCCGGCAAATCCGCCGAGTACAGCACAATTCCGGCCTTGGCATTGAACTTCACCAAACCGCTGGCGCTCGCCGCATCGCTGGTTCCCGCCAGTTTCACGGTCTCGGTATCGGGCGAAGCCAGCACCCCCACCAGTTTCTCAATCTGCTGGCGATCGCGAATCATCGCTTCCGCCGCCTGTCGCTCTCTCTGCAATTCCGCGGCGATTCTGCGGTTCTGCCAGGACAACGCCAAGCTCACCAGCGCGAGCGCCAAGGCCGCCGGTACCAACACCCAATTCCACCAACCGCCTTTCGAATCGGTCTTGCGGTCCGCACCGCCTCGATCCGCCTCGGCAGGTCTCGCCGGCCAAGCGGATCGCGCTTCCGCCTCGCGGTTCGCGCGGATACGCGCCATCAATTCCGCTTTGATCGTTCCAGCCGGCGCGTCTTGCTGCACCGCAAATGCCAGCAATGCCGCATTGCCACGAGCCTGCGCCAAGTTCGAAGCGCACTCCTCGCAGCCAGAGATGTGCGCCTGCAGCGCCGCCGCCTCGCCCTCTGGCAACGCGCCCAGAGCGAACAGTTCCAGCTCCTCCACGCGAATGTGCTCTCCGCTACTCAACTCAGCACCTTCTTCAACGCCTCCATCGCGCTCCGAATCCTCGTCTTCACCGTTCCCAGCGGTTGCCCGGTCTTCTCCGCAATCTCCGTGTGCGACATGCCCTCGAAATACGCGCACTCGAGCGCTTCCCGCTGGTTCTCGGGCAAGTTCCCCATTACCGTCCGTACTTTATCGAGAAGCAGGTTCTGCGCCGCGCGGGATTCCACATCTATCTTGAGCGAAACCCCCTTTTCATCGAGCTCTTCGGTCTGGCCGCTCTTTCGCCGCAATTTCGAAATGGCGCGGTTTCGTGCTGCAACCAGAAGCCATCCGGCCAGCGATCCCCTTGCGGGATCGAATCGCTCCGCGGTACGCCACACCTGATAGAACAAATCCTGCAATATTTCTTCCGCCGCGCCGGTATCGCGCAAGATGCGCTTGGCCTCCGAAAACACCAATCCGCTGTATCGGTCGTAGAGCGCGGACAGAGCCTCCTCATCCTTCTTCCCTATGCGCGCCAGCAGCGACCAATCCGTCGTGGTTTCTCCCGTTGTGCCTTGCGGCGTCACGTCACCCCAGTTCCGCTCACGTTTTCCACCTCATAGTACGCTATTCCAACTCTACTTGGATTGCCCCGGCCGCCTCGGCCTCTGGTTCTTGGAGATAGCTCGAATCTCCAGCCGCCTCTTCTGTTTCGGATTGAACGGCACTTTCGCGCGATACAGCGCTGTATTTATCAACTCAAGAATCTCTGGCTCGTCCAAACTAGCTGCCGATTGCAAGCGGATCGAGCGCACCCGGTTCCCGCTGCCGCGCAGTCGCTTCGCGGGGTCTGGCAGACCCTTCCCCTGCAGAAAGAATAGATTCACGCAGTTCGCATAAAGCACAATCGAAAACACCGCCTCGGACGGCCGCTCTGCTGGCACAAAGCCGATCGCCAGCGCGTTGAAATTGTCATACACCATTTCCACGGCACCGGGTGTCAGCTTGCGCATCTTCGTCAAAGCCTTCTTCGCCAGCGCGGCAATCGCAGGCGCAAACCTGGCTATCATCCTCTCGAGTTGTCCCCGCTCCGTCACAGTTCCACCCTCGCGCCGGTGCATCTTACCTCATCAAACTCTTTGTAGGGCCCGCCGTTTCTTGCGCTCTCGGTTCTTTTTGTATTCCCCGCGCTTCTCCCCTAGACTTCCTACCGAATGTCGCGCACCTTTGACGTGCTCATCCTCGGTGCCGGCGCCGCCGGCCTTTTCTGTGCCATCGAAGCCGTCAAACGCGGCCGCCGCATCGCCGTCCTCGAACACGCCGACCGCATCGGCAAGAAAATCCTCATTTCTGGTGGCGGACGCTGCAATTTTACCAACCTCTATACCTCGCCCGAAAATTTCCTCTCCGCCAATGCGCATTTCGCGAAATCTGCCCTGGCGCGCTTCACTCCGAAAGATTTCATCGCTCTCGTTAAAAAACATCACATTCCCTACCACGAAAAAACGCTCGGCCAGCTCTTCTGCGACAATTCCGCCACGCAGATCACCAACCTTCTCGAATTCGAGTGCCGCGCCGCGAACGTGCAGATATTCCTCAACACTCGCGTCACGGAAGTGATTCGTTCCACCGAATTCGTGCTGCGCGCCGATTCCCAGGAATTTCGCGCGCCGATTCTCATCGTCGCCACCGGTGGCCTCTCTATTCCCAGGATGGGCGCTACCTCTTTCGGTTACGACCTCGCGCGTCAATTCGGTCACAAGATCATCCCGACGCGCCCTGCGCTTGTTCCCCTCGTCTTCCATCGCACCGATCACGGCCGCTATGCCGAACTTGCCGGCGTCTCTACCGAAGTCATCGCCTCGATCGCCAAAACCGGGTTCCGCGAAAAAATGCTCTTTACCCATCGTGGTCTAAGCGGCCCCGCGATCCTGCAAATCTCCTCCTATTGGAAGGAAGGTCAATCCATACATCTCGACCTGGCACCGGAACGCGACGCCACCGCTCCCATTCGTGCCTCCGCGCGCCGCGATCTCGCCACGACGCAAAAAGCTCTGCAGCCGTTCCTCCCCAACCGCCTCGCTTCACGGTGGCTCGAATTCCACGCTCCCGCCAGCTACACCAATCGAGCGCTCGCGGCCTTCGAAAAACAGCTGCACAACTGGACACTCACGCCCACTTCAACGGAAGGCTACGAAAAAGCCGAAGTCACCGCTGGCGGCGTCGACACCCGCGAACTCTCCAGCAAATCCATGGAATCGCAACTTCTCCCCGGCCTTTTCTTCATCGGAGAAGTCGTCGATGTTACCGGCCACCTAGGCGGCTTCAACTTTCAATGGGCCTGGGCCTCCGCCGCTGCAGCCGGGCGCTCCCTCTAACTCCGCATGTGGTACAGGCACTTTGCCTGTACTCTTCCGCATCCAACGT
>Ga0210390_10003541_pt1 | contig 13372 bp, 9 predicted proteins | sample IncBWH11OmetaG_FD_161050 | JGI IMG/M metagenome (GOLD analysis project Ga0210390, IMG submission 161050) | Forest soil microbial communities from Barre Woods Harvard Forest LTER site, Petersham, Massachusetts, United States - Inc-BW-H-11-O ...
GGCTCGGGCAGTATCGGACCGGGGATGCAACTAGTTGCCTCAACTAACAACGCTGGGATCACAGCAACCGGCACCCCAACTCAGGTAGGTACTTACAACTTTACGTTTACTGTGAACGACGGAGCAGGACGGAACTTACAGCAGGTTCAGTATTCCATGAACGTAATCGCCGCGTAAAAGGTCAATGATCAACGGGAAGGAGATACCTGTGAAGAAAGCGAACATGAGATTGATCGACAGCTTGTCGCCGGCATCAGGGGAATACGTCAATGGCACAGCCATCGTAGGCGCAGTAGCAATCGCCGTTGCATCAATGATGGGGCTCTCGTTTCTGGCCACCCCTTTGACGCACGCGCAGAACTTGGGAAGCCCGAATTTCGCTAATCCAAGCGAGGTTCGCGATCGCCCCAAGGAAAAAAGGTTGCGCGCGGTCATTGAGCTAACCAGCGGTCAGTACCAGATTCCGAACGTCGGCATGGAAAACCTGCGGCAGTTCCGCGGCTGGGATGCGGACCAGCCGAAGCCCAACTTCGGTCCGGAGATCGCCCCCGGGCCGACGCTGCGGATGCGTCTGGGCGACCTGGTGGAGATTTCGTTCTACAACAAAGTCGACGACAACCTGTTCCCTTATACCTTCGACACCAGCAGCCCGCCGGGGTTCTCCGGCTTCGGGTGCGACCAGGTTGGCACGAGTTATCCCGGGGTGGATAAATTTCCTAACTGCTTTCATGGCTCCAGCACCGCAAATCTCCACTTCCACGGAACCCATACCAGTCCGGATGGAGTGGGTGATGATGTGCTTGTGCAGGTGCTGCCCCAAGTGAAGCAACCGGACTGGACGTCCACTTTCAAAACAATGTTCGACTCCGGCAAAATTCCGCAAACATGGGCCGACATGCCGAAAAATTATCAAACCCAGCAACTGCAGATGATCGGCGTGTACGACAAACAGGCTGCAGCAGATGCCGCAAAAAACAATTTGAAGGCGCCCGCGTCCTTGTTGCAGGCGGACCTGAAGATGATTAATGCGGGACAGTGGCCGCAGTACCTCATGGGTGCGTTTCCAAACTTCTTCGAAGTCCCTGACTACGCTTCAGGAAGGTTCAAGATGGGCCAGGCGCCGGGCACTCATTGGTACCATGCGCATAAGCATGGCTCGACCTCTTTACACAGCTTGAATGGCATGTCCGGGGCCATCATCATTGAATCGACCCAGGAGGGTGGCTACGACCAGGTCATCCGGAAGTTCTACGGCTGGGGAGACACCTACGGGGATCATGAGAAGGTCATCTTTCTTCAGGAGTATGACACAACTCTCAATGCAGTGCGGGCGGGGCCGAATGGGAAGGAACAGATGCTTGTCAACGGCAAGCTGTCGCCGACCCTGACGATGCGGCCGGGTGAGGTCCAACTCTGGCGCGTCGTTAACGCCACAGTAGGGGACACGTTTGTGCCGTTACTCAGCACCCTCCAGGCTAAGGGATTCGTATTCAAACAGACCGCGCAGGATGGAGTCCAGTTCAGCCCGGCCAACTACAGCAGTCAGCCATTTCTCAGCGGTCAGTTCCCGGGCGGAATGACCCTTTCGACCGGGAACCGTGCCGATCTGCTGGTCCAGGCGCCGCCAACCGCGGTAGGTGTGGTCCCTGTCATCAACAATGATGGGTCCAATGCGAACGTCCTATTCGTGAACGTCACAGGGGAGGCAGTGACTCAGCCTAACGGCCCATTTCCAACTGTCTGGGCCGAAATGCCGAAGTTTCTATGGGATCTGCCCAAGCCCGGCCCTTACGACATTACGAATCCTGGCTCGCCGGTGAAATTTCAGCAGATCAGCGTGCAGGGCGAGCTGCCGCACTTCATGATCAACAACAAGCAATTCGAAGAGACGGGCCCGGTCGTCGATCAGTGTATGCCGGCCAACGGTTTGCAGGATTGGGTGCTTGAGAACTACACGACGAGCGCCGCTCACCCTTTCCACATTCACGTTAATCCATTCCAGATTATTGAGATCGATACACCGACGGGCCTTGATACATACAGTAAATACACACCCGCCAATAACTACATCTGGCAGGATGTGATCGCAATCCCGATTGCGAACGTAGACGCAAACAACAATGTAACTCCCGGCAGGATTATCATCCGGCAGACCTATCCGGACTTCATCGGCACGTTTGTGCTTCATTGCCATATCCTCCCCCACGAAGATCGAGGCATGATGCAACTGGTTCGCATCGTGCCGGCCGCGCTCTATCCGATGGCCTGTCAAGGGAACATCCCGCAGCATCACTAAGCATGACGGGGCGGTCGCTTGCACGGGTGACCGCCTCGCCGGATCGAGCGGAGAGGACGCACAGCGGAGCAGTTGAGGATCTTTCTTTGTTGGATCAGCATGCGAACGACGATTATATTCTGTCGAACGATTTTGAATGTGAGATTCGCCGGCATGCTTAGCTTGGCTGGATCTGCGAGAATCAGCAGGATCAGCCTGTTGGCAATCTTGTTTTTCTTTCCAAATCTTGTTACTTGGGCTTCGGAATGCAATGTGTCCGTTTTGTACGCGGGCTCTCTTGCAGCAGTAATGGAAAACGGTCTCGGACCGGCATTCATCAAAGCTACGGGGTGCAAGTATCAGGGAGAGGCGCAAGGTTCGCTGGGCGCTGCGCAAATGATCCGCGATCACATCCGCACGCCCGACGTTTTCATTAGCGCGGACCCATCCGTCAATCAGACTGTGCTGATGGGCCCCAAAAACGGGAATCTTGTGAAATGGTTTACCACGCTTGCCGCTTCACAGCTCGTACTTGCCTATAGTCCACAGAGCAAATTTGCAGCAAAATTCGAAGATGCCGCTAACAACAAACTTCCTTGGTACGAAGTGCTCGAGATGCCAGGAGTGCGCTTTGGCCGTGGCGACCCTCGCATTGATCCAAAGGGTTATCGAACACTGTTTTTGTTCCGTCTTGCAGGCCAGTACTATCATCACCCGGAAATTCCGGCATTATTGGGCGATCCGTTCAACCCGGCGCAAGTGTTTCCGGAGATCGTGCTCATGGCGCGAGTTGAATCCGGCCAGTTTGACGCGGGAATCTTTTACAAGCATGAAGTTGTCGCCCATAAGATGCCGTCCATAGCTCTTCCGCCGGAGATCAACCTGGGGGATCAGCGTCTGAGTGCCGTTTATGCGAGGGAGAGCTACACTACTCCGTCCGGGGAACACGTCATTGGTTCGCCAATTCTGTTCACCATTACAATTCCGGAGACAGTTCGCCATCGAGAAGGAGCCTTATCGTTCGTTCGCTTTCTGCTCTTCTCAGACCAGCTTCTCGAGCAGTTCGGATTAGGCAAGGTCGCACATCAAGTAGGCGGCGACATGTCCCAGGTTCCACTCGAACTGCGCGGCTTCAATTCAGGAGCGTACACACCATGACGCGACGGCTGAAACCCACATTCATCGCTTTCGGCCTCCTGGGTGGCTTGCTCCTGCTCAATCTCGTCGCGCCGATCATTAACCTGCTGTTCCAGGCCAATTGGTCTGGTTGGATGGCATCTTTGAGTCAGCCAGAAGCCCGCGAGGCAATAAGGGTCTCTCTATTAGCGTCTGGCATTTCCGTGCTAATTATGGCTCTCCTGGGCGTGCCTCTGGCCTACGTCCTCGCTCGGGTGCATCCCCCACTTAAGCGTCTTTGGATCAGTCTAGTATTCTTGCCCTTGGTTGTACCCGATTTGGCCGGAGGTATTCTGCTGCTGCAGATGTTCGGTCCGTACGGTATAGTCGGTCACCCGCTCGATGCCCGAAATATCGAACTTACTAACAATTTGGCAGGTATCGTTCTGGCCCAGCTATTCGTTGCCGCGCCCTTTGTGGTTGTCTCAGCACTTGCAGCGTTTACGGCGGTCGACTCCAAATTGGAAATGGCTGCAGCTATGCTGGGAGATTCGCGCTGGCAGATCTTCTGGCGAGTATCTTTGCCCCTGGCTTGGCCCGGCATTGCAGCCGGGATAACGCTGGCGTGGATACGCGCGCTCGGCGAATTCGGCACTACGCTTATCATGGCCTACAATCCCCACACCCTCCCGGTCTATATGTTCATCAAGTTCGAATCGGATGGGCTTCCCGGGGCCCTCCCAGCGGCTTTCTGCCTGGTGCTGCTGGCGGCTGCTGCTGTGGCAGTTTCAATGCTTCTCAGCCGCCTCACAGGTTTTGCAGACGTTGTGGCGCCTCTCGGTGAGACTGGAGAAAGACTGGCGTGAGCCTCTCATCGGCAACACCCGCTCCAGTCACGGAAAACGGCTCGCTCAGTGTCCATGTGCGCACGAGTCATTCTGCGAATGGAAGTTCGCCGTTCCGGCTTGAGGCAGAATTTACTGCTGCGCCCGGAGTCACTGTATTCCTCGGCCATTCCGGTGCCGGAAAGACGACGCTGTTGCGTTGCATTGCCGGGCTGCATATCCCGGACCAAGGACGCATCACCATCGGAAATATCGTGCTATTTGATTCGCAGCAGAAAATACATCTTGAGCCTGCCCGGCGCAAAGTCGCCTTCGTCTTCCAGGACCTTGCCCTTTTCCCTCATTTATCGGTCCAGAAAAATGTCGCCTACGGCCTGCGTCGTGTAGATGCGAAGGAGCGCGAGCAACGGATGGACATGATTCTCGAGTCCTTTCAAATTACCCACCTCCGCAACCGCTTGCCCCATGAGATTTCCGGAGGTGAGCGGCAGCGGGTCGCGCTGGCTCGGTCTTTAGTTACAGGGCCCTCCGTATTGCTGCTGGACGAGCCTCTTTCCTCATTGGATGAGCGCATCAAGAGCAGCATCATTGATGACTTGCATAAGTGGAACGAGGCTCACCGGATTCCCATGCTTTACGTCACTCACAATCATGAAGAAGTTCTTGCCCTGGGAGAAAAAGCCATTGTTCTTCAAGGTGGGCGGATTGTGGCGGAAGGGTCGCCGCTCGATGTTATCTCTCCGCATCGGTGCGAGATCATGGCGCCGTCTCATAGATTTGAGAATCTCTTCGATGCCACCGTGACCGGCATCCAGGAGCAGGAAGGCACACTTACCTGCCGAGTAAACGGCACTTCTCTTGAACTGGATGCGCCGCTGACGCGAGTTGCGCTTAGTGCAAGAGTGCGCCTTGGCATTCCCGCAGGCGAGATTCTCTTTGCTTCGACGCGCCCCGAAATGGTCAGCCCTTGCAACGTGGTCTGCGGGCGCGTGAAGCGGCTGGATCAAGTCGGCAAGGACATCGAAGTTCGCGTAGAGTGCGACGGCGCCGAGTTTCGGGTTCATCTGCCTCGGGGCTCGCGAAACTGCCCTCGTTTGAGAGTCTCCGATGAAGCATGGATGGTGATTAAGACCCATTCCTGCCACCTCGTTCGCGCCGGCCAACTTAACACCTTGCAGCGTTTATTTGTCTTTGTCTGCACTGGCAATACCATTCGTTCGCCTATGGCTCAAGCCATTTGCAATGCTCAAATTGCCAGGCGACTTCGAGTGCCGCTCGAATCACAGGCTGGTTTTGACGTGCAGGCGGTGAGTGCCGGTCTTTCTGTTCAGCCAGGAACGCCTATGACGAAGAATGCTCAGGATGCTCTGCGCCAGATTGGTATTCCTCCTCCGAACCACTCGGCCCGGAGCCTAGACTCCGAAACGGCCGCGAAAGCTGAGGTCATCTTCTGCATGACAGAAGAGCAGCGCCAGAAGGCAAGTGGTATGTTCGCTGAAGCTGCGTCAAAAATCCAATGCCTTCGGACACAGGGAGACATTGATGATCCCAGAGGCAAAGACCAGGCCGCCTTCATCACTCTGGCGAAGCTGCTGGACGGGCTGATTAGCGAGCGCCTCGGCGAGTTGGGTCTGGCGGCGGCAGAATAAACCTGATGCGCGGTGACGTGTCGATCTTTCGCCATACGATATCCCCTCTTGACCTCGCTTCGATAATGCGCTATCAGGCCCGAATGCACGATGCCGTCCCAGGGCCAATTGTGGAGGACTGAAGGTGACCCCGCGCTTGATTGCCTGTGTTATCGACGACGACATAATCGGGGATGTCAGAAACAGTAAGCCGATCGGGCGGGCGGCAGCCGATCTGTTCGTAGTTCGTGCGCTTCGTCGCTTCTGTCCCGCCGTCAAACTGGTCGCGGGTGTGGAGCGGCACGCTTGTACCGTCGAGGAGTTGATCCACCTGAAGCCGAGCATCGTTTTCAATCTCGCCTTCTCCGCGCTCTCGTGCGAACCTTCCTTTGCGGGCGCTTTAGAGATGCTGGGAATTCCATACACGGGATCCGGTCCCCTGGGTATCGCACTGGCGAATGACAAAGTCCGCTCGCGTAATCTTCTGGCAGCAGCCGGTATTCGAGTTCCAAGGTTCGTCGAGCTTTCGCAGACTCGCCGTCCGACAAAGATCGACCTCGTTCCGCCATTCATCGTGAAGCCTGTAGTGTCGGGGAACGCCGTGGGTATACATGCCGGTAGCGTCGTGGATTCATATGCGCGTGTGCTGAAGCGTGCAGACCGGATTTGGCGCGAGCTTGAAGAGCCCGCGGTCTGCGATGAGTTCATCGCCGGTCGCGAACTCCACGTCGGCATGGTTGAGAGGGCGCCCGGACATTTTGGGATTACCGCGATAGTAGAGTTGCACTTCGCCGGGACGAAGGAGGGCAGAGGGTTCATGACGGAGGTGCTGGGAGTCAAGCGTAAGGCTCGGCGCGCCTATAGAGTGTTGTACCGCCAAGCCGCACTTACACGCCTGAAGATGGCCGAAATAGTCGAGATAGCTGTGGCAACCTCCAACCTCCTGCAGCTCAGGGGCTATGCCAAGGTAGACTTGCGCATGGACAATGAGGAGCGTATTACCGTGATTGAAGCGAACGCGAATCCTGCATTGTGGAACGGAGAGATCTGGCGTCGGCCGGGCTTCGAAACAAATCTCAAACGGATCATGGATGCCGCGCTGCGCAAGGCGCGCGAGTAGAGATGCGTTCAACAAGAGCGCGCTCAGTGTTGTACCAAAGTGTTTCTCAGCATCGCCGGACTCATACTGAATCTCTACTTCCAGATCGAGGATGCAGGAGCGTCGTGTCCCTTCTTGAGATCAAGACGAAGATTTTGACGAAGCTCGCGCGGTGGCTCGTTCTTGCGATGTGCCCACTAGCAGTGCTTCATGCCCAGGATCTGTCGCCGCGCGCCTACGTGATTACACCTGTTCATGCGAGCACCGTCAATGTCACCTGGTCGTTCTTCGACGGAGGCGTGAATTTCAACGGCACGGTGCCGATAACAGGCGCAACCGGGACGTACTATGTCCCCATTTTCGGCCTCTACCATAGTTTTGACCTCTTCGGACGTTCTGCTAACCTGCAGGCCTCGCTGCCGTACGGGGTTGGAACTTTCTCGGGAAATGTGTTTGGCAAGCAGCAATCGATCTACCGCTCGGGCTTACTGGACACAACCATCCGGTTTTCCGTCAACCTCAAGGGTGGTCCGGCGTTGACACCGCGGCAGTACGCAAAATGGAGGCAAAAGACACTGCTCGGCGTAAGCCTGAAGGTCATCGCCCCGACGGGGCAATACCAACCAACGAAACTGGTCAACTGGGGCATCAACCGCTGGGCATTCAAACCGGAGTTCGGATATTCGGAACGCTGGGGCCACTGGGTTCTCGACGGTTATGCGGGCGTTTGGTTCTATACCGAGAACTCCGCGTCCTACGACCTTCCCGTCCCCAAGCCGCAAACGGAGGCGCCGATCGGCTCATTCGAAGGCCATCTGAGTTATAGCTTCAGGGAACGGAGTTGGTTATCGCTCGATGGCAATTTCTGGACGGGCGGGGTCACGAGCTTAGGTAGCATACGGAATCTCCAGAGTAAGCAGACCGGCTCCCGCATCGGATGTACCGGCTCTCTCCCGCTCAGCAAGCACCAGTCCGTGAAGGTCAGCTACAGCGATGGCACTTACATCCGCTTCGGCGGGAATTACCAGAATCTCTCCGTAGGCTATCAGTACTCATGGGTCGGCAGACCAAAGTAGTCAGCCCCCTCTCCCCCTTCCTCTATCCAGCCCTGGCTTTTAAATCATAGATTCTGAATAACTTTCGTAAACACTCTCTACGGGTAAATCATAGAAACTAAAGATATTGCGAGTATTTCACACAAAACAATGGAGTTACGCGGGGTCATTGGGAACAAACTGCTTATCGGCATGTCATTGATTCGTAAAGGTTTAACTGCCAAAATGGAGAAAGCCCGATTGCGATGGCAACCGGGCGTTTGTGTCTCTATCTCTATTAGAGAGAATTGGGAGAAATTCTCGGCCAACTTTTGGTAGTCGGCCCAATTTGAAATCGTGCCTGCTGGTCACAGTGCATTGACTTCGCATTCCGGCAGCCCGATATTCAGGAAACAAAATTGGTTTGACCGCATCGTAATTCGCCCTTACCATCAGTCCACCCTTAGCAGCCCGTGGTGCAAGTCTGGATTCATGAGCAGAGAGTTTTGAGTTATGCGGAGGATCTATTCGTAGAATGCACTCATGGCGATGGGCAGCGCGCAGGGGTCGGGAGAAGCAAGAGGATTTGTGGATAGCGCACATGGAGTTGGCATCGGCGCCTGGGCATCCGTTCTATCAGCGGCGAAATGAGCTGCTGGAGGCGGAGCGGTTCGACGAGTTTGTCGAAGGCCGGTGCAGTAAATTCTATGCAGCCAGGTACGGACGTCCTTCTCTGACGCCGGGCATCTATTTTCGCTCTCTGCTGATCGGTTATTTCGAGGGCGTGGGAGCCGAGCGCGGCATAGCCTGGCGGCTGGCAGACTCTCTGGCGCTGCGGCGCTTTGTGGGAATCGGTCATGATGAGTGCACGCCGGATCACTCGACTATCTCGCGCACGCGGCGGCTGATCGATCTGGACACGCATCGCGAGGTGTTCGGGTGGGTGCTTAGCGTGCTGGCGGATCGCGGGCTTCTGAAGGGGCAGCGGATCGCCATCGATGCGACGACGCTAGAAGCCAACGCGGCGATGCGTTCGATAGTGCGACGCGACACGGGGGAGAGCTACGAGGAGTTTCTGCGAGGACTGGCGAAGGCTTCCGGCATTGTCACACCGACGCGGGAGGATCTGGCGCGGCTGGACGGCAAGCGCAAGAAGCGCACGTCGAACCAGGAGTGGAAGAGTCCGGCGGACGCGGACGCGCGAATTGCGAAGATGAAGGACGGTCGCACGCATCTGGCCCACAAGGCCGAGCCCGCGGTCGATCTGGACACGGGCGCGGTGGTGGCGGTGACGTTGCAAGCTGCCGACAAGGGCGACACGACCACGCTCGATGAGACGCTGAGCGAGGCAGGCATGGCGGTGGCGGAGTTGGTCGGGCGCGAGGCTGAGTTGCGGCCTGAGGATACGCCCAGGTGGTGAACGTCAACGGGATCGAAGAGCTGGTTACAGACAAGGGTACGGCGCTCAATGGAATAGTGCGCTGGCTGGTGAGATTGTTTCAGACACCTTGCTGTGTCGACCTGCCTTCTCGCAACGGTGTCCTGCGTCCCAATCGCCTCCGCCTTTTTTGCTTTTGAAAATGCTCTCAAATGAAACTTGTTGAAACGGGGACGGCACATCTCACGTTGCACTGAACTCAACATGCGCCCGCAATGTCCATCAGTGAAATCGCGAGGGTTTCGGCGTGCTGCTGTTCATATCGTAATAGGCGCCTTTCATGTCCGTTACACCTTTGGCCGTTGCGTATGCGCAGATTCATGATGAACTTAGACGCGAGTTTGCTTAGGACGTCTTCACTGCTTTCCCTGAAGAGAGCACGCCTATATTCCAAGCCGGATACTTTTGTATCGGACGAAAGTCCGGATTGTGTTGTGGATCTCACCCAGTCTATAGTCTAGGAGATGTCTCATTCCGCGCCACGGTCCGGCTTGCAATTCTCCTGGGCATCTCTGCTCGGAGCAATTTGCATTGCGCTGGTGCTGATAAGCGGAATCGTTCAGGTTGCGCACAGCCACCCATCCGGACAGCCCGATCACGACTGCTCCCTTTGCATTACGGCACATCAAGTCATCCAGGTTGTCGCGCTTGTCACGCTTGCCCTCTCCAGCGTGACTGTTGATGGAGTGGCTCCTGAACCGATTCTCAAGCGGCCCGGCAGATATTTCTTCTTCAAGCTTGCATGCCGGCCTCCACCTGCTGACCCTGCTTTCGCCTAAGCAGAGTCCTTTTCACAATTTCAGCAGATTATTTGGAGGTCTTTTCATGCGCACAAAGGTGCGATGCTTCGCCGTCTTTCTACTTGCATTTCTATTGCAAGCAACCTTTTCTCTCTCCTACGCTCAATCCTCATCTAACTCGGGCACCATCTCCGGCACAGTCACCGATCCGTCCGGCGCCGTAGTTCCCAATGCCACCGTTTCCATCAATAACCCGGTCAGCCAGTATTCGCGTACAGCTACGACAGACACCGCTGGTCATTACCGTTTTCCAAACGTTCCCTTCAACCCCTATCACCTGATAGTAAACGCGTCCGGATTTGGTTCGCTTGCACAGGATGTCGAGGTGAGCTCCACTGTTCCGGTCACTGTCAATCCCTCGCTGAAGTTGGGACAAGCCTCGACGACGGTAACCGTTGAAGGCGGCCAGGACCTTGTTGAAAACGATCCGACCTTCCACACTGACATCGACCGGAACCTCATCGAGAAGGTTCCGCTGGAAAGCCAGTCCTCGTCGCTCAGTTCGCTGGTCACGCTCGTCTCTCCGGGTGTCGCCGCTGATTCGAACGGCCTTTTCCACGGCCTCGGCGATCACGCATCGAACTCGTTTTCGATCGACGGCCAGGCCATCACCGATCAGCAGAGCAAGGTCTTCTCCAACCAGCTTCCCACTAACTCAGTTCAGTCGCTGGAAGTCATCTCCGGCGCGCCGCCGGCAGAGTATGGCGGCAAGACGAGCCTGGTCATCGTTGCAACTACGCGTTCAGGGCAGGGTGTCACCAGGCCGACCGGTAGCGTCTACGCCTCCTATGGAGCCTTTGGGTCGGCAACCGCCGGGCTCGACCTGGGCTACGGCGGCAAGAACTGGGGGAACTTCTTCGAGGTCGACGGGCTGAACACCGGGCGATTTCTCGATCCCCCGCAATTCCAGGTATTTCACTCCAAAGGGAACGAGGAGAATATCTTCGATCGCGTGGATTACACCTTTACGCCGGTCGATTCCTTGCATCTGGATCTGAACTACAGCCGTTCCTGGTTCCAGACTCCGAACGCTTACGACAATCTGAATGTCCAGAACGTAATCAGCGGAGGCGCCAGCGCGAATCCCGTCTTCGGGGATGTCGGCAACACAGACCAGCGCTCCAAAATTCAGACCTTTAACATCGCCCCCGTCTATACGCGCCTGATCGGATCGAACCAGGTCTTCAATGTAGGCGCCTATGCCCGCAAAGACTTTTACAGCTACTACCCGAGCGGCAATCTGTTAGCCGACCTGGGGCCGCCAAGTCTCCAAAACCAAACGGTCTCGCAATATCGCACGCTTCTTAATACCGGTCTCCGCTCAGACTACACCTACGTGAAGGGGATCCAGACCATTAAGGCCGGCGCCGTATACGAGCAAACCTTCCTTCGGGAACACGACAACCTGGCCGTCGTCGCCAACACCTTCAACTCGCCGTGCGTCGATGCGGACGGCAATTCAGTGCCAGGATTCAGCGACCCCGCTCAGTGCGCCGCCTACGGAGACACCGCCAATTCGAGCTACAACCCCGTCCTCGCACCCTACGATCTCACCCGCGGAGGGGGCCTTTATTCCTTTTTCGGCCACACGGATGTAAAGGAACTGGCGCTCTACGTGGAGGACCAGATCAAGGCCGGCAATTGGCTATTCAATCTGGGCATACGCGGCGACCTGTACAACGGGCTGGCAATACAACGCCAGGCCGAACCACGTGTGGGCATCGCCTACAACATCACACGGACGAACACTATACTCCGTGTCTCCTATGCACGCACCTTGGAATCGCCGTTCAACGAAAACCTCGTGCTATCGAGCACCGGATGCTCGAACGACATCCTCGCCCCGCTTCTACTCTGCTCGCCGGGCGTATCTGGAACTCTGGAACCTGGTTTTCGCAACGAATTCCATGCGGGTTTCCAGCAGGCCTTCGGCAAGTACGCGGTCATCAGCGGGGAGTACATCTGGAAATACACACACAACGCCTTCGACTTCAGCGTACTCGGGAACACGCCGATCACGTTTCCGATCGATTGGCACAACTCGAAGATACCGGGCTATGCGATACGCGCGGATGTCCCGACAATTCACAATTTCTCCGCCTATGTCGTCATGTCTTCCGTCGCGGCCCGTTTCTTCCCGCCACAGGTCGCTGGAGCGGGCGCTACCGTCGGCCAGGGCGGGTTTCCCTTCCGCATCGACCACGACGAAAAGTTCAACCAGACCACGCACCTGCAATATCAGATCAAGACACACGGCCCGTGGCTCGGCTTTAACTGGCGGTATGACAGCGGCCTAGTCGCGGGAAATGCGCCCTGCTATGGGGTGACGGACCCCAACAGCCCCTGCCTCGTCACATCGACGGAGCTCAACGCTCAACCGGCAATCAAGATGGTTAGCGCCTTTGGTCAGCCCCTTACCGCCAACCAGGAGTACCAGGCCGGTTTCGCATGCAACGGCGTCAAAGCAACGCCTTTCAACATATTGCCAACCGTTTGTCTCGCCTCGCAGTTCACGTCAAGCCTGATCTCTATTCCCGCCCCGAACACCGGCGACAACGACCACAATCCGCAACGCATCGATCCGCGCAACCTGTTCGACGCTGTTATCGGACAGGATAATCTCTTCCGCGGTGACCGATACCGCTGGAGCGCCCAGGTCACGGCGATCAACTTCACGAACAAGTACGCCCTCTACAACTTCCTCTCCACCTTCAGCGGCACGCACTACGTAACTCCACGGGCAGTGACGGGCCAAATAGCTCTCCACTTCTAGGTACCGTAAGCCGTCTTCAGTCAGGCGCTGGGGACAGCCACTTACGGTTGTCTCTAGCCTTGGCTTTTAAGAAGAGGCAGAAAACGGGAGCGGACATGCGGGCGAATAAGGAGGTCGACGGCAACGTCGAACCTTTTCGGGTCGCCATCGAAATGCTGAACCGCATTCCTGGCGTCAGCTCACTCTCCGCCGAGGTGATCGTCGCCGAGATCGGCATCGACATGAGCCGCTTTGAAACCGCTGGCCATCTTGTTTCCTGGGCCGGACTCTGTCCCAGCAACGATGAAAGCGCGGGCAAGCGCCGCTCCAACCGCAGGAAGAAAGGGGCACCGTGGCTCAAGCCAACTTGGTGCAATGCGCCTGG
>Ga0210390_10003542_pt1 | contig 13365 bp, 12 predicted proteins | sample IncBWH11OmetaG_FD_161050 | JGI IMG/M metagenome (GOLD analysis project Ga0210390, IMG submission 161050) | Forest soil microbial communities from Barre Woods Harvard Forest LTER site, Petersham, Massachusetts, United States - Inc-BW-H-11-O ...
AGATGAAGGCAGGATCATTCCAGCCCCGCCACAACTTCTCGGGGGAAGCGTTGAAGGTTCGCTCAAAGGAACCGGTCGTGTTGACCCTTAGGGCAACAAAGGCGAGTGCGGCCAAGGCTAACACAGTGCCGGCGAATATCTTGTAGATTATCCTATTCATAAATATACCATTATATAAGTATTTCATTATATACAATGATAAGGCGATGTCAATTACCGCCCGAGCGCTGTGATCACCTGTCAGGAACGCCGGTGGCCTGACTCACATTGAAAGCCGGGATTCCGCATCCGCTGGGTCTCCTGCTCACTAGCCAGGACTTGAGCGAAGTATTCATCCGCGGCAAGCGGACGAATACGGAGGGTGCTAACGCCATGAGCGGTCAGTCACCCGACTTCCCCAGCGTCACCAGTGCGGGCTTAGCCTTGGCATGCGCATGCGCGCTGGTCACAAACATTTCCTCCGAATCGTCCTCGGTCACCGGCGTCAACGCCAGATCGGTGTAATGGCGCGCATTCGGATCGCGCTTCAGTTGCCGCCGCAGCTTCCCATAACGCCATACCAACCCCGCCAGCGTAACGTGCTTCATCACCAGATCCGCCAGGTATCGCGGATAAAAAACAAACGGGCTCTCCACCGGCAAAGTCGGCCGCCGGTCTTTACGATACTTGCGCCGCAAATACCCGCCTTCCAGCGGATCAATCTTCTCCAGGCGCACGCAGGTGTAATACCATAGCAGCAGAAACGTCATGTTGCCGGCGTTGCTGTTGGTCGCGACCGACCGCCGCATCACCGTCTCCAGATGCTGCGGCGAATAATATTCCACCCATGCATCGTGATACAGCTTTTGCCACTGCTCCGCCGTCATGGTCGAATGGGCCGCAGTCACATGTTCGAGATCGTATTTGTTCAGGTCCGGATCAAGATACGCACCCGCTTTGTGCAGCTTCTGATGATCCTCCGACCCCGGCAGGGGCGTGAGGCAGTGCGGTTCCAGCAAGTCGATGGGCAACTCGCGCTGAATGGTCTGAATATCGCGCATCACCGATTCCGGCGTATCCGACGGGAATCCGATGATGTATCCAGCAAACACCGTGACCCCGGCCTTCTTCCACTCCAGCAGCATCTTGCGATACTCGGCGACTTTGTTCTGTTTTTTTCTCGCGCCCAGCAGCGCATCCGGATTAATGCTCTCGAGCCCAATAAACACTCGCGCCACGCCCGCCCGTCCTGCCTTCTCGATGAAATGCGGCAGCCGATGACACATGGTGTCGACTTGAATCACGAACTTGACGTTCAGCTTCTCGCCCTCGCGCATCGCGATGAGGCGGTCGAAAACGATTTCCCAATCGGTGTTGCGCGCGAAGTTGTCGTCGGTGATAAAGAAACGGTTAATCCCCTGCGCCAGATTTCGCCGGATAATGCACTCGATGTCATCCACCGACCGCCGCCGCGACTTCCGTCCCTGCACGTTAATGATCGTACAGAACGAGCACAGGAACGGGCAGCCGCGTCCCGCATCGAATGTCGTGATCTTGCCGCCCGTGCGCTTCACGCGGGTCGCCGGAAGAATCGGCATGGGCACGCCATCGAGCGACGGCAAGTCGTCCATGAAGTTGTAAAGTGGCTTGAGTTCGCGTCTCCAGGCGTCCTTCAGAACGTCTTCAAATCGCCCTTCAGCTTCCCCGGCAAATAAAGAGATGCCGAGATCCATCGCGTCTTTGAGTTCAGGCGTGATTTCCGGCAGCATCGACAAGCATCCCGAAACATGAAACCCACCAATGCAGACCTGAACTCCCGCCGCGCGCAAAGGCCGCGCAATATCCATCGCCCGCGGAAACTGATTCGACTGCACGCCAATCAGCGCGACCAGCCCCGGCTCCTTGCCCAGTTCGCGCGCAATGCGATCCGGCCGGATATGCGTATTAGTTTCGTCCAGCGCCTTGATGACGAAATCGACGTCATCCCCCAACACGCGCCGCTCCTGGCAGTCGAGCGCAAGGCCATTGATCACCGCCAGCGTGTTCGACGGAATCGCCGACCGCAGCCACTGGATGACGTAGCCGTCATCGTCGTAGTGCGATGGTTTGATCAGAATCAACGTAAAGCGCTGCCGCGCTCGTTGGTCAGCCCCCATAACAACGCTCCCCGAATCGCTCCCGCCTCGACTCCAATCGATGGGGAAGTATACGAATCCAAGGCGCCGGTAGGATACAGAAATCTCCGCGCCATCGAAACGTCGTTGTCGAAGGGAATGCCGCGCGCTGCTCAACGCGTCGAGGCGTAGTCGATCCAGTACTCGCGTCGCGCCTTCAACACCAGGTGTGGACGATCCCTGGTCTCCACATGCAACGCATGCAGGCCGGGCGTCGGGGAAGTGGGCCGGAAGCTCAGCACATAGTAGTTCGGCACGTCATTTGAAACCGTAATCAGACTTGCCCTCAGATCCTTGGCATTGTGGAAGTGAAAGAACTCCCCTCCCGCCAGTTGCGCAATCGATTCGGCGGTGTTGGTGCGGAGCGCATTCCTCGCCGTCAGGAAGGTCATCGTGGCCAGCCGCAGCGGCGGAGCCAGTTGGCTGATGCAGTCGAGCACCTGCTTGCTGTAGTGGCCTTCATATTCCGCATCGGCGCCCTGGCGGCTGAAGCATCCATGCGCGGGCCCTGGAGTGTCGTTGTTGAACTTGGACGCCTCGTGGGAAACGGCCGCGCGCGTACTGGAAAACGCGAAGCTATACATCGCCGTATTCGTATTGCTGATAAGGCGCAGAGCCTCGTTCAGCGTTGTGTTGCTGCCCTGGTCAATGGTTTCGCTGAGCAACAGAATCGCCCGCCGGTAGTTCGCCGGCTGCGTCCGTAGTTTTGCAACCGCGAATGCCACAGCATCCAGTATGGCGGCGCCTTGATTTGCTAAAGCTTGATCAGCGAAAGGATGATCTCCCTGGCTCAAGTTGGAAAGCTGATGGGAAGCCTCGGCCGTATTCGTCGTGAATGGCGTCAGGAGCCGCGGTGTACTGTCGAAGCCGATCACGGCCACGCGATGCTCAACGTTTCCAATCAGCGCGTCGAGGATCGAATCCAGTTGCTGGTAGTCGCCAAGGTGGTGAGCCCCGGCGCCTCCAGTCTCGACGACGATCGCCAATGCCAGAGGCAGCGAATCTGTGTCCGGATCGAGCGTGACATGTTGCGGCTCACCGTTATCCGTAACTACGAAGTTGGCAGCCGTGAGCTCAAAAACTACTTTGCCCGCTTTGTCGGTCGCCAGCACCGGCACCATTACCAGAGTGGAGCGCACCGTGATGGGTGGCTGGGCAGTCTCGCTCTGTTGCGCGAATAACCTCACACCACTCAGCCCGAGCAGAAGAGTCGACGCACACACCGACCTCAGCATAACTCGTAGCCTAGAACGCTCCGCCGCCACCACCACCAAAGCCTCCGCCTGAGAACCCGCCTCCGCCGCCTCCTCCTCCGCCGAATCCGGAACCACTCGAACTCGACCGCGGGGCCGACACAAAAACCTGGTGCATATCGCTCGCCATGCTGTGCATCGAACTGGAAAAGAAAATCGGATTGAAGCCCCCGACGTAGCCGCCGGGCCCGACATACCATTGCGGAGGATCTTTCACGATCCCAGCAAACGCCTGCGCCCAGTGGTGCTCCACGCCGAGCGCCATCGCATATGGCAGAAACTTTTCAAAGGTCGTTGGCGGCATGACTTTCAGCCGGTCAGCGTCCACTCGATTCATGAACTCCTGAAAGCCAAGCACCGCGACCTGCGTTCGCGCTCCCTTCATGGTCTTGGCCGACATGACGCGCGCGAACAGCCAAAACATCAACGCCGAGAGCGGCACACACACCACCAGCAAGAGCGCTGAGTTGAAAAAGTTCGCCCAGCCCAGATATTGAAGAATGCCAAATACCGCGACAATCGCGATCGCCGCCACCACGCTATACCCATTGGCCGAGTCCGGATCGAGCAGATAAATTCCCTTGTTCTTCAGCGCCGCCATAATGTCCTGACGAATGACTGGAACCGCCGTGTAGAACCGGTTCTTCAGGCTCGAGAGCCGCGTGTCGGGCCCGGCGGCAAACACATTTTCCAGCATCACGCGCTCGTGCGGCACCAGGTCGCCACCCCATTGCTCGCGCGGCTTGAGCAGGTGGAAAATGTAGTCTTTGTTCGTAAAAACCAGAGTCTTATCCTCCGTCTCTTCGATCTTGATGTATCCTCGCACTGCCAGATCGACGATGGTCGATGTAATGTCGCGGGGATGAATTGAGTCGTCAAGCAGCGTGCCCGCCTCCGCCGGAGAAATTCCCGGCGGCGGGTCATACATGGGCGCCACCGAAACTCCGGGATCGGGATCGCGCCCCTTCCACCACCACAGCACAAACATGCCCAGGAACGTGACCACCGGCAAGAACACGATCGGGTTTCCGCCAACGAACCAGAAGAATTTGGTCAGCGCGCTCGGTTCTTTGAGAACGTCCTTCGGAATGTATAGGTCGATGGTCAGGCCGCCGCGCATGGGCAGCGGGTTCGTCGTCTCAAAATGCGCTTCGGCGCCGTCAACTGTGGCCGTCGCGTCGCGCTGGGTCGAACCGTATACGCCGGTGAACGCCTGCGCCCGCAGCGACCCCGCTGCAAAAATCGGAAATCGCACCGTCGCGGACGCGTGATCGATCGGCACCGGCCAGTCGTTCCCTGTTACATTCCAATAAAACTCGTCGTGGCTATCGAAGAAGCGCGTGCCGTTGCGCACCTGGTAGGCAATCTCGACCATCCGGGTTGCGTCCACCGCGTCCGGGATGTAAATCTTCAGATCGCGGAAGCCGTCTTTCGTCGACGAATCATATTTCAGTTTTCCGCCGCTGCCGTCGGTAATGCTCGTGACTGCGAGGAAGAGTTCGTAGTTCGTTCCGTTGGGCCCAGGATATTCAATCGGAATGGTGCGATGAATCCCGTGCCACTCACCCTCAAAGACCAGCGTGATGCGCTCGGTCACCACGGCGCTGCCATCGACGGCGACCGTGATGCTGTCTTGGAAGTCTGCAACCCGCCATGATTTGGCCTGCGCCACGCCTGTGAAGACGGAGACGAGCAGTACGAGAAGGACCGGAGCAATCGCTCGAGGGATTTTCAATTACTCAATTCCCCAATTTCAAAATTCCTCAATCTCTTAGAACTTCACCTGCACGGGCTCGCGGTCGGCGTCCGTGGTCTCGAAGAACTGCCGCGGCGCGAAGTTGAACATCCCGGCGAGAATGTTCGTCGGGAACGACTGAATCTTCGTGTTCAAGTCCCGCACCACTGCGTTGTAATAACGCCGCGCGTTCTGAATCGACTCCTCGGTCTGGCTCAGCGATCCCTGCAGCTGCGTGAACTGCTCCGAAGCCTTGAGCTCGGGATAATTTTCCGCCACGGCGAACAGGCTCTTCAGCGCGCCGGTCAGCTGATTCTCGGCGATCGCCTTGCCCTCGGGCGTGGTCGCCTGCATGGCCTGCGAGCGAAATTTCGCAATGTTTTCAAACGTGCCACTTTCGTGGGTGGCATATCCCTTCACCGTTTCCACCAAGTTGGGAATCAAATCGTGCCGCCGCTTGAGCTGCACATCAATGTCGGACCACGCCGAATCGCAGCGCACCCGCAGCTGCACCAGGCTGTTGTACATCCCGATCAGGACCACGGCGATGACCACCAGAACTACCAGTACGAGGATGCCAACCATGAACACCTCCTCAGTGAGTGGGAACTCGGAAGGATAAATGGGAAATCAATGGGACGTTAACACAGTGCCAGCCCCCGAGCAAACGCGAACGGGAGTCTTATCTTCGCATTCTGCGATAACAATTTCGCTGGAAGACTACGTGGGTGGGACAAGGTCGAGATCTGAGAACTGCTTTCTTACTGTTGCGGCGCGAAATAGCCCTTGCGCGCCCGCACCTGCAGGTCCTTCTTCAGAGAAGAGATTTCAATCGAGCGGTAACGCCCGTCGGCGTCGAAGTTGGCGGGTTTGTAGGAGACCACGTACTGGCTGCGGAGTTCGTCTTCAATCGCCGCGAACGAGCGCGTGATGTCTTTCATCTTGAACGGGAAGAAAGCGCGCCCGCCGGTCGCTTCGGCGAGTTGCTCAAGAACCTTGTCGCCGCGCATAACCAGGCCGCTGTCGTCGGTCGAGATCGCGTAGATAATCACTTCCGAGCGCTGCGCCATTTCGATGGCCTGCGCTCGCGACATTTCACTCTGGTTGTCTTCGCCGTCGCTGACGATCACGATCGCCTTCCGCACCGGGTGATCGGGGCGATCCTTCAGAAACTTTTCTTTGCACGCCTTGTAGACGGCGTCATACAACGCGGTTCCGCCGCCATCATGCAACTTGTGCACTCCGACGGAAAGCAACTTTACGTCGTCGGTATAGTCCTGTGCCATCTGGCTGTGGCTGTTGAAGCCAACCACAAAAGCCTCATCGAAGCCGGTGCGCACGGTGTGTTCCAGAAAACTGGTGGCTGCGTTCTGCTCGAAATCAAACCGGCCGTCGACTGATCCGCTGACGTCGACCAGCAGGCCAAGATGCATGGGTAGATCGGTTTCGCGGCGGAAGTTGAGAATCGCCTGCGGCGGTTTGTGGTCGTCGAGAATGTTGAAATCGGCCTGGTTCAAGTCGCGCACGAACTTGCCATGCTTGTCGGTCGCAATGAACAGCACGTTGACTTCATTCACCCGCGCGTGCAACGTGATGAGCGTCCCCTGAGGATCGTCAGAAGCCGCACCAGCTCCGTTCACCGCGTTGTACGCGCTCAGGCTGGGCGCTCCCGGCGCGTAAGACTGCGCCTGCGATAAGGCGCAGAAAGTGACAACACAGAAAAAGGTTGCCAGCAAAAGCGCCGCGAGGCGAAGCGTCGAGTTCGTGTACTTCATGCCGAGTAAATCCAATTTTTTCACTCTCAACCGCGTCCGAGCGCACTTCTGAACCTTTAGATGCACGCTGGATGCCGAAATCGAACCCGCCCCGGAACCCGCTATCTGATTGACTTTAGGAGCGCTTGGCCAAAGTGCCAAGTTACAAAAGGAGCACACGTTTGGTCATGGCCCAAAACGTGCAAATTCTGTCACTTGCGCCGCTCCTGGCTCCATTTCACGCCTGCGGCCTCGTCTGGCCGGAGTCAAGGTTTAACATAGTGTCGCGAGCCGTTTTTCCTTAGAATGTCGTTCAGGAGGGTTTCATGAAGAAATTCCTGGTGTGCTTGCTCGTTGTCCTCATTTCTGCCACGGTCGCCTTCGCCGATGACGAACGTGAAGAAGATCGCGTGAAAGATGCAGGCACCGTGCTCAAAGAAATCCTTAATATCCCCGACGACATTCCGCAGGACCTGCTCGACAAGGCCGAGTGCCTGATCATTCTGCCCTCGGTGAAGAAAGGCGCATTCGGCATCGGCGGCAGCTATGGGCGCGGCGTCATGATTTGCCGCGGCGGCGAGCACTACAAGGGTAAGTGGGGTGCGCCCGCTCTGTACGCGCTGGAAGGCATCAGCATCGGATTTCAAATCGGCGGTCAGGCCACTGACTTCGTCTTGCTTGTAATGAATCCGAAGGGCGCTGAGTCGCTGCTCTACAGCAAAGTAAAACTCGGAGCCGATGCCTCGGCAGCCGCTGGGCCCAAAGGCCGCACGGCCGAGGGCGCTACCGATATCGTCATGAACGCCGAAATTCTTTCCTACTCGCGCAACAAGGGCCTGTTCGCCGGAGTTTCCCTGGAAGGCTCGACCTTGCGCTCCGATGGTGGCGCCAACGAAAATCTCTATGGCAAGAAGTTGACTGCGAAAGAAATCATTCGTGAAGGCAAAGTCGCCATTCCACCCAGCGCACATGAGTTGGTGTCTCTGCTCGACACCAAATCGCCGGTCAATAAATCAGACCCAAAGTCGCTCGAGTAAATTCCGGTGACCGCGAGACCTGTGATCGCGAAACCTCTTATCGAGAAGGATGTCCAACCCGTTCGCTGCCCGTGGGCGAATGGCGATCGGATGGTTCGTTATCACGATGAGGAATGGGGCGTGTCGGAGCACGACGACCGCACGCTCTTTGAATTTCTCATTCTCGAAGGCGCGCAGGCCGGACTGAGCTGGAGCACGATCCTCAACAAGCGCGAAAACTATCGCAAGGCTTTCGACGGATTCGCCCCCGAGCGCGTCGCGCGGTACGACCGGCGCAAGATCGAACGGCTATTGCGCGATCCCGGCATCGTGCGTAACAAACTCAAAGTCGCTGCGGCCGTCGCTAACGCGAAAGCATTTCTCAGCGTGCAAAAAGAGTTCGGCAGCTTCGATCGCTACATCTGGCAGTTCGTCGGCGGCCAGCCGCGCGTCAACTCGCCCAAGTCGATGAAGCAGGTCCCCGCGCAAACTCGGGAATCCGATGCGATGAGCAAAGATCTCAAAAAGCGCGGCTTCAAATTTGTCGGATCGACAATCTGTTACGCCTTCATGCAAGCCGTCGGCATGGTCAACGACCACGTCGTCGACTGTTTCCGCTACAAGACGCTCAAATAGCGGCGGAGTCCGCGCCGGCGTTAAGGCCGGCGTTCGTGCAATCGTTGTGAGCGATCGCAACGAAGGTCGTATGAACAACGAAGGTCGCATGAACCGTGGAAGAGCGGCGCTTCAGCGCCGCGTTCAAGCGCGCAATGGTTCTGGGCTTTAGCCCCTGATGGATTTGCGAAATCGATCTCTTCGTCAGTCGTGAATGAAAGCCCCGGCGGTCATGTAAACCACCACCAATCCCAGCAGCAGCACCGTAATCTCCAGGCGCGTCGACCACGCGTGCAGCGCATCAAACTGCACGCGCGCGGGTTCGTTGAGCGTGCTGGCGGTGTCAAAGTTCGCAACCTGAGCGCGCAACGTGATCATGCGGGGAGTAATCCAAAACTGCGAAACCAGCGTGAGCGCAAGCATCGCGCAGATCAGCACGTGCCTCACGGCGAACACGTGCACCTCGCCATCGGCGAGACGGCTGTAAGCCAGCGAACTCAGCAGATATACGACGCCGGAAACGATGGCGATCCAGTGCAGCTTAGTCAGCAGACTCCCTACCAAAGTTCCGGCGAGCAGCCGCGTCGGGAGCAAATGAAACGCCGTAGGCGCCATGATGGCAAAGAAAACAATCCCGCCGATCCAGACCACCAGCGACAGCAGCATGAGAAAACGAAGGAAGGACATGGCGAGGGAATTATAGTCTCGGGGCGATGACGGAAAGAAAAACCTTAACCACAGAGGCCACAGAAGCGCACAGAGCAGGACCAACCACGAATCACCGACCACTAATCCCTGACCACTGCTTCTACACCGGCACTGCCACATCCTCAATAATCTCCCTCAGCACCTGATCCGACTGCTCGGATTTCTTCAGCGTCGAGGCATAGAGGCCACTCACGACGATGCGGTGAGCAAAGACAGGAACCACGAGCGGCTTAATATCCTCGGGAGTGCAGAAGGTGCGGCCTTCGAGGAAGGCCATGGCTTGCGCGGCGCGATACAGAGCCTGTGACCCGCGCGGCGAGACGCCCAGCGAAAGAAATTCCGACTCGCGCGTGCGGCGCACGATTTCGAGGGCGTAGCTCACCAGCGATTCGTCCACGCGAATCTGCTTCACCGCCTGCTGCATCTCAAGCACCTCGTTGCCGGTGAGGACCGGGCGAAGGTCGTTAAGATGTGACACGCCGGCTTCCGAGCGCAGAATCTGGCGCTCGGCCTGCGCGTCAGGATATCCCATGCGCACCCGCATCAGAAAACGGTCGAGCTGCGACTCGGGCAGAGGATACGTTCCGTAGTGCTCCACCGGATTCTGCGTCGCGATCACCAGAAACGGTTGCGGCAGTTCGTACGAATGCGCGTCGACGGTGACCTGGCCTTCGTTCATGGCCTCGAGCAGCGCGGACTGCGTCTTCGGCGTAGTGCGATTGATCTCATCGGCCAGCAGAACGTTGGTGAACACCGGACCGCGCTTGAATTCGAATTCGTGTTCGAGCGTCGAATACATCGAAATGCCGACGACGTCGGAGGGCAGCAGATCGCTGGTGAACTGCACACGCTGAAAGGTGCAATCGATGGCGCGGGCCAGCGCCTGTCCGAGCGTGGTCTTGCCCACACCGGGGACGCCTTCAATCAAAAGATGTCCGCGGGCAAAAATGCTGACCAAAGCGAGGCGGACGACATCGTCCTTGCCACGAATCACGCGGCGGAGGGCGGTTTCAAGTTCAGCGGCTTTGTGAGAAACGGCGGTAACGGTCTCGGGCGACATTCGTTTTCGATTCTACTATTCGACGATGCCAGGGTGGAGTTACGTACGTCATAGAGCTTTGAGCTATGAGCTGCGAGTAAGCCGCCGACAGTCAGAACGTTCGCGCTCCCGGGACTTGCGTCAGTCATTTACCCAGCAGAGAATAGGGGTTGCCCGCAGCTAATAGCTTACTGCATAAACTCCGCGGGCCTTCCCGTCAGCCGCTCGATGCGCTTGGCGATCGGCGGATGGGTCGAGAACAGGCCGCCGAAGTTGATTCCCAGCAGCGGTTGAATAATGAACAGGTGCGCCGTCGACGGGCTAGCCTGCATGGGGACGCGGCGCGAGTAGGCATCGAGCTTCTGCAGGGCGCTCGCCAGCGCGTAGGGATTGCCGGTGAAATGCGCGCCGGTGGCGTCGGCTTCATATTCGCGCGAGCGCGAAACCGCCAGCTGAATCATTGTCGCGGCAATCGGCGCGACGATCAGCATGAAGAGCCCGGTCAGGCCTCCACCGCCACGGCGGTCGCGCGAGCCACCTCCAAAAAAGAAACCGAAACGCGAGATCATCGTGATGGCGCCTGCAATGGTGGCGGCGACGGAACTGATCAGGATGTCGCGGTTGTTGACGTGGCCGAGTTCGTGGGCGAGCACGCCTTCGAGTTCTTCGTCATTCAGTAATCCCAAAATCCCGTGGGTAACGGCGACCGAAGCGTGGCTCGGATTGCGTCCGGTGGCGAAGGCGTTGGGCGACTCGGTCGGGATCACATAAATCTTCGGCATCGGGATGCCGATTTTCTGGGTGAGGCGTTCGACGGCCGCATAGGCGCGTGGCAGTTCCTCGCGCGTCACGGGCTGGGCGCGGTAGGTGGCCAGCGCGATCTTGTCGGAGAAAAAGTAGGCGCCGAAGTTCAGGGCGACAGCGACAGCCAGCGCCAGGAACATTCCATTCTCGCCGCCGAAATGGCGGCCAATAAACATCAGCAGCAGCGTGAGCGCAGTCAGCAGAAACGCGGTCTTAAACATGTTTCCCATAATTTTGATTGAACTACTACATTAGATGTTACGCCCAGCCAACAGATGCTTTTTCGCCCCTCCCAACCGGCTCTCTTGGAGGTTACGCCTTAAGCTTTCTGCGCCTCGCGTTTCAGGGCGCGCTGCAGGGTTTGATCTAGGGCCGACTTGGCGGTTTCGTATTCCTGGTGCGAGATGCGTCCTTGCTGGCGTTCGACTTCGAGCTGGAAGAGTTCTTCTTTCAGGGCTTCGAGCAGCATCGAAGAATTTCCGCGCGACGCAGCTGACTGCGGACGGGCGTCGCTGGGCCGTCGACGGTCTCCACTTCGGCCTGCTTCACCGGCGATCCCACGCGTGGGAATTTCCACTGCGGCGTAGTCCTCTTCTAGGTCCTCGTCCTCTTCTTCGAAGGATGGAATGCGCTTTCCTTTGCCGAGGGCCGCGCGGTTGGCGGCTTGCTGGCGCGAGGCCACGTAGACTCCGCCAATGATCAGGGCCGCGGCGAAGCCGCCGAGAATCCACCACTGATATTTCTGATACGGGGGCGGCGCGTCGATGGGTGGCCCGAGACCGCCGCCGGGGCGGCTTTCGTTTTGGGCGGAGGGTCCGGGTGCCTGGCTTGTCTCTCCATCTTCTTGCGGAGCCGCCAAGGTTCCTTCGCCGGACAGTTTGAAGGCCATGGGCTGCCCCAGTCGAGTGTTCGAGGCGACCTCGACGTTGGCGTCGGGCTGGCCGGGAAACGGAGCGACTTGATAGCCGGCTCCGGCAACGGCGGAAAATTCCATGGCCTTCGGCGCGATGGCGACGAAATGCTCCAGCGGGTAAACGCTTTTGGGGTCGATATTCACACTGCCGGTGTAGGGAACGGTGTAGACGACGTTGAAGCGCGTCTCGCCGGGCCGAAGGGGAAAAAGGAAAGCGTAGCGGTTCTTGGCGTTCTCACCCTCGGGCACCGGCGCGGAGTTTACGGGCTGCCCGCCGGCTGTCATGGCCTGGCCTTCAGTGACTTTGGCGCCATCGGGTACGTAGAACTCGAGATTGTGTTCGTTCATCTGCGTGCGCGGCGGTTTGGAATTGTTGGTCACGGCGAAGGTGCGCTCGACCTCGAGCTGGCCTTGAGAAGCTTGAAAGCGCATGATGTCGGCCACGACCGAAATGCCTTCGACCTTTTTGCCCACATCGTAGACTTCGACCTCGACGGACGTCGTTCCGGGAGGGGCCATGCGGTGATACGTGACTTCCTGATGGATGACGCGGACCAGGTGCGGGCCCTGCGCGCTGTCGAGTTTGAAACTGAAGTGGCCCTTGGCGTCGGTCTTGGTGCGTCCGGCTTCTTCCATGCCTTGACCGAGACTGAGCAGGATGACTTCGTCGCCGGCGGCGGGCGCGCCGATCGTAACGTTTCTGACGGAGCCAGTCAGGGTTTGGGCGGCAGCGAAGGAAGAGAAGAGGAGAGCAATAACGGCCACGATGAGGAGCCAGTCGCGCCCACGCGAAAATCGCCGATTTGGCAGCAGAGAGTAGCCGATGGAAAAGGGATCCTTCGACTTCGCGGAAAACGCGCGTTGCGCGCTTTTCGCGACGCTCAGGATGACAGGTGGTTGGGGTCGATTCATGATCTCGCTTTTCTTGGCGCGGCTGAGGCTTTGGCGTCGAGGCGCGCGATTTCCCCCAGGAGAGTCGCGGCTTCGTCCTGCAGGGAAGCTTTCAGCGACTGGTAGTCGACGTCGGGCATTTTGCCGGCCTTGAATTCGAAGTTCAGGTCGCGCAGGTTTTCATAGACGGCCTCTTTGCGTTCGCGCAAGTAAGAGGCCCGAGTTTTCTTCTGGCCAAGATAGAGCTTGCCGGGAGTGAAAATGTAAAACAGCGCAGCGGCGGTCGCCAGCAGACAGCAGGCCAGTTCGATCGTCATAAGTCAGTCTCCTTACTGGCCTGGTCGCGGAATCGTTCGAGATCGGCGCCGCGGACGGGCTGGAGGCCGTCGGCAAGAGCGGGGGCGGGACGGCTTTTCCAGGTGCGGACCACCATCACGACGAAGCCGAGTCCGAGGACGAACGCCACGAACGGGAAAATCCAGGC
>Ga0210390_10003543_pt1 | contig 13365 bp, 15 predicted proteins | sample IncBWH11OmetaG_FD_161050 | JGI IMG/M metagenome (GOLD analysis project Ga0210390, IMG submission 161050) | Forest soil microbial communities from Barre Woods Harvard Forest LTER site, Petersham, Massachusetts, United States - Inc-BW-H-11-O ...
GCCTGTTCTATGCCTGCAAGGAGGGCGCCGAAGCCCGCCGCTTCAATCGATTGCTGATCGACGCCGGCCTGATCCAGGGACTGTAGGGGTTAACCTCGCCCGCGGACCGCGACCGCTTTTTCGGCCTTCTCGATCGTCACTGTCGCGGGATGACAGCGCCGACCGCGCGGGGGTCGCGGCGTTTAGGCGGCGTTAACCTTCGGCGGCGAACCAGCTAGCTAAAAGCGGATGATGGCAGCCGCTCATGCTGGCGCCAGCAGTGCCCCTATCGGTCTGTGCCGGCTGCATTTTTCCCTTCAATTGGGCATTTTTGGCGGTCAAAAATAACCCTATCTCGCGATCGGTATCGTGTGCTTCTTCATTGTTAAGTTGAATCCATTAAAGGGAGAACTCTCAGCTTTTTTCGAGGAAGTTCTGCCGTGTCGACCGAAAAGCTTCTCAAGCAACGGGGCGTCAGCATCGCCGTGGCCGGGCAATACACGCTTCCCAACTGGTACGATTCGAAGGGAAAGCTTAGGACCTTTGCCTGCCGTACCAATCGCATTTCGCCGTACGAGATGATGGTCGATGTGCCCGTCGTAGGCAGGGTGGGCGACTACCTCACGTCCTATTTCCGGGATTTTGGCCCACTCGATGGCCGCATCCGCGATACCATGCGCGGGAGCTTTCTGCTCGAACTCGATATGGGCGAGGCCATGCGTGAGAGGCTTGCGAACAAGCTCAATTGGCTGGAAGAAAAATCGAAAGATCCGAACATTCCCGAATTGAGGAAGGGGGGTGCGCGCGTCATCCCGGCGCAATCGCAGTCGAGCGTGACCTTGGCCGACGGCGCGAACCACGAATGCATCATTGTCGACATGTCGGTTTCCGGCGCCGCGGTATGGGCTCAACTGCAGCCACCGATTGGCATGCCGCTTGCCATTGGCGCCTGCATCGGCCGCGTCGTCAGACATTTTTCCAGTGGCTTTGCGGTCCAGTTCGTCGAGAAGCAAAATCAGAACAGCCTCGATCGGCTGATTGTCCGGCCCATCCCCTCATTTGCCGCCGCCGGTGCGAGGGTTTAATCCCAGTTTGCCGGCGCTGATCTTAAGCCCTTGGACGGTTGGATTCCGCCGGGGCACCGAACGCTGTGGCGTCACTTGCCCGGCTCGCTTGAACCGGCAACGGGCGCCCGCTACGCTCCCCTTGGTTCAGGGATTTGATTCTTAACGGCTTTCCAGGGGCAATGCGCCGTGTCGACCGAACGTTTTCTCAAACAGCGTGCCGTCAAGATCGCTGTAGAGGGACATTACGTGCTCCCCAAATGGTACGACCCGCGGGGAAAGCTGCAAACGTTCCCCTGCCGCACCAGCCGCGTTTCGCCGTACCGGATGCTGGTCGACGTGCCCGTCACCGGCAAGGTCGGCGACCATCTCACGTCCTACTTCCGGGATTTCGGCAAACTCGATGGCCACATCAGCGATACCGGCCCCGGCAGTTTCCTGCTCGAACTCGACGTGAACTATCCCACGCGCGAGAGGCTCGCGAACAAACTGGCCTGGCTGGAAGGAAAGCTGAGGGATCCCCAGACTCTCGATCAGCGGGAGCATCCGCGCGTGATCCCGGCGCAACCGCGTTCGTCGCTGACACTGGCCGACGGCACTATCCTTGAGTGCGACATCATCGACATGTCGCTTGGGGGCGCCGCGGTCTCCGCCGAGCTGCAGCCCGAGGTTGGAACAGCGCTTGCCGTTGGCGCCTGCGTCGGCCGCGTCGTCAGGGTTTTTCCCAATGGCTTTGCCGTCCAATTCATCGAAAAGCAAAAGGAACAAGACCTCGCGCGGCTGATCTCACGGCCGATGACGTCGTATTACGCCACCAGAAAGGTCGCCTCCGAGCTTGAGCAAGTCGATTTCGAAAATGCCGATGTTGATGTTGATGCTTAACGGCCGCCATTTGCGGTGACTAACCAGCGCCTGTACGGTAGCCAGCGCCTCTCTTGTTTCGATCTCGGCCTCCGGATTGGTCGGGTTCACCATCATTTCCGGTCATTGAAGCCCAGGGCGCCATTTGGCGCAGCCATTCGATCCGCGTCGTTCCCAGCGAATTGATCAGGAAGCTTGCGCCCCCTAACGTTGCCTTTCCGGCCGGTTAAGGCTCGCGACGATGCTCGCCTTGAGCGGCTTCCGGCGCTTCTTGAATCGAAAAGTCGCGCCCGTTACGGTGCCCGCCGACAAGGGGAGGCAAAATGAAGCAGATCAGAATCGGCGACGTCACCATCGATGCGGTGATCGAACGCGAGGGTCCGTGGCGGCGGCCGCGGGATTTCTTCCCGGCCTTTGACGAGGCGATCTTCCGGCATCATCTGCCCTCGATGGAGCCGGAGGTGTACGACGAAGCCCTCGGCATGATCGTCATCACCTACCAGACCTTCGTGGTGCGAACACAGCGCCATACCATTCTGGTCGACACCTGCACGGCGAGGACAAGGGCCATCCGCCGCCGTTCGATTTTCCGGGCAAGGAACGCTGGCGCAACGAGCTGTTCGCGCTCGGGATCGGCTTCGACAAGGTCGATTACGTGTTCTGCACGCATCTCCACATCGACCATACCGGCTGGAACACCACCTTGCGCGACGGCCGCTGGGTGCCGACGTTCCCGAACGCGAAATACATCTTTCACAAACGGGAATACGCGGTCTGGGAAGCCGAGAACGCGAAAGGCAACAACCCGCCGGGCACGGTGTTCCGCGACAATTGCCTGCCGGTGGTCGAGGCCGGCCAGGCGCTGCTCGTGGATGACGATTACGCGCTCGACGACACCATTACCTTGACGCCGACGCCCGGGCATTCGCCCTGCCATTGCTGCGTCAACATTCTCTCGAAGGGCAAGCGCGCAGTGGTGGCCGGCGACCTCATGCACCATGTGATCCAGTGCCGCGAAGTAGATTGGTCGGCGAAGCCGGACTGGGACCCGAAGCAATCGGCGCTATCGCGCCGGAAGTTTTTTGCTTCCGTAGCCGGCACCGACACGCTGATCCTGCCGGTGCATTTTCCAAACCCGACCGTCGGCCTGATCACGGCGGACGGAGACCGCTTCGACTACCGTTTCAAGCGTGATTAGACAGGCGTGCCGGGACGCGGTAACTGCCTTGCAATCAAGGCCTATGCCTTGGAGCCGATGGTTTAAGAGGTTCGAAATGAGAAGATGCTGCACCGCTAACTTCCTCGCCATGATTGGCGTCATGATCTCCGTCGCGGCCTCTCTCCCGGCGCTTGCGGCGGACGACCCCCACGCCAAAGTCATGCAGTCGGCGGCACTCGCAGTGCGCGCGGTCATCGACAACGAGCGCGTCACCGTCTGGGATACGACGAGCCATCTTCCGCCCGCCGCCCACGATTTCGTGGCCATCAGTTTGTCCGAATCGGGCAACGCGATCTTCGGTCATGCCGGCGACACCGTCGGCACAGCGGGCTCGCGCACCATCATCGTCGAACTGAAAGATCATCCGGTCGCCCCGATCGCGAACAATTCCGGTTATCCCAATGCCTATCCCCGCCCTCACATCGAGAAAATTCTGGAAAACGACCGCGTCATCGCCTGGCGCTATCGCTGGAACCTGGGCGAGCCGACGCCGATGCACTTCCACGACAAGGATGTTGTGGTGGTGTATCTGGAGGATTCAGCGCTCAAATCGACCGAGCCGGATGGAAAGAGCGTTGTGAACGAATACAAGGCCGGCGACATCCGGTTCAACCGGCGCGATCGCGTTCACACCGAACTCCTCGTTCGAGATGCGGCGAGCGCCGTGATCACCGAATTGAAGTAGAAGGCGGCCAACCCGCGGCCGCGCCGTCGCCGATACGCGGTTATTTGTCGTGGCGCTTTGTGGTCTCGTAAGAATCGATCTGCCGCGGCTTCGGACCCTGCACCGGTTCAAACGATGAGCCGGTGGAGGCTCGCTTTCGGGCTTGCCACTGGTCCTGCAGCGCATAGCCCTGATGGACGACCGATCCGGGAGGTTGATTGGCGAATTCGCCGGTCTGCGCGAGGGCACTAGCGCCTGACGCAAGCGCGGCGAGCGCGAGGATGGCCGCAAGATTGATACGGGACTGCATTTTCGGACCCCTCTCGGTTGGCGTCGAGCTGGCCTGCCACCTGGTCATATAGGCCCGCGGTCTTCCCGGCGAAAGGGCGAACGCCCGCTTGCGCATGGCCACCTGCGCATCACCACCCTTCCACTCCTCATCCATATCGCCTAAGAGCGGCCCGACACTTTTCCTCTTACTTCAAGCGGCGCATGATTCGACTCGACAACATCTCCAAGCAAATCGGCCACCAGATCCTGTTCATCGAAGCTTCCGCGGCAATCCAGAAAGGCGAGAAGGCCGGTCTTGTCGGTCCGAACGGCGCCGGCAAGACGACGCTGTTCCGGATGATCACGGGCGAGGAGCTGCCCGACGAGGGGCAGGTCGCCGTCGATCGCGGCGTCACCATCGGCTATTTCAGCCAGGACGTCGGCGAGATGAGTGGCCGCAGCGCGGTGTCGGAAGTGATGGATGGCGCGGGCCCGGTCAGCACCGTCGCCGGCGAATTGAAAGAACTCGAAGCCGAGATGGCGGATCCGGCGCGCGCCGACGACATGGAGGAGATCATCGCGCGCTACGGCGAGGTGCAACATCGCTTCGAGGAGCTCGACGGCTACGCGCTCGAGGGGCGGGCGCGCGAGGTGCTGGCGGGCCTCAGCTTCAGCCAGGAGATGATGGACGGCGACGTCGGCGCGCTGTCGGGCGGCTGGAAGATGCGCGTGGCGCTGGCGCGCATTCTGCTGATGCGCCCCGACGCCATGCTGCTGGACGAGCCGAGCAACCACCTCGACCTTGAAAGCCTGATCTGGCTCGAGCAATTCCTCAGAGGTTACGAGGGCGCGCTGCTCATGACCTCGCACGACCGCGAGTTCATGAACCGCATCATCGACAAGGTGGTGGAGATCGACGGCGGGTCGCTCACGACCTATTCCGGCAATTACGAATTCTACGAAGGTCAGCGCGCGCTGAACGAGAAGCAGCAGCAGGCCCAGTTCGAGCGCCAGCAGGCGATGCTCGCCAAGGAAATCAAGTTCATCGAGCGCTTCAAGGCGCGCGCCTCGCACGCGGCCCAAGTGCAGAGCCGGGTCAAGAAGCTGGAAAAGATCGAGCGCGTCGAGCCGCCGAAGCGCCGCCAGACCGTCGCATTCGATTTTCTTCCGGCGCCGCGTTCGGGCGAGGACGTGGTGAGCCTGAAGCGGGTGCAGAAAGGCTATGGCAGCCGGGTCATCTATGACGGGCTCGACTTCATGGTCCGCCGCCGCGAGCGCTGGTGCGTGATGGGCGTCAACGGCGCCGGAAAGTCAACGCTGTTGAAATTGGTGGCGGGCTCCACGGAGCCTGACGACGGCACGGTGGCGTTGGGCGGCAGCGTGAAGATGGGTTATTTCGCGCAGCACGCGATGGATCTGCTCGACGGCGAACGCACGGTGTTCGAGTGGCTGGAAGATGCGTTCCCGCAGGCCGGCCAGGGTAGCTTGCGGGCGCTCGCCGGCTGCTTCGGCTTTTCCGGCGACGACGTGGAAAAGAGGTGCCGGGTGCTGTCGGGCGGCGAGAAGGCGCGGCTGGTGATGGCGAAAATGCTCTACGACCCGCCGAACTTTCTGGTGCTCGATGAGCCCACCAACCATCTGGACATGGCGACCAAGGAGATGCTGATCGCAGCACTCTCGCAATACGAAGGCACCATGTTGTTCGTTTCGCACGACCGGCATTTCCTCGCCGCGCTCTCGAACCGGGTGCTCGAGCTGACGCCGGAGGGCATTCACCAATATGGCGGCGGCTACACCGAATATGTCGCGCGCACCGGCCATGAGGCGCCGGGCCTGCGCAGCTAGAGATTTTCCGCCACGCACGACTTGAGCAATCGCCACTTTCCGCCCGTGCCCGGCGTGCTATTCTTGGCGCGTCTTGGAGAGACAAAACCGGGGAGGGCGTGATGATGAGCGGGCTTCGGGGCTACTGTATCTGCATGATGGCGGTCGGGCCATTGCTTTTGGCCGGGACGTTCGAGGGCCGGGCGGCTCCCGACGATGCCAAGACCTGCGCCAAGGATTCCGGCGAGGTCGCCATCGACGCGTGTTCGCGCGCCATCAAGTCGGGCCGCTACAAGGGGCATGACCTTGCGCGGCAATACATGAACCGTGGCGTCGAGCGCAGATTGAAGGAAGATTACGACAACGCGCTCGGCGATTACGGCGAAGCCATCAAGATCGACAAGAAATATGCCGATGCTTATTACAACCGCTGCGTCATTTACAACGTCAAGGCCGATTACGATCACGCCATTATGGATTGCAGTCAGGCCATCAAGCTCGGGCCGAGCCCCAATGCGACGGCGGCAAACGGTGGCGAGTCTCTCGGGAAAGATCGCACCATCTCGGACTATTACGCCGAGCGCGGCCTCGCCTATCTGAAGAAGGACGACTACGTCCACGCGCTCGTGGACCTCGACAACGCCATCCGCCTCAATCCCCAGAATGGCCGGGCGCTGAAAAACCGCGGGCTTGCGTATCAGGCGAGGGGGGATACTGCGCGCGGCGATGCCGATCTCGCGGCGGCAAAGCAGCTCGGCGAGTGACATCAACCCTCTTTCGCGGGTTCCGCAGCTGTGTATAAAATGCCGGTGGGGACTTAACCCGAACTGAGGAGCATTCATGCGCAAGCTTTCCGTTACAGTGATTGCAGCAGCGGCAATTCTTTTGGTGAGCTCAATGGGTTGGTCAGCGTACGCGGCTACCACCGCCCCCGTGAGCGCGATTCCGAGCGCGGCGAGAAACTTCTCGCCGATTCAACAAGCCGCCTGCGGTGGCTTTGGACGCTGGTGCGGACCAGGGTACGTCAGGGCCTGCGGTCCGTACCGGTGCTGGTGCCGTCCCTGCTGGTAAGTCATTTCGACAATACTCAACGACGCAGAGGCCGCCTCGATCAGGCGGCCTCTTTTTTCCGCTTTCGATTGACGCGTGAGCGCGAGCAGCACCGGGGCCGATGCGTGAGCAAACACCGGCGGCCGGCGGGCCACAAAATGCGCCGATTTCGCCGACACGCTTCAGGGCGGGACTTAGCGGCGAGGCGTGGTGCGAAACATGGAATCAGGCACGGTCATTGCGATTCTACCCTGCAACAATCTCGACGTCTCGGAACGCTTTTACCGCCGCCTGGGATTTGCTCGCGTCGAACGACGCTCCTCCGAGGAACTCGCAAGCTAACGGATACTGTCGAACGATGGGGGACGGCTTCATCTGACGGCGGCAACCGAGGACTGGCTGGTCCCGGGCAGAAATCCGTTCGGGTTGTATTTCTATATGGAAGACGTGGACGGCCTGGCCGCGATCTTCCGGAGCGAAATCATCGGCAAGGTCGCTAGCGCTTCGGAACATAAGCCCTGGGGCATGTATGAGTTTGCGATCTCCGACCCGGATCGGACATTGGTGCGCGTCGGCTGGCCAAGCCGGCTTCGCAAGTCAGCTCTGGTCTGACGCGAATTGAATGGGCGCGCGCTCTGGCGCTATTGGAACGTTCCCGTCGACGCCATCCATCTTGGCGACGAACCTTCTTGCGCTGTGGTTCGCCGTGGCGGCAGCGGGGTTGCGGCAGGCGTGCCGGGGTTCGGGTCGGACCGCGGTTTTCCTGCGATCGCTACCACGGATTTGGGGTGGCCCTGCTTCTCGATACGTTTGGCCCGCGCGATGTCGGCAAGCGCACGGTCGAGCTTGCGCATGCGGTAAAACACGATGCCGCGGTCGATGTAGGAGGGCGAAAATTGCGGATCGAGCTGGATCGCCTGGTCGAGGTCGGCGATAGCGCCGTTCAGGTCGCCGTTGCGGTAGGCGGAAACGCCTCGTGCGTGAAAGAACCTGGCGTAGTTCGGCGCGGGGTCGAAAGGCGCGCCGATATTGAACGCCGGCACGCTCGCCACGCGGATCACGGGTACGGCACGCGGCACGAGCGCATCGCCGAATGCCGTGCTGTCGTTTTTCGCGATTGATACGCTCGCCTCTTCCGGCTCCGGAGAATTCGCGGCGTTGATGGCCTCGATCCCGGCCGACACGCGCGTGGCGGCGCCGGTGTTGGCTGCCGGAGCAACCAGTGCCATCGACATGTGCATGAACACCAGATAGCCGCCGACCGCCACGATCGAGGCTCCCGTCAGCGCAAGCACGCCGGAGGCGAGACGGTGAACCGCAGCCGCGATCGGGTGCGCGGATGCCGGGTTCTTCTCCTGGCGTGCCAGCGCCAGCAGATGGTCGTAAGCCGCGCGCTGTTCTACATCGTTGAGGATTTCGTTGGCGCGGACGATCTGCCTGAACTTCAACGCCGCATCGGGATCGCCCGGTCTGAGGTCGGGATGAGTGCCCTTTACGGCCCGGCGAAACGCCGCCCGGAGATCATCGGCGTCGTCATGTGGGAGAGCCCCAAGCAAATCGTAAAGCGTGTCCATCGCCGCTCTCGCCGCAGGATTTCCACGTTCTCCGACCGAAATTCTTGCTGGGAATTTTTCGCGGAGTACGCATTTTACCAAATTTCACCGCGGGCACAGAATGTTGATCCAGTGGGGCGAAAAAATGACTTCTCAACAGTTCGGCGCCGTTTCCGATTGAGGCATCCACCCTTGGTAAATTGCCGTCATCGGGCGGGGGAAGCCTCGCATTTTGCGGCGGCTTGCAGCTGCCGCAAGCGCTGGCGGGTGGTTTTTTCCGCCTCCCTGTAGCATTTCAGCTCGTATTCGAGCTTCAGGTGCGCCCATTGATCGGGGTCGACGGTCTTGAGATCTGCCCGACCGAAGCCACAATCCGGCGCGGGTTGTGGCGCAAGCAAGGCGCGATCGGGTCGACAAATCGGCTCGGAATTTGCCGGCGAAGCCGCATCGGCATTGACGGTTGTTTCGAAGGTCGAACCTTGCGAGCACGCTGAAAGCGTCACCGCAAAACCGAGCGCGCAGAGCACCGGGAGCCGCGAGGCGACCCGCCGCGAAGGTATTCCGGAAGTCTCGCCCATCGTGCCTACCCGAGCCGTGTTACGCGAAACGCCAAACAGGAACGCTGCGACCGCTTAAGGTTGCGCGCTCCAAACTCACTTCATCGCCGGCCTGGACTCGATCGCGGACCGCCAGGCGCATCGGGCAAAATGTTTCGCCTCTTGCGCATCGCGCACATCGCAGCTCACGAGGTCCGTGTAGCAATGGCGCTTGGGCCGCCGACCAAGCGGGGCGATCCTGAACGGAAAATTTGAATTGCCCTCTAACAATTATGGTTAATCAATTCCTTATCGGCGAAGCCGCGCTGCCGCAGATCTCGTCGTTGCCGAAATGGTATTTGGCGGGGCCGCCGGGTCGCCGCTGCGCGCCGCCACCGCCCGCTCCCGATCGCTCATTGAGGCGTTGGCGATCTGTACCGGCGCGATAATCGGGTAACGCTGCCATTGGTGCGCTGCATGGAATGCACGCCGCACGGTTTGCTCGGTCGCAATAAACATTTCTTTAGTTTGGCGTGTTGCGCGCAGGAGTAGAATCGCGAGACCGACCGGCTCACGCCCAATGCATCGCCGGCATACTGACGCTCAAGTCTGACGATCAAGAATTGGGAGTGATGACGAGTCGCGCGTTTAGCCTTTCGCTTTGACTATCCTGAAAGGAGAATAGCATGACGAAGCTCACACTTTTTGCCGCTGCCGTCGTCGTTCTTTGCTCAACGCTGGCAGGGCCTGCCGTTGCCGGACCCAAGGCCGCTCTCCCCTACAACGCCTACACCGAGGGCGACTGGTGCGCGAACAGGGAGCCGGGCAATCCATATACGAAGGAAGAGGACTACATCGCCTGGAGCGCCTGGCGGGCTCGCGGCGGATGGGACGATCATAACGACTTCAACTGCGTGCCCCGCCCGAATCATATCGCCGGGTTCTAGCCGGACTCGTTTTGGCCGGCGGCGGTCAACGAACTAGCGACACACGTGCAGGCACCGGATCGTTTTTTCCGGTGCCAGCACGATAAGGATCGGTTTGAGCCGATTTGGTTGAATGCCGTGACGGCGCGCAGCGCGCACGTCCGATGTGTCGATGTGGCCGGTTGCGCCCGGGCGCGACGTTCGGTCAGCCGCCCTGATGCGTGTCTTGCGCGCCGTCAAGCCGCCCGGTCGTCTTGCTTCCATTCTTCCAGGTCGGCGAGCCGCGTCCAATATTGCGCGAAGCTCACCAAGCGGCGCGCTTCATTGGCGTCTTTTTCGGCCTTGGCCTGGCGGGCAGCCTCGGCCGCCCATTTCCTGAGCTTTGACTGGTCTGACATATCCGCCTCGCAAATCCCGGCCCGTCTATGAGTCGTCGAAGAGCCGAAAAGGTTCATTGTCTCCGGCTTGCCGTGTGGACTCGGGCAGGCGACAGCGTCCGCTGGTCCGAAACCAGCACCGGCTGACAATCGACATTGCTAATGATCGCAAAGGTGTCCATGGTCCCCGGATTGCCAAGAACAAAATCCAGGGAGAGCTTTATGCGATCGAAGTCGTTCAAGTCATTTTTGCTGGTGTCATTTGCCCTGTGCGTAGCGGCAACGTCGCCGCTGCAGGCCGAATCCGTCCAGGACAATAGTTACAGGATAAAGGCCTTCCAGACCGAACAGACGAAAATACGTCCGCTCCTTTTCGCGGGCAGTCCCGCTGTGTGCAAGGCAAATTACGATCAGTGCATGAAAGGCTGCGGTGGTGCTGCGCAGTGCAGTAACCAATGCCAAGTGAACTACAACGGTTGTCTCCACTAACCACATCGCCCGCTAGCGTGTTCCGATCCTCTCCCACAGCCATCGCGCGACCGCATCCGGCGACGACGCATCGTTGCCGGATGCAGCGCGCAGGTTCGCCGCGCGCATGTCGGCAATATCGATACGGCCGAGCAGGGGTTTAAGCGCCGCCTGCAAGGCCTGATCGCCGGCGCGCTTAGGTGTGACCAGCATGATGGCGTCGTAGGGCGGTATAGCCTGCCTGGAATCGTCCAGCACCGTGAGGTCGTATTTTGCGATCAAGCCGTCGCTGGTATAGCCCGCGATCACGTCGACCTCGCCGGAGGCGACTGCGGCATACATGAAGTCGGGTTGCATCTGCCGTTGCGCGCGGAATTTCAGCCCGTAGGCGTCGCGCAAGCCCGCCCATTCCGGGCGCGAAAAGAATTCATAGTCGGCGGCGATCGACATCGTCGCTGCATGCGAGGCGAGATCGGCGATCGAGCGGATACCAAGCGCCTCGGCGCGCGTCCTCGGCATCACCAGCGCATAGGCGTTCTCGAATCCGAGTTCGCCCAGCAGCGTGACGTTTTGCTGCGCCAGCGTCGTCTTCAATTCCGCCAGCAGCTCACGGCGAGGCCTGATTTCGCTGTGGTGAAACTGGTTCGCCCATAGCGTGCCGGAATAATCGACATAGACGTCGATGTCGCCGTTGACCAGCGCCTGGTAAATCACATTGGAGCCGAGCCCCGCGCGCGTGGTGGCCGAGAGGCTCGCCGCCCTCAGCCGCTGCGCGATCAGCGCCGACAACACATATTGTTCGGCAAAGGTTTTGGCGCCGACAACGTAGGTCGAGGGCGCGCGCGCCAGCGAAGGCACCAATGTCGCGGCCACAAAAGCCGCGATGCCGGCACCGCCCACTATTGCGCGCACGCGGCTGCGCGCGGCAATGCCGGCCTCGATTGCGGCCAGCAACTGGTCGACCGCGAGCGCGAGCAGCGCGGCGGCGGCACAGCCAAACAGCACGAACACCCAGTTCTGGGTTTGTAGCCCCGCGAAAATGTAATTGCCGAGGCTGGTCTGGCCGATCGGCGTCGAGAGCGTCGCGGTACCGATCACCCAGACCGCCGCGGTGCGGATGCCCGCCATCATCACCGGCAGTGCCAGCGGCAATTCAACCGACGTCAACGATTGCCCCGGCGTCATGCCGACGCCTTGCGCGGCCTCGAGGATCGAAGGCTCGACGCCGTTAAGGCCGGTGATGGTGTTGCGCAGCACCGGCAGCATCGAATAGAGCGCAAGCGCAAGTACAGCGGGCAGGAATCCGAACGCCGAGAAGCCGAAGCCGAACCAGGAAAACGTCAGCGAAGCGAGCGCCAGCAGCAGCGGATAGAACAGCGCGAGCAGCGCCAGCCCCGGCACCGTCTGCACGATGCTGGCCAGTCCCAGCAGCACCCCTCGCATAAGCGGGCGGTTGCGCGCGGCGATCGCGAGCGGCAGGCTCACGACGAGGCCGAGCGCAAGCGCTGCGACGCTGACCCGCACATGATTGCCGAGATAATCCGGCAAATGCGCCAACGCCTCGCTCCAGCGCAGGTCGGAAAACAGGTTCATGCCGCGCCCCCTCGCGGCAACAGGACTTTGAGCCGCTCGGCCTGCCGCCGCGGGGTGCTCAGCAACTCGCCGACATAGGCGTCACGGCTTTGCGACAGTTCCGCCGGCGTGCCCTGCGCCAGCAGCCTTCCACCGCGCATCACCGCGATGCGGTCGGCGAGCAGAATCGCTTCGGTCATGTCGTGGGTGATCATGACCGTGGTCAGCTTGAGCTTGTCATGCAGCGCGCGATAATCGTCGCCGAGCGCGTCGCGGGTCAGGGGATCGAGCGCGCCGAACGGCTCGTCCATCAAGACGATCTTCGGTTTTGCCGCCAACGCGCGGGCGACGCCGACCCGCTGGCGCTGGCCGCCGGACAGTTCATGCGGAAAGCGTTCGCGGTACTCGCCGCGGTCGAGCCTTACCAGATCGAGAAATTCATCGACCCGCGCGGCGATCTCGGCCGTGGGCGCGCCCAGCAATTTCGGCGTGATGCCGATATTGGCGGCGACGCTCATATGCGGAAACAGCCCGCCGCTCTGAAACACGTAACCGATACGCCGGCGCAGCGCGACCGGATCGGCGGCGCGCACGTCCGCGCCCTCGATCCGGATTTGGCCGCTGTCGGCATCGATCAGCCGGTTCGCCAGCCGCAACAACGTGGTCTTGCCGGACCCGGAGCTGCCGACGATGCATAAGAATTCGCCCGCGGCGACATCGAGCGAGACGTCGTCCACCGCCTTGACGCGGCCGCCGTCGAAACTCTTGCCGACATGCGCAAAGGCGATCAGGGGTGCGTTCTGCATTTGAGTTCGGCCCGGGCGCTTCCCTTTACCCTGCCCTGGAGGGCCTCCAGGGGAGGGTGAGGAACGCGCGGTACCATCTTGTACCACTTCGTTGAACTTGTCCCGCCAAGGCGCTAATGCAGGCTCCAAACTTGGGGGAGAGGGTGAATAAGGCACAGCCGACAGCGGTCGCATTGGACGACGCGACGGTGGCGTT
>Ga0210390_10003544_pt1 | contig 13362 bp, 13 predicted proteins | sample IncBWH11OmetaG_FD_161050 | JGI IMG/M metagenome (GOLD analysis project Ga0210390, IMG submission 161050) | Forest soil microbial communities from Barre Woods Harvard Forest LTER site, Petersham, Massachusetts, United States - Inc-BW-H-11-O ...
GACATTGGCGGCCACGTCATTGCCAAGCGGCAGGTGCCCGATGTGGATGCCGCTGGAGCCAATATCGTAGAACGCCGAGTTTTGGATGACATCGTTGTTCCCAGGCGGTCCGAAGTGTCCGTTCAGGGTGGCCAGCTGGAGGCCCGAGGCAGAAGTATGTCGTACTACGATGCTATCGAAAGTAACATGCTGACAACTCTCGCAGTCGATGGCAGCGGGCAAGGTATTTTCCCCGTTGGTATCGTTGTTGAACCCGGAGGGCGGCGGGATAAAATTGTCCACCTCGAAGGTGATGCCTCGGAAGGTTACGTAGCTCAGTTGCGTAGCTGCGATAATGCTTCCGCCAGTGGGCGTGGCGGGCTGAAGCTGGGGAATTGCGACGTTGTCGATATTGGGGTTTTCTCTGTCGTTGGCGACGTATGAGAGCGTCCAGGGTACGCTTGCGCGATCCAAAAACCAGAGTCCCGTCTGACCAGCCTCGCGCTCCTGCTGGAATGCATCTTTGGCGTTCTCGATGACATAACGGTGGCCCGCTGCAGGACCGAAACAACTGTAATCGCCAGGATTCCCCTGCGTGGGACCGGTGAGATAAATGATGTGGTTGGTAGTGTCCACACAGTTGATACGCATGAGGTCGACGGTCCAGGAACCAAAGAGAGTCAATTCAATGTCGCCAGCTGGGTAAGGATTCGAACCATCAGCTCGACAAGGGTTCGCGGGGTCTCCGGTGTAGATTCCGTTTAAATTAGCCCATCGGGCAATAGGATCGCTGGGGTCGTATCGGAAACGGTCCAGACATTTGGACTGACCTTGGTACCTCACGCTCGGGCAACCGGTATGACCGGGGGGAACCGTTCCAGCGACTTTAAGAAAAGTGCCGAGGTTGCAGTCCGAAATATCGACAGTCTTTCCCGTGTACGTGGAGTAGCAGGAACCGTCTTTCATGTAGAATCCGAGGCCCTTCGAGGACTGCAGGCGGGAGCGGAAGCGGCGGTCGCTATTCGTTTTCTTGTAGAACAGATATTCGAAGGCCTGGGTGTTAGCGGGCAGGTGCACCTGCCAGAAATTGCCGGAGGGATTTGTCCATTTCAGCCCCAACGCACTGATGGGTTCTCCTCCGCTGACCACGGGATTTTCTCCCGGATAATTCTCCCAGGTAACTGGCATTTGCGGCGTTCCTGAGTCGTTGGACGTGAAATTCAGAGTGCCGGGGTTGGTAGGGCTTAACGGCAGAGAATAGGTTCCCTGCCGGATCATGACGGTGATGCGCCGGTTGGGTTTGCTCTGAAGAAGTTTCTGCATTGCGATCTGAGCCCGCGCAATCGAAGCGAAAGGTCCATCGGTGTGATGGGAATTGTGCGCAGGCAGAGTCCCACTCCAGGAGTCGTTGCCATCATCGGCCACGAAAAAATCCGCGATTGGATTGTTAGGGCGCAGTCGGCGGGCACCAGCGTTGTCTGCCGCGTCTGCAAACCGCGCCATACTCAGGATCGCGAACAAGCTGATGACAAGAAACGCAACGGATGGAAGCAAAGTTATAAGGACTCTTCGGTTCGGCGCAGGCCAACGGAACATCGCTTTTCCTCGATATTGGACCGAACTTCACGAGCTAAGTCCGTAGCTCGGACCCTATCGTCCCCGGCCGGAGGAATACAGATCACACTAGTACATGACAGTTATAGTTAGTACACCCCTCGGTGCTGACAGGTTCGCCCATCGAACTGAATTCCACGAGATCCGCGGTTGAGTCTGAAGCGCACCAGTGCAAAGCAACCCAGGTTCAACCATTGCCATCGAAGAGCGCGCCTATACACATAAGGGGGCAACTCTATGCCTAGGCCGCGAATGGGTGCCGTCGCTTCTTGTTTGACTTCGATGTTCCTGATTGTTCTTTCCGGTTGCGGCGGAGGTGGAGGAAGCTCTTCCAGTTTACCAACAGGCTCATTTCAACTCAGCGTCCAAGCCGCCGGTGGCGGCGGAGGAACCGTCAGCAGCAATCCTGCAGGCATAAACTGCGGCAAATCGTGCTCTGCCAGTTTTGCGAGCGGTTCTCAAGTGACGCTCACCGCGTCTCCGGCAGCGAATTCTTTTTTTGCGGGGTGGTCCGGCGACTGCAGCGGTACCGGCGTTTGTAAGGTGACAGTGACGCAGAATACTTCCGTCATGGCCAGCTTCAGCGATTTGCCGGTGTTGGGCGTGACCCTGGCCGGCACCGGTAAGGGTAGCGTCGCAAGCAACCCAGCTGGCATTACTTGCGGACAAGTATGTAGCGCGAGCTTCAAGCCCGGAACTCTGGTGACGCTTACGGCCACGGCGGAAACAAACTCGTATTTCCTGGGATGGTCCGGAGCGTGTACCGGCACCAGCCCCACTTGCACAGTGACGCTCAATCAGAGCGAGCAGGCGACCGCCACTTTTGATCCTGTGCAGGGCGTGCCTGTCTTAGCCGTGACCCTTGCGGGAACCGGCACAGGTACGGTCTCCAGCAATCCAGCCGGAATTAGTTGCAAACCAACCTGCAGTGCGAGCTTTACCGCTGGAACTCAGGTAACACTGACGGAGACTCCGGGAACGAATTCTTATTTCGTGGGATGGGCAGGCGGCGGTTGTGGCGGCAGTAATCCCACTTGCACCGTAACCGTGAGTCAAAGCCAACAGGTAATTGCTACGTTCGACGTTCCGCAAAGCACACCTGTGTTAACCGTGACACTCGTCGGTACTGGCACGGGTTCGGTCTCCAGCAACCCGGCGGGAATTAGCTGCAAACCAACCTGCAATGCGACCTTCAATGCCGGGACTCAGGTAACGCTGACGGAGACGTCCGGGACGAACTCATCTTTCGCGGGATGGGGCGGAGCCTGCGCCAGTAGTGGCACCAACGCGACCTGCACGCTGACGCTTAGCACCAGCCAGCAGGCAACTGCGGCCTTTAACATTATGCAAGCCGCGCCCGTGTTGACTGTAACGCTCGCGGGAAGCGGAACGGGTTCGGTTTCCAGCAACCCTGCAGGAATTAGTTGCGCCCCCACGTGCAGCGCGAGCTTTAACGCTGGCGCTCAAGTGACGCTCACAGAGACGCCAGGGACCAGCTCAACTTTTGTAGGATGGGGGGGAGCATGTAGCGGCACTAACCCCACCTGCACGCTGACGCTCAATGCGAACCAGCAGGTGACGGCCACGTTTAACATCCAAAACATCACTGCTCTGAATCACATCATTTTCCTGGCACAGGAAAATCGCTCTTTCGATCACTACTTTGGCGCGTTGCGTGGATACTGGGCGCAGAATGGTTTCCCAGACCAATCGTTTGACGGGTTGCCCCAGTTCAATCCGACGTCCGGGCCGCCGCCGCTATATGGGCCACCCCCGGCACTCCCCGGCTGCGATCCCAATTCGCCGCCGCCGGCCGGCTGCGTCTTTGACCCGAGCAACCCGGTTACTTCGTTTCATCTGATCACTCTGTGCGTGGAGGACCCAAGCCCTTCCTGGAATGAGAGTCATGTGGATTGGGACTACAACGACCCGGTGGGGAATCTTCCAGCTACTATGAACGGTTTTGTATGGGCGGCAGGGCACTTTGCCAGGGACAAGAAACCGATATTCTACGACGTCGATGGCATCCGCGCGATGGGCTACTACGATGGCGGTGACCTCAACTATTACTATTTCATGGCTTCGAACTTCGCAACTTCCGATCGATGGTTCAACCCGGCGATGACGCGAACACCTCCGAATCGCGAGTATCTTGTGGCCGGCACCTCTCAGGGATATGTCCATCCGGTAGGCACGGACAGCCACGACAAGGCGCTGCTGACAGCAACGACAATCTTTCAGGAGCTTCAAGCGGCGAACATTAGTTGGAAGATTTATGTGGATCCCACGGGAAGCCAGTGTTCCGGGCCTCCCTACGATCCGACCTGCCTGCTCAACTTGACCTACGTGCAGTTTTTCACATGGGGGCAGACGATCCCGACCCAGTATCCAAATAACATCGCGCCCATATCCCAGTACTTCACCGACCTGGAGAACGGAACCCTGCCTCAGGTGGCCGAGATTGAGCCGGCGTCAGACGCTGGTTTCGATGAACACGGATCTCTTAATGACTCTGAGCCCAATGATATTCAAAAGGGGGCCAACTACGTCTCCACGCTGATCAATGGGCTGATGACGAGCAGTTCGTGGAAAGATTCGGCGTTTATCCTCACCTACGATGAATTCGGAGGTTACTACGACCACGTGCCGCCACAGGCGACTGTGAGCCCGGACGGCATCAAGCCGGTAGATTTGCTTCCGGGTGATATTTGCACGCAAACCAGTGGGCCGACTTGCGACTTCGTCTACACCGGTTACCGAGTCCCTCTCATTGTCGTCTCGCCGTACGCGCAAAAAAATTATGTCTCGCACACTCCGGCTGACACGACCGCAATTCTGAAACTGATCGAGACTCGTTTCAACCTGCCTCCTCTTACCAAGCGGGACGCGGCCCAGATGGACATGACGGAGTTCTTTGATTTCAGCAACCCGGTTTGGCTGACTCCTCCGAGTCCGCCAGCGCAGGACCTCACCGGCGCCTGCTATTTGAATAAGTTGCCCTAGCAAGAAGGGATGAGCGGGTCACCACGTGGGCGCTTGCGGCGCTGAAAGAGCGATCGTACGCGGAACCTGTTCGGCGCATCCCGAAGTGCCGCCCATGCAGGGAAATCCCTTCATTCGCATGGCGAACACTGGTGTTTGTAAATCCAATCAATGTGATGGTCATGGGCGGAATCTCCGAGCGTGAGGCGATGTTCGCCCCGGCCGTTCTAGAAGTTGGTGGGGGCAGCGAACGGAGGCACTCGCCATCTCTGCATGCAACTCATCCTGTTTTGTGAACAAGACGATCACAGCCATCGCCCTCCTATAGAATTAGTGAAATAAGAGCCTGACACCAAGTTTTGCGGTTTTCCCTGGACTTTATAAAGCGCCGTATGCAACGGAGCTCTTTTGTTTCCGGGCTCAAGGACGACACAACATGGCAAACGTAAACACGAAAAAGGGCGTAATTGGAATCCTTACCGGGGGCGGGGACGTACCCGGTTTGAATCCCGCGATCCGCGCCGTCACTTTTAGGGCGATCCGTGAGGGTTGCCAGGTGATCGGCCTGCGTCGCGGATGGGGAGGCCTCGTCGACATCGTTCGTGAGAAGGATTACGACAACAGCGATAACTTTCAAACCTTGACGGAGGAAATCGTCAATCGCGCCGGGCGTACCGGCGGAACCTTCCTGCACAGTTCGCGCACCAACCCCGGCAAGGTAAAGAAGGCTAGCGTTCCTGCACACCTCCAGTCGACCTATAACGCGGAGGTCAACGATCTAACCCCGGAAGTGCTGAAGAACCTCGCCTGGCTCGGGATCGACTTCCTTATCCCCATCGGCGGCGATGACACGCTGAGCTATGGCGTGCGTCTTTATCAGGAGGGTTTCAAGGTGGTCGCGATTCCCAAGACGATGGACAACGACGTTCCGGGAACCGATTACTGCGTTGGTTTCAGCACCGCGGTTACGCGCACGATTCAAATGACCAACGACCTGCGGACATCCGCGGGCTCGCACGAGCGCTTCCTGGTTCTCGAGGTGTTCGGCCGCTACGCCGGATTTACTGCCATGCTTCCGACCATGGCAGGCGCGGCCAACCGATGCGTGATCCCGGAGCATCGTTTCAACATCGAGCAACTCACAGAACTGCTGGTGGCGGATCGCCATAAGAATCCAAGCCACTATTCGGTAGTTCTGGTTTCCGAAGGCGCGATGTTCGAAGGCGGCGATATGGTTTTCGAGGACCACGCTACCGATGCCTTCGGTCATAAAAAGCTGGGCGGCATCGGCGATCTGGTTTCGGAAAAACTGAAGGAGCTTTCGCCCAAATACAACAACGGCAAAGTGATCGAGGTGATTAATCAGAAACTGGGATACCTGGTCCGTTGCGGCGACCCTGATGCCATCGATTCGATCGTGCCCATGGCGTATGGCAATCTCGCTCTCGACCTGCTTCTAAACAAGATTCACGGCCGGCTGGTGGTGCTGAAGAATGGCCGTTACGACAACATGCCCGTCGATGCCGTGATCGCCTCGAAGAAAGTGGTAAACGTAAAAGAGCATTACAACACTGCGCGGCTCCGTCCGCATTTCAGCAGTTTCGAAATGAAGCCGCTGTTCATCATGACCAGCGAAACCTGATCGACGATGAGGAAGGAATGGATTCTGATCGCCTGTTCGTTATCACGGGAGGACCGGGGTCGGGAAAAAGTACGCTGATCGACGCGTTGGCAGGACGCGGTATTTGCAACATGCCTGAGGCTGGCCGGGCGATCATCCAGGATCAGGTCGCAATTGGCGGCGAGGCTTTGCCTTGGTCGGATCGGCGCGCTTTCGCCGAGCTCATGCTAAGTTGGGAGATACGATCGTACCGGGCTGCCCTGAAACTCAACGGCTCTGTGATTTTTGATCGCGGCGTGCCGGATGTGGTCGGCTACTTGCGCGTGAGCAACCTGCCAATCCCTTCGCATGTAGATAAGGCCGCACGGATCTTTCGTTATCATCATCGCGTGTTTGTCGCGCCGCCATGGCCGGAAATCTTTGCCCGCGACGCCGAGCGGAAACAGTCCTTTGAGGAAGCCCGTGCGACCTATGAAGCGATGGCTGAAACCTATTCGGCTTTGGGTTATCAATTGGTTCCGCTTCCTCTCGCTTCTGTCGAGGAGCGCGTACAGTTCGTGTTAGCCGCGATTGCTTGACCTCTGCCGCCTCGCAACGTCGGTTGTCATGCGCTTCTGTTCGCCGCTACACTGGATTAGCTCTGCTGGTTTTCACGTAGACGAAGCGGCAGTCGCGGCGGATAGCGACCTCAAGAAACAGGTTCCCTATGCAATCACAAAACGGACCCGAACCAAAGCCAAATCCCGAACACGCGCCTGCCGTGGAGCACCTTTCAGGGGCTCACGAACTCCTCAACAGCTTGCGAAAACGAATCGGAGAGCATCCCGAACTGGCCGAAGCGATCACAAAAATCGAAAGTGCATTGAACATACTCACGGTGAAAACCGGGGGAATGCTGTGACAGTGTCCGATGTATAATGTGGCGGGACTTTCCTGAAGTCGATTTCAATCTCGAAGGACACCCGCATGAAAGCCAAATCTTTGCTTCTCGCGTCTGGTTTGGTCACTCTGTTTGCAGGCATTCTTATATTTCCATGCACTGCCTTAGCCGCAGGCCCGACCGAAAAAGTACTCCACGATTTCCAAGGCGCATCCGGGGGCGGTGACGGCGCACTTCCCCCTGCTAGCCTCGTGGCTGACAGCCAGGGCAATCTTTATGGCACGACCACCTTCGGGGGTGCCGGACCGTGCACCATAGATCGAAAACCCCTCGGCTGTGGCACGGTCTTTGAGGTTAGCCCACCCGCTACGCGGGGTGGCGCGTGGACCGAGACCGTGTTGTACAGCTTCCGCAACCGCAGCGATGGTGCCAACCCCAGGGCAAGCTTGATTTTCGACCCGCAGGGTAATCTCTACGGGACGGCCTCCGACGGTGGTGGCGCTGGATGCGGCGTTGTCTTCCAGCTGTCGCCGCCGGCCTTGAAAGGCGATCCGTGGACGGAGACCGTGCTCTACACCTTCACCTGTGGAACGGACGGCGATTGGCCCGCGGCGGGAATGGTCCGGGACGAAGCGGGCAACCTCTACGGGACGACGTGGACGAAGGGCGAGTTTGATTACGGTACTGTTTTTCAACTGACCCCACCGAGCACGAAGGGCGGATCGTGGACCGAAACGACGCTTCACAGTTTCCCGTCCTCAAATGAGGACGGTTCCGGTCCAGTCGGGAACCTCATCATTGGAAAAGGGGGCGACCTCTACGGCGCGACCGCACACGGCGCAGAGATTTGGGAGCCCGGCACGATCTACCGGCTCACCCCGCCAAAAAAGAAGGGCGGGGCTTGGAGCGAGGACATACTCTACGGCTTCAAAGGCGGCAGCGATGGCACCGCTTCTCTTGCAGGCCTGGTTCTCGACGGCAGTGGCAACCTATATGGAACCACCCCGAGCGGGGGTTCCGGTTGCAACTCCGGTGGTTGCGGCACGGTGTTCCGGCTGGCGCGACCGCGAACCAAGGGTCCGTGGACGAAAACCCTGCTCTACAGCTTCGTCCTCGAAGGCAGCGGAGCGGTCCCCGCAGCGCCCCCGATTTTCGACAAGAAGGGTAATCTGTATGGCACGGCGACCGTAGGCGGCGACAATAATCACGGCACAGCCTATCAACTAACTCCGCCTGCCGCACAGGGCGACCCGTGGACTGAAACCACGTTGCACAGCTTCCGTGGCGCCAAAGATGGTAGCTCTCCGTACGCAGCCCTGCTTCTTGGCAGGGACGGAGTGCTATATGGCACGACTGCCCTTAATGGTGCGTATGAGCTGGGCAATGGCACCGTGTTTAGGATCGTGCCCTGAGTTCGTCTGTAAAGCGCGTTTAACATCGTCGGGGCTGGCGTTGGAGTGGTGCAGTCGTACTACTAGCTCGTCTCTCCCCCATTCGCCGTTCACAGCCAGCCCTTCGTCCGCGCAATGCGCGCGGCTTCGACGCGGTTGTTCGCACCCAGCTTGCTGATGGCTTCAGAAAGATAATTTCGAACCGTTCCCTCGGACAGGCTGAGTTCGGTCGCGATGTCGCCGCTGGTTACACCCTCGCCTGCGAGCCGAAGAACTTGCCGCTCGCGGTCGGTAAGGGGATCGGGTTCTGCCCAGGCTTCCGTGGCAAGTTCCGGGTCAATCACGCGCAAGCCTTGCTGGACGCGACGCACGGCCTCGGCGAGTTCTTCGGAGCGCATGTCCTTCAGCAAATATCCCGAAGGCCCGGCTTCGAGGGCACGACGCAGATAACCGGCGCGTGCAAAAGTGGTCAGAATAATCACCCGGGTTCCGATTCGCCGGCGTTGCAATTCGCCGGCAACGTCGAGTCCAGTCATCTCCGGCATTTCGATGTCGGTGATGAAGACATCGGGCTTGTGCTCAAGCACCGCTTGCAAAGCTTCCTTGCCATTGCGGGAGCGGGCCACGACGGCAATGTCGCCTTCGATCTCGAGCAGGGCAGCGAGTGCGCCTAACACCATGCCCTGATCTTCCGCGATCACTACGCGAATCGCCTTGCGTCCGTTCTTGGGCGGCAGGGTCATTGATTCGCTTTTGCCTGGGTCAGCGGGAATTCGATGCTGAGTCTCGTCCCGACGTGGTTCTCGCGCTCGAACGTACCGCCCAGAGCCTCGATCCGTTCCCTCATTCCGCGCAGGCCATTGCCTTCGACTACGCCGCCACCCCGGCCGTCGTCCTGAATTTCGAAACGGCAATTTCCATTTACCGGCGCCAAACGCAAACGACAATTACGGGCGTGGGCATGCCGGACCACGTTGGTGACGGCTTCTCGCACTACCAGTGCCACTACGCTCTCCTGGGCCGGAGTGAGTCGAACCTCCTCGGACTCGGACTTCACCGTTACGCCCGCAGTTTCAAGCGTCGCCCGCGCCTGTTTGAGTTCGGCCTCGAGACTATGAGCGCGATATCCTCGGATCGTGCTCCGAACATCAGTCAAAGCCGCGCGGGACGTCTGTTCTACGTCGGCGATCTCGGCTTTCGCGCGCTCCGGGTCGTGGTCAATCAGTTTCCTGGCTAATTCCGATTTCAGAATGATCACCGAAAGTGTATGGCCGAGCACATCGTGCAAATCGCGGGCAATGCGTTCGCGTTCCGCCACCTTAGCCAGATGCTCGATCTCCTGATTGGCCTTTTGCAAGCGGTTGCTGGCGCGTTCTCGTTGCGCAAAGAAAATATTTCCGCAACCCACAACCATCGCCAGCCCGCCGCCATAGAACAAGAACCATCCCGAAAGGTGAAAGAGCCACCATTCCGCGGTGGCCACTGCGAGTACGGCCACTAGCAACTTGAGCGCGGCCGATTCCGTTTCGACCGCGTAGGGACAGAATGCCGCTGCAAAAACGAAAAATGTGGCGGCTCCTTCGTTGAAAGGCGCAAAGCCAACGCCCAATAGCGCGAACGCCGCGATGTTCAGGAGATTCCACGGGCACTTGATCCAAAAGAAACTAAAGTAAATCGCCAGGAAGGCGATGGTACCCAACCCCGTGGCAATCCACTCCTTCCAGCCGGCATGATTCAGGATCGGGTTGAGAAGAAAGAAACAGAAGTAAAAGAGCCAGGTGTAGGGCGCCCAGCCGTGGTCCTGATCTTTTGGCAGAAGCCTCATAGCGCAGCTCTAGGCTACCCCTTTTTGACGCCGTCCGTCAGCCTGGTTTCGCTGTGGCCGGAACACCCGATTGCGAATGCCAGTAGAAGCGACAACGGAAGCAAAATCACAAGCCAGTCGAGGTTGCCGCCACTGACCAACAGAGCAATTGCCCCGATAACGAGTATCCAGCCCGCAGATTGATTGATGTTCATAGTCGTTCTCCTTTGCAGGTCAGTTTGCTTCTTCGGTTCTAGCCATACATTTTTCCTTCATCGCGCTGAAATCCGAGCCGGGCCACACCTAGGCAGAAGAGCGAGAATCCGATCAGCGCTTCCCAGTGGACCAGACTCGGTTCGTGTTGGCCGGCTCCCACTACGCCCAGCGCAAGTTGGGCCAGGTGATACGGCGGAAGAAAATGGGCAATCTGCTGCATCGCCTTCGGCAGAAACATGAGTGGGACCCAAAGCCCGGAGCAAAACGACAGCGGCAGATAAATCAGGTTGATAGTCGCCACTGCCGAGTTGGGACCGACGAAATAGCCAATCGCCAATCCCATCGCGCTGAAGGGAAGGGAACCAGCGACCAGAATTGCTAGCAGCTTCGCGGCATCGAGCAACGGCATATGCACGGCGCCAAACGTGGAACCGAGCAGCAGAAGCAGGCATACGACAATCGCGCTGAAAATCATTCCCAGCACAACTTTCGCCGTGAAGTAGGCGAACGGGGGCATGGGACTGGCGCGCTTCACCTGCAGCCATCCCAAGCCGCGCTCCGCGGCCAGTCCGGACGCCGTGCCAAACAGCGAAGCTCCCATGACTCCGAACGTGCCATAGGTCGCGATGAGGTACGTCGTAATGTTTGTGCCGCCGATGGGCGCGTCTTTCGGATTCAACACGAGGCCAAACAGCACGTAAAACATCACCGGAAACAAAATCGTCGAAAGCGAGTAAGCGCGAAGACGCAGCCGGTTCAGAAACTCATATTTCGCTTCCTTGAGATAAATCACAAAGGTTCTGCCCAGCGGGCGTGCCCAGATTCCCTGTGCCGGTATTGTCGAAGCAGTAGCCATTTCATCTCCTCGTCAGAATGTAGACCGCCATCTTCGGCGGCTGTCGTGGCGGCGCCCTGGCCTCCACATCGCAGCGTTACAGTGTCGTTCCTTTAGCGCTTTCCTGAGTCAGCGCCAGAAACGCCTCTTCTAACCCTGCGCTCGTAACTTCAACCCCGGAAAGTCTGGGATCGCGCATCAGCAATTCACGAAGTATGGGCTCAGCCGAAGCCGCCCGGATTTCCATGGCATCGCGATCCCTACGGACATCGAGCACGCCCGGAATGGCACGCACGGTCTCGATATCCAGCGAACTCACGCAGCGAATCCTGCCTGCAGTGCTGGCCTTAATCTCATTCGGCGTTCCTTCCGCAATGATCTCGCCGCGATTGATCACCACTACCCGATCGGCGAGCGCATCCGCTTCTTCCAGATAGTGAGTCGTGAGCAGCACGCCTTTGCCGCGAAATATGAGCTTGCGAATTTCCTCCCACAGAATCCGCCGGGATTCCACGTCCAGGCCGACCGTGGGTTCATCGAGAAACAAAATGTCGGGATCGCCGCATAAGGCCAGCGCAAACAACACTCGCTGCCGCTGGCCCCCCGAAAGCTCGCCAAATTCGCGGTCCTTGATTTCTTCCAAACCCGCCAGCGCCAGCGTCTCGGCCAGGGGCAGCGGTTTCGGATAGTAGGATGAGAACAGATCGATGTGTTCCCTCACGCGCAGCGTTTCGGGAACTTTAGCCACTTGCAGCATGGCCCCGATCCGCGTGCGCACTTCCGCATGAATCGGGTTTCCGCCAAACACACTCACCGTGCCCGCGGTAGGTTTCGCCAGACCAAGGAACAGTTTGACGGCGGTGGTCTTGCCTGCTCCATTCGGTCCGAGCAGCGCGACCAGTTCGCCAGCGCGGACGGCAAAATTCACTTGGCGCAAAGCCCGCACCTCGCCGAAGCTCTTGCTGGCGCCCTGCAACCGCGCAATCACCACCCCACCGTTGCCAGATTCCCTCTTCCGAAGCTCTTGAATTTCCTGTATTGCAGCGATCATTCGGCCCTCCCGGTCTGCCAGATCGGCATCGATCAGCCAGTGAAGCCATCATCGTCGCAGCAACCGGAATGCACCAGTGGAGATCATCATCCGCTGGCGATGACAAATGTCATGCCGGACCGGGCAGGAGCGACCTTGTCCGGAATGCGTAACAACCGGCCCTGTAGCCAACCAAAACCCTCCGGGTTGGGTATAATCCGAACGTTTGCCAGAGATCGACAGAAACCGCTCTCCACAGTTGAGGCCCACTAGCCGCCTTAGATCGGATTTCTCTCGTTGAATTTACGTGACAGGGAGGCGGTTCTGAGCTTGCTCGAAACTAGCCCGCGAGGTGCGATGCGAATACGGCCCGGAGTTGAACTGGCGGGCATGAGCGACATTGGCTGCCAGCGAGAAAATAACGAGGATCAGTACGCTTACTGGGAACCCGCCGACGACGAGGAATTCGCGCGCAAGGGCAGACTGGCTATCGTCGCAGACGGTATGGGCGGCCACGAAGGCGGCCAAGAAGCCAGCCGCATCGCGGTTGAGACCATCCGGGAAGTTTTTTCGGAAACTCCCGTTGGCGATCCCCAATCCCTGTTGATCGCGGGGTTTCTGGCCGCGCACCAACGCATTCTGCGCTACGCGGAAGGACATCCGGAACTGCACGGCATGGGTACTACCGCTACCGCGATTGCTCTGCTCGATGACGAGCTATTCTACGCGCACGTCGGCGATAGCCGCTTGTATCTGGTGCGGGGAGACAATATTTCTCGCGTGACCCACGACCATTCCTACGTAGGCCGTTTGGTAGAGAATGGCGTCATTAGTTCCGAGGAAGCCGAGACCCATCCCCAAAGGCATATCTTGACGGCCGCTCTTGGCGCAGGCGAAGAGGTTTCGCCCGAAACTCCGCCACAGCCGATCGCGCTTCAGAAAGGCGACGTGCTAGTCCTTTGCACCGACGGGTTATGGAGTTTGCTAACCGAGCACGAAATACAAAGCGT
>Ga0210390_10003546_pt1 | contig 13359 bp, 14 predicted proteins | sample IncBWH11OmetaG_FD_161050 | JGI IMG/M metagenome (GOLD analysis project Ga0210390, IMG submission 161050) | Forest soil microbial communities from Barre Woods Harvard Forest LTER site, Petersham, Massachusetts, United States - Inc-BW-H-11-O ...
GTGATCGAGCAGCTGCGGGGCGACGGGGGGATCCAGGAGCTGCACCGCGTCACGCTCTGACGGCGCAGGCCCCGGGCCCGTCCTCCCGATCGGCATTCGGCAAGACTGATCGTCGTGTCAGCTCCCGACGTCCGTTACGCAAGGATGTCCGACGGAGCGCACCTCGCGTTCGAGGTCATCGGGGACGGCCCCATCGACCTGGTCGAGGTCGGCAACGGGACGAACATGTCCATCGAGGCCGCGCACGACGAACCACGGTGGCAGCGGTACGTCGACGCCCTCTCCGCGTTCACCCGCCTCATCCGATTCGACCCTCGGGGCATCGGTTTGTCAGATCCCTTCGGTCCCGAGGGCGCCACGATCGAGCAGTACGCGAGCGACACGCTCGCCGTGATGTCCGCGGCCGGCTCCGATGAAGCAGCGCTGGTGGCGACGAGCCATTCGGGACCGGTCGCGGTGTTCCTGGCCGCCACGAAGCCCTCGGCGATCCGGGCGCTCGTGCTGATCTGTACGTACGCCCGTATCTTGCGAGCCGACGACTACCCCGCCGGCATACCCGCAGGTGTCTTCGACGGGTTTGTGGACTCACTCGTGGAGCCGGCGACACCGTCGACGTCGACGTCGACGTCGACGGCAGAGGACACCGTCGACGACCTCCCGCTCATGGCGCCCAGTCGCATGGACGACGGCGCCTTCCGGACGTGGTGGCGACAGGCCGGGCACCGCGGCGCCAGCCCCTCGAGCGCGAGGGCGATGTTCATGATGTCGCGGGGCTCCGATGTCCGGGACCTGCTTTCGCAGGTACGAGCTCCGACGCTGGTCCTCCACTCCCTCGGCGACAACTTCGTCCGAGCCGATCACGGTCGCTACCTGGCGGGCCACATTTCGACGGCGACCTTCACCGAGATTGACTCCGCCGATCATCTCCCGTGGACCGACGACACCGACACCGTGGGTGAGATCGAGGAGTTCCTGACGGGAACCCGGCACGCGCCCAAGGGTGATCGCCGCCTGGCCACGGTTCTGTTCACCGACATCGTCGAGTCCACCGAATCCGTGCGAAGCCTCGGAGACAAGGCGTGGCGGGATCGGCTCGACCGCCACGACCTCGTGGCAGAACGACAGATCTCCCGCTACGACGGCAAGCTCGTGAAGTCGACCGGTGACGGTCTGCTGGCGACGTTCGACGGGCCGGCCGCGGCCATCCGCTGCGCCGGCGCCATCGCCGAAGGCGTCACCCAGATCGGCGTCTCGATCCGTTGTGGAGTCCATGTCGGCGAGGTCGAACAGCGAGGCGAGGACATCGCAGGCATCGCGGTGCATGTGGCGGCGCGGATATGCGGGGCGGCGCAGTCGGACGAGACCTTGGTGTCCCGAACGGTCACCGACCTGGTCGCGGGTTCCGGGATCGAGTTCGAAGACCGCGGCGAGCACGAGCTCAAGGGCGTGCCCGGATCCCTTCAGCTCTTCGCCGTGAGGGACTGAGCCGCCGGACTCAGGACTTCGGCTTGCGCGGCACCTCCGGCCACGTGTCGAGGCTGCCGATGATGGGCTCGTCGCCGTGGAGGGCGCGTCGGGGTGCGCGGTCGAGCAGCACGGAGCGCACGACCGCCAACACCGCGACGACGAGGCCCGCACGCACGAGGGTCGACAGGAGTCGGCGCATGGTTCCACGGTAGCGTCACCGGGCATGGCCACCCTGCTGAGCGCAGCTCCGATCTTCCCGTCCTCCGACCTGGAGGCGATGCGGGCGCACTACGAGGCGCTGGGGTTCGAGGTGCATGTCCACGCCGGCGGCTACGCCACGGCCGCCCGTGACGATGTGCGGATCCACTTCCGTCACGTGCCCGACGACGCCGAGGAGTTGTTCGCGCCCGGGGCCGCCTACCTCGCCGCCGACGACGCCGACGCCCTCCACGCCGAGTGGCGCCGGGCCGGCGTGGGCGAGACCACGGACCTCTTCGACCCCGGGTTCGGCGTCTGGGAGGCGGCGCACACCGACCCCGACGGGAACCTGCTGCGCTTCGGATCGCCGATCAGGAGGGCCCAGCCGGCATGACCCGGCCCGAACGGTCGGGCCAACCCTTGACGCCGGTCGCCCAATTTTGGCTACAATTGCATTGAAATGACGGTGAAGCCCTCGACCTGCGACCTGCTGCTTACCTGACGGCGAACGCCACATCGCGTTCGCTGACGACCTCCTGAGCCCTCCGGCCAGGGGGTTTTTTGTTGGGGCGACACGAGGGCGACACCGTGACCGCTCGATAGACACACACCAATACACACACCAAAAAGAGAAGGGACACACACGTGACGACCGAGGCACAGAAAGGGAAGGGTGGCGACGTGCACACGGACCGGGGTCACCAGGCCCTGGCCATGCCTTGCGACCCGATGGCGTCACCCATGCCGTGGGGCAAGTACCGCTCGCACGTCCCGCTGCAGCTGCACGACCGCACCTGGCCGGACCGCCAGTTCACGAAGGCGCCGCGCTGGGCCAGCGTCGACCTGCGCGACGGCAACCAGGCCCTGATCGACCCCATGGACTCCGAGCGCAAGCTCGCCCTCTTCCAACAGCTGGTCGACGTGGGGTTCAAGGAGATCGAGGTCGGGTTCCCCTCCGCCAGCCAGACCGACTACGACTTCCAGCGCCTCATCATCGACGAGGGCCTCGTCCCTGACGACGTCGAGATCCAGGTCCTCACGCAATGCCGCCAGGAGCTGATCGAGCGCACCTTCGAGTCGCTCCGGGACGCGCCCCGGGCCTGCGTCCACTTCTACAACTCGGTGTCCGAGCTCCAACGCAGGGTCGTCTTCGGGCTGGACAAGAAGGGCATCATCGACATCGCCGTGAGCGCGGCGGAGCTCTGCAAGCAACACGAGCACGAGCTCATCGACAACGGCACCATCCTCCGCTACGAGTACTCGCCCGAGAGCTTCACCGGGACCGAGCCCGACTTCGCGGTGGAGATCTGCGAGGCCGTGATGGACGTGATCGAGCCGACACCGCAGAACCCGATGATCCTCAACCTCCCGGCCACGGTCGAGATGTACAGCCCCAACGTGTACGCGGACGTGATCGAGTGGTTCGGCCGCACCATCAAGGACCGCGACAGCATCATCCTGTCCCTGCACCCGCACAACGACCGCGGCACCGCGGTCGCCGCGGCGGAGCTGGCCGTGCTTGCCGGCGCCGACCGCATCGAGGGCACGCTGTTCGGCAACGGCGAGCGCACGGGCAACGTGGACGTCGTGACCCTGTCGATGAACCTCTTCAGCCAGGGCATCGACCCCGCGCTGGACTTCTCCGACATCGAAAAAGTCAGACGCACGGCCGAGTACGCCACGCGCCTGCCCGTCCACCCGCGGCATCCCTACGCGGGAGACCTGGTGTACACGGCCTTCTCGGGATCCCACCAGGATGCGATCAAAAAGGGCATGGCCGCCATCGGCAGGGACTACGGCGAGTGGGAGGTCCCGTACCTGCCGATCGACCCCAAGCACACGGGGCGCACCTACGAGGCGATCATCCAGGTCAACAGCCAGTCCGGCAAGGGGGGAGTGGCCTATGTCATGGACACCGACCACGGCCTCGACCTGCCGCGCCGACTGCAGATCGAGTTCTCCAAGCGCGTCCAGGAGATCACCGAGGCGAGCGGCACGGTGATCCGCTCTGGCCAGATGCGTGACGTCTTCGAAGAGATCTACCTGCCCGAGGATGCCGGCCTGCGCCTCATGACGAGCGAGGTCACAACGGGCAAGGGGCACACCAAGGTCACGGCGCAGCTCCTCATCGACGGCCAGCACCGCACGATCAGCGGCGAGGGCAACGGCCCCATCGACGCGCTGGTCGGCGCGCTCAAGTCCGACCTCGGTATCGTGCTGGAGGTGAAGGACTACTCCGAGCACGCGCTGACCGAGGGCTCGGGCGCCTCGGCGGTGGCGTATGTCGAGTGCGCCGGCCCCGACGGCACGACGTGGTGGGGCGTCGGACGCGACTCGTCCATCCTCGATGCGTCGCTCAGCGCCGTCGTCTCCGCAGCCAACCGGGCCCGGACGGGGTGATACGCCCGGCGGTCGAAGCGGACGTCCCCGAGCTCATGGCGATGATCCGCGAGCTCGCAGAATACGAGGAGCTCGCCGACCAGGTGACGGCCACCGAGGACGACCTCGCCCGCGCGCTCTTCGCGCCCGACTCCGTCGTCTTCGACACCGTGGTCGAGGACGGCAACGGCGGCCTCGCCGCGCACGCCCTGTGGTTCCACACCTTCTCGACCTTCCTCGGCAAGACCGGGATCTGGCTCGAAGACCTCTACGTGCGCCCCGCGCACCGGCGCAAGGGCCTCGCCACCGAGCTCGTCGCCCACCTGCGCGCGCAGACCGACGGCCGGCTCGAGTGGGAGGTCCTCGAGTGGAACCTGCCCGCGATCGACTTCTACCAACAGCTCGGTGCGCGGCCCACGGCAGGCTGGACGCGGTATCGCTGGTACGAGGGGTAGCCCACCGCGTCACCCCCGCCGGACCCGTCCCGGCGGCCGGACCCGATTCGAGCCGGAGCCCTTGACTCCGCCCCTTACCGTAAGTTATTACTTACGGTAAGTGAAAACTTACCCTGCCGCTCCCCACGTGCTCGACGCCCTCGGCGATCCCACCCGGCGCGCCATCTTCGAGCAGCTCAACGAGCATCCATCGGCGGTGGTGGACCTGGCCGACCGCTTGCCGATCAGCCGCCCGGCCGTCTCCCAGCACCTGAAGGTCCTCAAGGACGCGGGCCTGGTGCGCGACGTCCAGGTCGGCACGCGTCGCGTCTACAGCCTCGACCCCGACGGCCTGGCCGGCCTACGGGACTACCTCGAGCGCTTCTGGCGCACGGCGTTGCACTCGTTCAAGACCCGAGTCGAAAAAGAGAACCGAGAAGAGGAAACAGGAGAGCCCAATGACTGATGTCCAGACCGCCATAACTTCGTCGATCGTCGTCGACGCGCCGGTCGACCGCGCCTTTGCCGTGTTCACCGAGGACATCGGCAGCTGGTGGCCCCGGGAGCACCACATGCTGCAGGGGCAAGAGTCCCACATGGTCCTCGAGCCGAAAGAGGGCGGACGCATCTACGAGCTCGGTGCCGACGGCAGCGATTGCAAGTGGTCACACGTGTTGGTCTGGGAGCCGCCGCACCGGCTCGTGTTCACGTGGGAGATCTCGCCGCAGTGGTCGCTTGAGGACGACCGGGCCAAAGCCAGCGAGGTGGAGGTGCATTTCACGGCGGAGGACGCCGGTCGCACCCGGGTCGACGTCGAGCACCGTCACCTCGACCGCCACGGCGATGGCTGGGAAGGCCTGCGCGACGCCATCGGCTCGCCCGGTGGCTGGCCGCTGGAGCTGAGCGCTTTCGCTCAGCAGGTGCAGGCGAAGACGGTCGCGTAGCAGGAAGAGCAGCTACCCGTATCCGCCACTGGGGATGTAGGGACACGGCGGGGCGTCCATGCCCCGCACCATCACCGGCCCGTACGGCTGCAGCTCGATACCCGCTTCGACCACCACGCGGATGGCCCACTGTTGCGCGGAGGTCAACCAATTGATCTCGATCGTCTCGCCCGCGGGCGCCTCGGCGAGCATCGCCTTCAAGACGAGCGTCGCCGAGGACTCGTCGCTTGCCCCCAGCGTCACGATGCGATCGTCCTTGGCGACGGCGTACCCCTCCTCATCGTGCAACAGGAGTCGGTGCCCGGGTTGGGCGAGCATGGAGACGATGTCGACGCGGCGCCCCGAGCCGCGCACCTTGCGGTCGATGGCCGTCACGATCCCGAGCTCGCGCTCGGTCACCTCATCCGGTTCGAACCGCACGACCTCCGCAGGCCGCTCCACCGCGCCGGGCCGCATGGCGCCCCACGCGGCGACCACTGGGTGCAGCACGAAGCCGTAGCTCGTGTACAGCGCCATCGCCTTGGGGTCCCGCGAGCACTGGATCGTCCCCGGGCTGTGCGGGTCGCCGTGCGTGAGCGCCAGTCGCAGGAGCTCCCGACCCACGCCCCGGCCCTGGCGGCCCGGCAGCGTTCCCAGCTGCGAGAGCATCCAGTAGTCCTCCCGCACGAAGGACTGTGACATCCCCACCACGATGCCCTCGTCCTCGGCGACCCAGGACCCCCCGGGGTCGCTCTTGAGGAAGTGGCGGGTGCGGTCCTGACGACGGCGTTCGTCCTGGATCGTGTTGCCCGTCACCGGCAGCGAATAGCGGGCCCGCATGGCGAGGAAGCCGCTGTCGAACGCGGCCACGGCTGCCGGGACGTCGGCCTCCGTCATCGGGCGGAACGCAACCACGGGCAGAGCGCCTAGGCCGAGGGCAGGAAGGCCGGCCGCTGCTGCTCGAACTCGGTGATGTCCGACTCGTAGCGCAACGACAGGCCGATGTCGTCCCACCCGTTGAGCAGCCGTTCGCGCGTGAACTCGTCGAGAGGGAATGTGCCCGCCAGACCGGCGGCCGGCACCTCGATCGTGCCCCGTGCCACGTCGATCGTGATCTCGAGCGACGGGTCCTTCTCCACCGCGTCGAGCAGCTGGCGGTCGAGCTCCTCGGTGACCTGGACCGGCAGCAGCCCTTGCTTCGTGCAGTTGTTGCGGAAGATGTCGGCGAAGCGCGACGAGACGACGGCCTGGAACCCGTAGTCCATCAATGCCCACACGGCATGCTCGCGGGAGGACCCCGTGCCGAAGTTGTGCCCCGCAACCAAGATGTTCGCCCCGACGAAGTCGGGCTTGTTCAGCACGAAGTCGCGGTCGTCGCGCCACTCCGAGAACAGGCCGGCGCCGAAACCCGTCCGCTCGACCCGCTTCAGCCAGTCCGAGGGGATGATCTGGTCGGTGTCGACGTCAGTCCGGTCGAGCGGCACGGCCCGCCCCGTGACAACGATGACGGCTTCCATCAGCCCAGTTCCTCCAGGTCCTCCGGCGTCGCGAACGTCCCTGCCACCGCGGTCGCCGCGGCGACCCTCGGCGACACCAGATGCGTACGGCCGCCGCGCCCTTGTCGCCCCTCGAAGTTGCGGTTGGAGGTCGAGGCACACCGCTCGCCCACGGCGAGCTTGTCGGGGTTCATGGCCAGGCACATCGAGCAGCCCGGTTCCCGCCATTCGAAACCGGCCGTCTTGAACACCTCGTCCAGCCCCTCCGATTCGGCTTGCGCCTTCACCCGGTGCGAGCCCGGCACCGCCAGCGCACGCAGCCCGGCACGCACGTGGCGCCCGCGCAGCACGTCGGCGGCCGCCCGGAAGTCCTCGATGCGCGAGTTCGTGCAGCTGCCGAGGAACACGGTGTCCACGGCGACCTCACGCATGGGAGTCCCTGCGGTCAGACCCATGTAGGCGAGCGCGCGCTCGGCCGCTTCCCGGTCGCCCGGGTCCGCCATCGCCTCGGGGTCAGGCACCGACCCGCTGACCGAAGTGACCTGCGCCGGGTTCGTGCCCCACGTCACGTGCGGCGTGATGGAGGCAGCGTCGATCACGACCTCCTTGTCGAACACGGCGCCCTCGTCGGTCGGCAAGGTGCGCCAGTACGCGACCGCGTCGTCCCACGCCGCACCAACCGGTGCGTGGTCGCGCCCCTGCACGTACGCGAACGTCGTCTCGTCCGGCGCCACGAGTCCCGCCCGGGCGCCCCCCTCGATCGACATGTTGCACAGCGTCATCCGGCCCTCCATGGACAACCCGCGGATCGCCGAGCCGCGGTACTCGATCACGTGGCCGATCCCGCCGCCCGTCCCGATGGTGCCGATGATCGTCAGCGCGACGTCCTTCGCCGTCACCCCCGCAGCCAGCGCACCTTCCACCGTCACCGCCATCGTCTTGGGCCGAACCTGCGGCAGCGTCTGCGTGGCCAGGACGTGCTCGACCTCGCTCGTCCCGATGCCGAACGCCAGGGCGCCGAAGGCGCCGTGCGTCGACGTGTGGCTGTCGCCGCACACGATGGTCATGCCCGGCTGGGTCCAGCCCTGCTCTGGCCCGATGATGTGCACGATGCCCTGGTTGGGATCGCCCATCGGGAACGAGGTGATGCCGAACTCGGCCGTGTTGTCGTCGAGCACCTTCAGCTGCTGCGCCGAGACCGGGTCGGCGACGGGCTTGTCGATGTCGGTAGTCGGCACGTTGTGGTCCGCCGTCGCCACCGTCAGGTCGGGGCGCCGTACGCCGCGACCTGCCAGGCGCAACCCGTCGAACGCCTGCGGCGACGTCACCTCGTGCACGAGATGCAGGTCGATGAACAGGAGGTCAGGTTCGCCCTCGGTCGCGTGGACGACGTGCGCGTCCCAGATCTTCTCGCTGAGCGTGCGGGGCCCGTTCGACCTGTTCGCAGTCGCCATCAGCGTTTGGTCGTGACGATGTGCACCTTGAGCATCCCGCCCGGTGCCTTGTACTCCACGTCGTCGCCGGCGCCTCGGCCGACCAGGACCTGCCCGAGGGGCGAGCTCGGCGAGATAACAGGAAGATCCCCCTGCCGCTCTTCGATCGAGCCGACGAAGAAGGTCTGCGTGTCGTCCTCGTCGTCGCCCTCGTAGCGCAGCGTCACCGTGCTGCCCAGCGAGATCGACCCGTCGCCCGAGCCGGACTCGTCGACGATCTCGACCGACTTCAGCATCGCCTGCAGCTGGCGGACGCGCGACTCCATCTTCCCCTGGGAGTCCTTGGCGGCGTGGTAGTCGCCGTTCTCGCTCAGGTCACCGAGCGCCCGCGCCGCCTCGATCGCCTGGGCGATCTCGACCCGGCCCCGGGTGGTGAGATCCTCGAGCTCGGCCTTCAGGCGGTCGTAGGTGGCCTGGGTCAGCTTGGACGTTTCGGTCTGGTTGGCGGGAGCGTTGGTCACGGCATGTCCTTCGGGAAGCGGGCGTGCGGCGGTGCGAAGACAGGCACGGCGGCCGCGACCACCAGGCTAACGCTCCCGGACGGCCCTGGATTCGCCGTGCACCCTCTGTTGACGGGGGCTCCCCACCTGCGAGAGACTGGGGTGGCTATGCGCCGTCCCGAGCACTTTGTAGGCATTATTCATTAGGCGCGCCACCTCCCCGCGCGCCTTCGACCGTCCACAATGTGGGCGGTTTTTCAATTTCCGGTCCGTTTCGGCGGCGGGCGCACAGGGGGACGGCCCGACGGGGCATCCTGGGGACGAACGAGCAGACAACGAGAGGACACAGAGGAACGTGGGCACCGCCAGCACCAGGCATCGGGTCGCCGTCATCGGCGGCGACGGCATCGGGCCGGAGGTCTGTGCCGAGGCGCTGAAGGTGGTCGCGGCTGCCGGCGTCGATTTGGACACCACCGAGTTCGACCTCGGGGCGGCCCGGTACCTGCGGGACGGGGTCGTCCTGCCGGACGAGACCCTCGCCGAGCTGCGCGGGTACGACGCCATCCTCCTGGGCGCGGTGGGGCCGCCGGTGGGCGACACCGCCGTCCCGCCCGGCACCCTCGAGCGCGGCATGCTGCTCCGCCTCCGCTTCGAACTGGACCTGTACGTCAACCTGCGGCCGTTCGCCGGCGCGCCGGGGTCGATCGCCGAAGGCGCCGACTTCGCCGTCGTGCGCGAGAACACCGAGGGGACCTACGCCGGCGAGGGCGGGTTCCTGCGCAAGGGCACGCCCCACGAGGTGGCCACCCAGGGTTCGGTCAATACCCGCATGGGAGCGGAACGCTGTGTCCGCTTTGCGTTCGAACTGGCCGGGCGCCGCAACAACAAACTCACGCTCGTCCACAAGACCAACGTGTTGACCTTCGCCGGCGATCTGTGGAACCGGACGGTCAAAGAGGTCGCCAGCGAATACCCCGACGTGTCGTGGGACTACAACCATGTCGACGCCGCCTGCATCTATCTCGTGGAGCAGCCGAAGCGTTACGACGTGATTGTCACCGACAACCTCTTCGGCGACATCCTCACGGACCTCGCGGGAGCCGTCGCCGGCGGCATCGGGTTCGCCGCGTCGGCCAACCTCAACCCCGCCCGGACGGGGCCGTCGCTCTTCGAGCCGGTCCACGGTGCGGCGCACGACATCGCGGGGAAAGGCATCGCCAACCCGCTGGCGGCCATCCACTCGGCTGCCTTGATGCTCGAGCACCTGGGTGAGGCCGACGCCGCCGCCCGCATCCTCAAGGCCGTCACGGCCCAGGTCGATTCCATGTCATCGTCCCCCGAACAGTTGTCCACGTCCGCGGTGGGCGACGCCATCGCAGAAAGGCTGTAGCTCAAATGCCCATCACCACGACCGAGAAGATCTGGATGGACGGCGAGCTCGTCGACTGGGCCGACGCCACCGTGCACGTGCTGACGCACACCATGCACTACGGCTCGGGTGTCTTCGAGGGGATCCGGGCGTATCCGACGAGCCGGGGTGTGGCCGTGTTCCGACTGGGCGACCACATCAAGCGCCTGTTCGCATCGGCCAAGGTGTTCATGATCGACGTGCCGTTCACGGTCGACCAGATCATCGACGCGTGCCGGCTGGTGGTGCGCGTCAACGGCATGAACGAAGGCTGTTACATCCGCCCCCTCGTCTTCCTCGGCTACGGCGAGATGGGCCTGAACCCGCTGCCGTGCCCGGTCAACGTGTCCGTGGCCTGCTGGCCGTGGGGCACCTACCTGGGCGACGAGGGCGTGGCCAACGGCGTCTCCGTCAAGATCAGCTCATGGCGCCGTCACGACCCCAACGCGGTGCCGACCGCGGCCAAGGGGACCGGCATGTACGCGAACTCGTCGTTGGCGAAGGTCGAGGCCTTGAAGGCGGGCTACGACGAGGCCATCCTGCTCGCTCCGAACGGGAAGGTCAGCGAGTGCACGGGCGAGAACGTGTTCATCGTGCGCGACGGCGTCCTCGTGACGCCGCCGACCTCCGATGCCGGCGCGCTCGCCGGCATCACGCAGAACTCGGTCGAGACCATCGCGCGCGACATGGGCTACACGGTCGAGCACGAGCACATCGTCCGGACGGACCTGTACTTGGCCGACGAGGCCTTCCTGACCGGCACTGCTGCCGAGGTGGTGCCGATCCGGGCCGTCGACGACCGTCCCGTCGGGACGGGCAAGCCCGGCAAGATCACCAAGGAGATCCAGCAGACCTACTTCGCCACCGTCCGAGGCGAGGTCGACCAGTACAAGGAATGGCTGGATCATGTCGACTGAGGCCCACAGTCACGGCGGCGTACAGCACACGCACGCCCATGGCCACACTGCGCACGCGCACGACTACCGGATGCCCGAGCTTCCCGAGGCGGTGGACATCTTCGACACCATCCTGCGGGACGGGAGCCAGCAGGAGGGGCTGTCGCTGACCGTCGACGACAAACTTCGTGTGGCCGAGCAACTCGACCATCTCGGCGTGAGCTACATCGAGGGCGGATGGCCCGGTGCCAATCCAAAGGATGTCGAGTTCTTCGAGCGCGCCAAGAAGGAGCTCACGCTGGGCACGGCCACGCTCGTCGCTTTCGGTTCGACGCGGCGTGCCGGCGTCAAGCCGGAGAAGGACGCCGTCCTCGCCAATCTCATCGACGCGGGAGCGCCTGTCGCCTGCATCGTGGCCAAGTCGTGGGACCGCCACGTGGCCGAGGCGCTGCGCACGTCGCTCGACGAGGCGGTGGCAATGGTGGCCGACTCGGTGCGTTACCTGCGCGAGCACGACCTGCGGGTGTTCCTCGACGCGGAGCACTTCTTCGACGGCTACCGCCTCAACCCGGAGTTCGCCCTCTCGGTCCTCTCGGCCGCAGAGGAGAACGGTGCCGAGGCGCTCGTGTTGTGCGACACCAACGGCGGCTCGCTGCCCGACGACGTCGGCGCCGCGGTTGCGGCCGTGCGCGCACGCACCAGCGCGCAACTCGGGATCCACTGCCACAACGACGCCGGCTGCGCCGTGGCGAACTCGTTGGTCGCCGTGCAGGCCGGCGCGACCCAGGTCCAAGGGTGCATCAACGGCTACGGCGAGCGTGCGGGCAACACCGATCTCTCGGCCACGATCCCCAACCTCTCGCTGAAGCTCAACATCCGCACGATCCCCAGCGATCGCCTCGAGCGACTCACGCCCGTGGCGCACCACATCGCCGAGTTGGTGAACATCGCGCCGAACCCGCAGCAGCCCTACGTCGGCAACTCGGTATTCGCGCACAAGGGTGGCCTCCACGCGAGCGCCGTCGCACGCAGCGCGGATCTCTACGAGCACGTTGTGCCCGACACCGTCGGCAACGGCACCCGCGTGGTCGTGTCGGAGATGGCGGGTCGCTCCACCTTGGCCATGAAGGCCGCGGAGCTCGGGCTCGACCTCGACGGCGAGGTCATCGGGCGCATCCTCGACGAGCTGAAACGCCTCGAGCACGAGGGCTATCACTTCGAGGTGGCCGACGGATCACTCGAGCTCCTGCTGCGCCGCGCCACCGGATGGGCGGCCGACTTCTTCACCGTCGAGTCGTTCCGGGTCATCACCGATCACGGCGCCCGCGGCGAGACCGACGAGGATCCCACGTCGTCGCCTGCAGCGACGCCCGGGATGACGACCGAGGCCACGGTCAAGGTGCACGTCGGGGGGCAGCGGATCGTGGCGACGGCGGAAGGCAACGGACCGGTCAACGCGCTCGACGGCGCGCTGCGGGGCGCCATCGGCCCGAAGTTCCCCTCACTCGATCACATCCACCTCACCGACTACCGCGTCCGAGTCCTCGATACCGGCCGCGGCACCGGTGCCGTCACGCGTGTCCTGGTCGATTCGACCGACGGAGAGCGGACGTGGACCACGATCGGGGTGTCCGAGAACATCATTGAGGCGAGCTGGCAGGCGCTCTACGATTCCGTCGTCTTCGGGCTGCTTCACGCCGCATAGGGCACACCGCCCAACGGGGTGGCTCGGGACGGGGAGGGCCGTGTGAGCTTCGCCATCCGTAACGCATGACGGTGTTCAGCCGCTTGGCCGCGCGGCTCGTCAAGCTGCCGCCGGCGCAGACGACCAACATCTCCGTCGAGCGCGACATCGCCGCCAAGATGCCCGACGGCACCGTGCTCCTGGCGGACCGGTGGTACCCCTCGGACGCGTCGGGTGGGCGACCGACCGTATTGATCCGCACGCCGTACGGGCGGACTCTCATCGGCCCGCTCGGCCGTCTCTACGCCGAACGCGGGTTCCAGGTGGTGATCCAGAGTTGCCGCGGCACGTTCGGGTCAGAGGGCCACCTCGTGCCGGTGCGCCACGAGCAGGCCGACGGGCACTCGACACTCGAATGGGTGGCGTCCCAGCCGTGGTTCGACGGCCGCCTCGTCATGTGGGGCGCCAGCTACCTCGGGATGACGCAATGGGCCATCGCCGAGGATCCGCCCGATTTCGTCAAGGCGCTGAGCCTTCAGGT
>Ga0210390_10003548_pt1 | contig 13354 bp, 11 predicted proteins | sample IncBWH11OmetaG_FD_161050 | JGI IMG/M metagenome (GOLD analysis project Ga0210390, IMG submission 161050) | Forest soil microbial communities from Barre Woods Harvard Forest LTER site, Petersham, Massachusetts, United States - Inc-BW-H-11-O ...
AATCGGGCGAGATTCGGCGGGTCGGCGAAAACGAGTTCTTCCACGTCGACGTCCGCATCGTCTGTGCGACCAACCGCGATCTGCAGACCATGGTGGCCGAAGGGACCTTCCGCGAAGACCTGTTTTTCCGCGTCAACACGTTTGAAATTCATCTGTCGCCCCTGCGGGAACGCAAGGACGACATCCCGAGCCTGGCCAAGACGCTGATCGCCCGACATTTGAAGCGAGCCCAGGCCCCGGCCGACATCCTCTCGCCGGCCGCCCTCGAACTGCTGCTTTCTCACGAGTGGAGCGGCAACGTCCGCGAGCTGGCCAACGCGCTGGAGCACGCGGTCATTCTGTCCGACGGCAAGACCATCCTGCCGGAGCATCTGCCGGCCAGCGTTTCTGGGATCGGGATGCGGACACCGGCCGTCGCATCCATCGGCTCGGGTCAGGGTAAGACGCTGCGGGAAATCGAGATGGACGTGATCCACCAGGTGCTCGACAAGCACGCCGGCGACAAGCCGAAAGCGGCCCACGAACTGGGGATCGCCCTCAAGACGCTCTACAACAAGCTCAACCAGTACCAAGCCAGCGCCGCGGCCGGCTGAGCGGCGTCTGGGCGCGTTCGAGCTTTGAGTCGACCTCTCCCGAGCGGGGGGCGTCAGCCCCCCGAGAAGCCCCCTGAAACCCTTCGCGCGAAGCGCACTCTTCCGCAGTTAAGGCGATTACCTAGCGCCGACTGAGCCGTCGTTACCGTGCGCAGCCCGACCAACACAAATTCTCCGGGGCTAACGCCCCCGGCTCGGGGCTCGGTGTCTGATCGCGCTTGGTTGGCAGCGATTAAAATCGCTTAATACTGCCGGACGACGCCGACCACCACGCCCAGCACTTTCACGTTGGTGGAATAGATGGGCTTCATCGTCGAGTTGGCTGGCTCGAGGCGGAAGCGGTCGCGTTCGCGGTAAAACCGCTTGAGCGTGGCTTCGTGGTCGTCGACCAGGGCGACCACAATCTCCCCCTCGCGGCACGTGTCCTGGCGGCGGACCACGACGTAGTCGCCGCTGGCGATCTGGTCCTCGACCATCGAGTCCCCTTTGACCCGCAGGCAGAAGTGATCCTCAGGCTCGAACAGGGGAGCGAAATCGATGTGCTCGGATTCCTCGACCGCCAGCACCGGGCTGCCGGCCGCGATTTGGCCGGCCAGCCGCAGGCTGGTCCGCTGCTGGGCCGACTCGGAGAGCTGAATGGCCCGCGACATGTGCGATTCGCGGGTAATGAGGCCTTTCCGCTCAAGGGCCTTCAGATGGCACATCACGCCGTTCGGCGAGCGAATGCCGAAGTGAGTGCCGATCTCGCGAACCGTAGGTCCATAGCCGCGATTCAGGATTTTGTCCTTCAAGAAGTCGTAGATTTGCTTTTGGCGGCTGGTGAGTGCCGGCTTAGTTTCAAGCATGCTGGTTGACATTCGGCTCTCCTGCTCGCGGCAACTTGTTTCAGCTCTAAGGCTGGGTGCATGTCCTACGTGTCGATCCTAATATACGGACGTGCATTCGGCAACTCTCAATTGCTGGTAAAATGTCTTATGGGCAAATTGTAATCTCGCAATTTCCCCCGGGAGATTCAGCACTTCGCGGGTCGCGCGCGGTCGCGCAGAGCGCCTCGCATCGGCGAAAACCGATTCGACGGCAACCGGACGTGCGCACAGTTCCAGGCTGTAAAAATAGTGGTTTCAGCGTTGCCGCGCAGCACCGCGCGAAGCGTCTCAGAGACGTGCACATTCGTCGCGCGGAGTGGGCAAACGAAGCGTTCGCACTGGCTCACGATCGTCGGTGAGCGAAGGCGTACGCACCAGTAGCGCGCGAATTTATCGGCCGAGACACTTGGCAAAGTGGACGGCAAATGGGCCGCGCTCGAGCCGCCAAGCGACTCGTCTCCACGCAGGTACGCACCGCACGAGACGAAAGAAGCCGGCGTTCCAGAAGGTCACAACGCTACCGGCGGGTTCCCGCAGCCACCTACTGACGCTGGGGGCCGCCCTCGTTGGCGATCAGGTATCGCAGCTGCCCGTCGAGCGTATCGGGCGTGACACGGGTGTCGACGGCGTTCCCGTCCTGGTCGACCAGCCACAGCGAGGGGATATCGTGGACGCCGTAATACTGGGCCAGCGGATGCTCCCAGTGCCGCTTGTCCGGGTCGGAATAAAACAGCTGGGTCCACGTCAGGCGGTTCTTGGCGATGAAGGCCTCCATTTCGGCCTTATCTTCGTCCAGGCACACGCCCAGGATCGTCAGACCGGAACGCTCGTACGGCCGCGTGACTTTCAAGAGCAGCGGCAGCATCTCCTGGAAGGTGTCGGAATCGCTCGACCAGAAGACCACCAGCACCGGCTTGCCCAGCAGTTGGCCGTTTTTGAGGAAACGGCCGTCCGCCGTTTCGCCGAACAATTTGACCTTTTTCCCCTTCAATTCCAGCCGCCGCAGAATGGCCGTGGCCTGGTCGGCCTGCGGCGTTTTCGGGAATTTTTCCTGCAACACGGCAAAGCAATTCATGGCTTCCCCATCGAGGTGAAAGAGCTCGCAGGTCTGGCCCGCGGCGTGGAGCAGGGGGAGCGCCTTCGAATCGGAGTGGGGGAAACGCGTGGCAAAATTTCGGGCCGCGATGGCGAAAGCCTGGATCTTGCGACGGTCGTTCCGTGCCTGGCGGGCATTGGTGTGGGCGAAGCGGGTCAGATACCAGGCCGCGTCTTCAGCCGCGGCGGAATTCGGGTCGCGGCGGTAAAACTCCTCAGCCTCGTCCTGGAGGGCCTTGGCGTCGTCCGCGCTGCCGCTGGCCGCCAGATCGAGCCGGGCCTCACAGAGGGTTTGGACAGCCTTGTTGAAAATCGGCTCCAGCCCCTTTTGTTCGTGCGTTTTCTCGATCAGCTCGAGCGACATGGCGATCAGTTTGCGATTGCGCTCGGCACCGGCCGGCTCGGACCGCAGCACGAGCAATTGGCCCGCCAGCCACTCCGGGCTCTCTTTCCCGGGGACCGCCTGAGGATCCGCAGGCCCCTGATTCTGAGGCATTTGGCTGGGTTCGCCGTTGGCGGCCACGCTCGAATCGCCGGCCGTGGAGCCGTTTTGTCCCCGCCCGCCAGTCGGGTTATTGAGCGCAGCCGTGGGGATCGACGGATCGGCCGCTTTGCCCTGTTGGGCCGTTACGGGGTCCGATCCGGATTCACTGCAGCCGGCAAGTGAAAAGCAGCTGATCGCTCCCAGAGTCGCGAACAAGGCCGCCGCGGCCAGCGCGTTGGAGCGGGTTGAAATCGCCATGGGTCTCTCCATCCGTTGAGAGATGGGGGACCAGCGCCCCCCTCAAAGAAAATCCGCAGACGGCCGCGCACAAAATCCTGCGGCAAGCGGCCGTACTTCGTGCGATGTTTTAGGCGATTGGGATAAGTCTGGGAAGAGGAGTCCGTGTCCGGCACCCGTTTCCAACCGATTCGCGCCACCCGGAGCGTGGCACGACGCGTCCCCAGCGGGAGGCGTCGGCCCTCCGAGCCGCGCGCGAAAAGCACGCGCCAACACAAACTCGCGTCGAGCACGCCGCGTCTCATCTCGCGATTGCCCTCGGCACGCTCACGCTTGCCGCTCAGGTTCGTGCGCGCGTCAGCAATTTCAATCTTGAATTTCGATCGTCTTCAATGTCCAGATCATGCTGCCAGCGACATATGTGCAAGTGCGCATTCCGGTGAGAGTTTTGCTAATTCCCCGCAAAGTTCGGAACTTTCGGAATGCTGCTGGGGTTCAATCTGCACTCACGTCCGAACGCTGCGAAGTTTCTCCCATCTCAGCTCTCGCCCCGCTCGGGCCGCGCGCGGGCCCGCGTCCAACATCTGCCACACTTGCGCGAAGGAGGCTGTGATGACGAAGAAGCTGTCGTTCGATCGACCGAATCGGCGCGACTTTTTGCGGACGGGAATTATCGGAGGCGCCGGGCTGGTTGTCGCCCAGTTCGCAGCGCCCAAAGAACTGCGGGCAACCACGACATGGATGGGTCAGGTCGTCGCGTCGTCAGATGACGCCCAAGAATACTCTTCAACGGGCCTTCCCAACTTGACAGGCACCTTGATAAGCCCCTGCAATGGCGCCACAGAATGCGGGTTTCGGTTCCTAGATGTCACGGTCCCGAACTCGGCAACCATCACGGCGGCAACCGTCACCTTTGATGTCGAGACGTCGAGCGGAATCAGCGGGTGCGGCGTTTACATGCAGGCCGTAGACGACGCGCCGACGTTTACGACTGCCAAGTTCAACGTCAGCCACCGGGCGACGACCACGCACTATGGTACGTTCGGCTCCACCAGCGCTGGGCCGACGAATTCGACGGACATTTCTGCCGCCGTTCAGGAAGTCGTCAACCGGCAACCCGTGGGTACCTCGACCGGGTGGGTCTCGGGCAACGCGATGGCAGTGCTGACCTGGCAACCTCCGACGCTGGGGTGGGGCTCCGTCTACGCGTGGGACTATAACAACGGCGGACCCCCGAACCTCGCCGCGATCTTGACGATCCAGTACATGTAAGCGGCTTGGCGAAACGTCAGTGCGACGACGTTGGCCGCGCGGGTTAGATTGCCCGCGCGGCCAGTCATCGCCGCAAGGGAGATGAAGAGGACGCAGCGTTCACAGCTGACCGGAGAATCGCGCGAAGCCCTCGAGCGCGTAGTATTCGGGCAGGCCCAGGTCGTTGTAGATCTGGGCCGTATTCCGCGTTCGTTCTTCGGCTCGCACCCAGAATTCGCGCTCGTCGTGGCCGGGGAAGAGGGCCTTGTCCTTTTGCGACTCGTGTTTGAAGATCGCCAGCTTCTTGCGGAGCATGGTCTCGGGACTGAGCGGCACGGCCCGCTCGATTTCGTGCGGCTCGTACTCCTGCCAGGCGCCGCGATAGAGCCACACTTCCGGGCCCGCCACGCCTTCGCCGCGGATCACGTCGAGGGCCCGCAGAATTGCCTGGGCGCACACGCGGTGCGTGCCGTGCGGGTCGGAGAGGTCGCCGGCGACGTAAATCTGGCTGGGCGCAATCTCCCGTAACAGGCTGGCGATGATGGCCACGTCGTCGTCGCCGATCGGCCGCTTCGAGACCTTGCCCGTGCGATAAAAGGGCAGGTCCAAAAAGTGAAGCTTTTCCTCGGGCACGCCGACCGCCTTGGCGGCCGCCGTCGCTTCCGTCTTGCGGATCAGCGTTTTGACGTTGAGCACTTCGTCCGTGTCGAAATCGGCCGGCTGCTTGCTGACGATGGCGTTTCGCAGGCGGCAGCAGAGATTGTTGGACGACTCGGAGTGCAACTCGAACAGCTTGTGAAATTCGCTCACGTAGTTGAGGTGCCGCAGCGCGTCGTGGTCGAAGACGGCGATGTTGCCGCTCGTCATGTAGGCGATGTGGACGTCGTGCGCCTGGTCGGCGAGCGTCGCCAGCGTGCCTCCCATCGAAATCACGTCGTCGTCCGGGTGCGGGCTGAAGACGATGATCTTCTGCCGCTCCGTGCCGCTCGGCTTCGTGCAAATACCGTTGAGCAAGCCCTCAAACACCCGCTGGCGAATGGCCTCTGTCGGCCCGCATTCGCGAAGCAAATCGTGCAGGTGATTCGAGACGAAATCCCGCGCCTCCAGCTTGAGCAGCGGCTTCTTGATCTTGCGGCTGAGCCAGATCACGGCCCGCTTTTCCATCGCCGAATTCCAACGCACCGGCCCCACGAGCCACGGCGTGCGGATCGCCGTCAGCTCCGAGGCGCTGGCGTGGTCGACCGCAAACGTCACGTTGCGATGCGTCTGCAAAAAACTGGCGGTGACTTCCTCGCTCTGCGGCTCTTCAAGCGTCCGGCGGACGATCGGCGCCTTATGCTCGCCCAGGGCGATGATGATGATCTTGCGCGCGGACAGGATCGTCCCGACGCCCATCGTGATCGCCTGCTGGGGCACGTTCTCTTCGCCGTAAAAGTCACTCGCCGCGTCTTGCCGCGTCACCGGATCGAGCGTGACGATCCGCGTGCGGCTGTCGCGCGGGCTGCCCGGCTCGTTGAAGCCGATGTGCCCCGTGCGGCCGATGCCCAGAATCTGCAAGTCGATGCCGCCGGCCTTTTCGATCGCGTGCTCGTAGGCGTCGCAGAACGCGTCGACGTCGCGGAGCGGAATCGTCCCGTCGGGAATGTGGATGTTTTCGGGCCGGATGTTGACGTGATCGAAGAACGTCTCCCGCATGAACCGGTTGTAGCTGTGAATCGAATCCTTCGGCATCGGCCAGTATTCGTCGAGATTGAACGTGACGACGTTCGAGAAATCGAGCGACTCCTCCCGATGCAGCCGAATCAGCTCGCGATAGACGCCGATCGGCGTCGAACCGGTCGGCAGCCCCAGCACGGTCTTCAGGCCCGCCGAGTTGTTCTCGCGGATCAAGCTCTCGACGACGAGGGCCACGTGCCGATCGACCTCGCGCGCGTTGCCGAAAATCAGCGTGGGGACTTTGGTCTGGCGGAGGGCCTGAGCCGGAGCGGGTTGGGGTTGGGCTTTGTCGGCGGTGCGTGGGGCAAGATCGATGGCCATGTTGGAGACGGAATTCCTGTCTATATAATGCGATCCGACGGCTGAAAAATCGTGGCGTCCAAGCTTAATTAGACATCGAGACTGAGAGCGAATTCAATGGCTGGCGGCGGTGCCTCGAGCAAGTCTTCCTCCACGTCTCCCTCGGGCGGCGTTTCTCCCCCGCGAATCCTGGCAATTCACGCCCATCCGGACGACGTCGAATTTCAATGCGCCGGCACGCTGGCCCTGTTGGCCCAAAAAGGCTGCGCGATCACCATCGCCACAATGACCCCCGGCGACTGCGGCAGCGCCAAGCACTCGGCCGAGGAAATCGCCGAGATCCGCCGGGGCGAGGCCCGCGCGTCAGCCGCGATTGTGGGGGCGGAATACGTCTGCCTCGAATTTCGCGACCTGTCGATCACCGTCGACAACGCCAGCCGCGGCAAGGTCTGCGAATGCCTCCGCCGAGCCCGGCCCGACATCGTGCTGACGGCTCCGCCCGTCGACTACATGACCGACCACGAGTTGACGAGCGTGCTCGTCCGCGAAGCCTGCTTCTCCGCCTCGGTCCCCAACTACTCGACCCGCCAATGGTCGCCGGCCCCGCCGCTCAGCGGCATCCCGCATTTGTATTACGTCGACTCGATCGAAGGAGCCGACACGTTCGGCCGCCCGGTGAAACCCGACTTCATCATCGACGTGACGTCGACGTTTGAGACAAAACAAAAAATGCTGGCCTGCCACGAAAGCCAGCGCAACTGGCTCCGCAAGCAACACGGCATCGACGAATACATGCAAAACGGCGAACGCTGGTCCGCCGCCCGCGGCAAAGAAATCGGCGTGAAATACGGCGAAGCCTTCCGCCAACACACCGGCCACCCGTATCCGCATGACAATCGGCTGGCCGCAATCCTGGGAATCGCCGGTTGATGCGTTGCCGTAGGGCAAGCTGCCAGCTTGCCCAGCGCCTTTTGTTTTCACCTCGCTCCGGAATTGGCGAGGGAAGAACGGCGGGACAAGCTGGCAGCTTGTCGGTGGCTGTTCCCGCTTGCAGCCCCGAACGGGGGGACTGCGATTTGCCAGTCAAACGCGATGTAGGATGTGACCAGCCCGCCAAGCGGGCGCAGGCACACCATTCCAACCCGACACACGCTCTCACCGGCACCAACCAGCGATTGGAGATATCGAATGAATACATTCGTAATTCGTCACCACGAATCATTCATTCGCGTCTCACTGGCGATGTTGGCTTTCGGACTCGGACATTTTAGCCTGCGTCTTTTCGGACCAACCGGCGGCATCGTGGCAGCGAGCAGCATCGCGGCCTGCGGGGCGATGATGCTGACATATCTCGGCCGATCCGGGGTCCGCCTCGACCGCCAGGCCATCGAGCCGCCGCGAGAATAACGGCAGCCCCCGAAGGGGGCGCCACTCCTCTTGCCACCGGTGTCAACCGGTGGAATCCCGCTCGCGCATGATCCAAAGCCCGCAGCGGGGGCGACACTCTTCCGCCGGACTGTGCGTCGAAAGCGGATTGCGCTCCCAACCTTCGGCGCCATGCGGCACACCCGCACAAGCAATCTTCGCCGCCGCTAGAATGACAGCATGAAACGGATTGCCTCAGTCATGTCGTTGATGAGTTGGGCCGGCGCGATTTTGGGATTCGGCGGGAGCGTGGCTTGGCTGGCGATTCGTTTGGCGCTGAACGGAATCCCAAAGGACTTTTTTGGCGAGGGTTTTGGTTGGGCAATGATTTTCGTTGGGATTATCACGGCCTTCTGCGGAGGGATCGGATTTGGGATTGGGCTTGTTTACGCAACGTACAAGCTATGGATGAACGAAGTGTGACGGCATGAGCGACGAACCGAAGAATCGCGTGGCACCCTACGCGCCATCGATCCCGCACGAATTCACTCGAAAGGGAAGGGCGATGCGAGGCTCAGCGTTCTTGCGAAATGTGGGACTGGTCGCCTGCGCTGCCGTGCTTTGCGCGGTGACGGCGATGGCCGATGATCCGCCGCCGCCATCCTTTGATGGCACCAAAGCTGGTCAGGTTCAGGACGACAATGGCCTGAAGATGAAGTTGGTCTGGTGCCCGCCGGGAGAGTTTGCGATGGGCAGCCCGAAGGAGGAAAAGCGTCACTTCGACGATGAAACCCAAGTCCATGTGACGCTGACGCAGGGCTTCTGGCTTGGACAGCACGAAGTCACGCAGTCGGAGTGGCGGCGAGTGATGCAATCGGCTCCGTGGACCGGCGAGGACTACGTGAAAGAAGGCGACAATTATCCGGCAACCTACGTGAGCTGGGCCGACGCGATTGGTTTCTGTCGGAAATTGAGCGAACAGGAACACAATGCCGGTCGGCTCCCCTCCGGCTGGGACTATACGCTACCCACGGAGGCGCAGTGGGAGTACGCCTGCCGGGCCGGCACGACGACGCGTTACAGTTTTGGCGACGCCGAGTCGAACCTGCCGGAGTATGCGTGGTTTGAAAAGAACTCCAAGGACACGGGGGAGGAATATGCGCATCCAGTCGGTCAGAAGAAGCCGAACGGATTCGGTCTGCACGACATGCACGGAAACGTGATGGAATGGTGTCGCGACTGGTACGCCGACAAACTTCCGGGCGGCACAGATCCCCTCGTCAAAGGAGGACAAGCAACGGATCTCCCGGCATCGCCGGCGTCGAAGAGCGCAAGCCCAGGCGGCGCGGCCCGAGTATTCCGGGGCGGTAACTGGTTCAGCGACGCCGGCTTCTGTCGGTCGGCGGCACGCGGCAAGCGCACGCCAGGCTTCCGGCTCTTTAACCTAGGCTTCCGCGCGGCCTTGGAGAGGTCCGTCAAGTGATGCTTTGTACGCACGCGTTGGCCAACGCAAAACAGCCGACTTGCACGCACCCGAAAAAATCTTCCAACTTGTTTCTACGCTCCTAGAAACACGATCTTCTTCCGTGCGAGCCCGATCCGGGAAAATGAGGGGTGGTTCCTTCATTTACCTGGCTCGATTCGAGGCTCTCGCGATGCAGAATGGACAGAATGGCAACGGGCAGAAAACGTGGTTGGTGGGTGGGCGGGTTTACTCGAACTTTGTGGAGGCCGTCGAGGCGCAAGATCGGCGGGTGACTGACTTTCTGCGGCGGGGTGGGATCGGCGAGGAGGAGTTGGCCCGCTTGCCGAAACGGGTTATCCCCGAGGGAGTCACGGCGGAAAACTATAATCCGGAGTCCGACTGGCCCATCTTTGGCGCGATTGACGAGACGCTGGGGAAGAAATTTCGGCTCTTCACGGGTCCGCAACTCGGCACGGGCGCGCAACACAACTCCGCCCAGCACGAAACCCGCTCTCTGATCCCCGGCGTGTTGGCGGCCGGGCAGCTGGGGGGAATCTTTGGGGCCTTCAAGACGCTCAAAACGTCGCTGGCGGCTGACCTCTTAATCTCGCTGGCCAGCGGGACGCCGTTTTTGGGCCGCTTCCCGGTGACGCAGACGGGCCGCGTGCTGTTTCTGTCCGGCGAGGCGGGCCTGCCGGCGACCAAATCGCTGGCCGGGCGGATTTGTGCCGAGCGGGGACTGTCGCTGGACGCCCTGGAAAATTTCGTCTGCTCGCCCGACGTGCCCAATCTCAGCGACCCGTTCGACGTGATGGCCTTCACCGAGCTGGTCGAGAGAGAAAAGCCAATCTGCGTGGTGATTGACCCCTCCTTCCTGGCACTCGGGGCCGGCGGCGGTCGGGGCGGTCGGGGCGGGGCCCCAGGCGGTGCCCGAGGCGGGAGTGCCGGCAAAAAGTCGCGGAGCCTGTTTGAGACCGGCCAGTTGCTGCGGCCGCTGGTCGAGCTGTGCGAGTCGACCGGCTGCGCGATCCTCATCGTGCATCATTCGCCGCGGAGTCGCCGAGCGGGCGAGCCGGCCATGCTCGACGACTTAGCGGGCAGCGGCGTCGCGGAATTCTCGGACCAATGGCTACTGGTCTCGCGGCGGCGGCCGTTCGAGATCGGGACCGGACAACACGGGACGGGACACGGCGGGACGGGACACCACGAATTGTGGCTCACCACGGGCAGCCGAGCCGGCGAGCAGGGATTGTGGGAGCTCGATGTCGACGAAAACACGGTCGAGCAGGGCGCCGGCCCGACACCGGCGGGAGGTCGCCGGTGGAAGACGGCCGTTCGTCCGGCGAGTTCCCCAGAGCTCCAGGCGGACCAACAGTTTGTCGCCACTCGCGAAGACCGCAATCTCCGCCGCCGGGCGCTGGCGTTCGAGCGGCAGTGTCAGCGGACGTTGGAGCTGTTGGCCGCCTACCCGGAGGGACGCACGGCCCGCTACATCCGCGATACGCTCGGCATGAGCGGCGATCGGATCAACCGCCTGCTCGACAGGCTGATCGAGAAGGGGGTCGTCGTGCGGACGGAAGACGGGATCGTCGACCGCCGCCGGCCCATCGTGACCTACAGCCGCATGCAGGCGTTCGACCTGTCGGCCGAGGCCATCCGCTCGCGGTCGGATCGGCCCGATCAAAAAGTGTACGACATCGGGACGGGACACTTTGTTCATCGCGGCAGGGGCAATGCCCCTGCACCCGGTGCGGCCGGCGCCCAGCATGCTGGGACGCGTCTCGCCGCGGCCGACGGACTCTCGACCCAGTTGGCCATATCGGGTGGCACCGTCGCCTCGTTGGCGAGTGCTCTGCCGGCGACGGACCAAAACCCACTGGCGGACAAGCCGCCGGTGCCACCCACCGTCCCGGAATTGGCGCGGGACATGGGACACGGCGTCGGGACGGGACACTTTGTCGATCGAACCGCGGCCGCAATGGATCCCGCGGCCGGACCCGGGTCGGTCGAGGAAAAGTCGGGACGGGAGACGGGATCAGAAGTTGAGCCTGATCGGGACGGGACACGAACTGGGACAGCCGACATCGGGACGGGACTCGTTGGCTGACGGCACTCATTTGCCGACGAATTGATTTCCCGAGACCCAAAAACACGGCTGAGCCGAGGCGTCTGAGCCGTGGCATCCGGAGAGCCTGCGCCCCGAGGCCTGCGCACCGAGAAACTGAGACGGGATTCGCTCGACAAGAAGTCGTTTCTACGCCACAATTCTGAGAGACCGCGATCTGGGAATTCTCGGGAGTTGGATTGATATGTCGGAGCCGATCCACGCTGACGTTCACGCGCCGGCCGCCTCTGCCGCGGCGGTCCTCGGGCACGATGATCCGCCTTCGCCGGGCGAGGGGGGACCGTTCTCTGAGCAGCAAGTCGAGCAGTTCGAAGAAGACGATGCCGACGCGGGACGGAGTCTCGGCAAGATGCTGGCCATCTTCTTCCTCTACACCGTGATCGTGATGTCCGGCGTCGGCTGGTGGACTTTCCACCACCAGGGCCACTGAGATCAGGCGCTGAAACCAGGCGCGCTGGCGTTGGGTGTGCTTGGCATAGAGCACGCTGAAGAGCCCGCGAATTGCCGGGACGTTGCCTCGCCAGCCGAGTCGAAGCAGAGAAGTCACTCAGTCGGCGTGCCGAATTCTTCGAGCCGTTGGCGGGCTTCTTCTGCCCAGGGGCCGCGGGTGTCGAAGCGGAGATAGCTCCGCCAGTGGTCGACCGCTTCCTCGGTTCGGCCCAGTTGCAGCAGCACGTCGGCCGTCTGCCAGTGGGCGTCGGCGTAGTCGGCATGAATGGATAGGGCCAGCGTGAGGGCTTCGAGCGCCGGCTCCAGCTCGCCGCGGGCGGCCAGCAGCGAGCCGATCTGCATCCAGGCTTCGAGATAGTTGTGATCGACTTCGACGGCCGCGTAATACCGCTCGAGCGCGGCGTCGGCCCGGCCCAACCGGAAGAGAGCGTCGGCCAGATGGAAATGAATCTCCGGACTTTCGGCCCGATCCATGAGTGCTAGCCGAAATGCCTCGACGGCCGCCTCCGCACGGTGGGCGTCCAAGTGTCGGCAGCCCTCAGCGAACCACTGCTCGCTGGACCAGTGCTTGCGAGCGTCGTCGGCCGGCGACTCGGTCGTCGCGGTGGTGTCGGTCTCGCTGTCGGTCGCAGTGCGACGAAATGCCAAAATGGATCCGTCTTCGGCTTCGGCCGCATCCGCTGCGGAGGGCAGGGGAGTGCCGTCCGGGGCCGCGGCACTAAAGTCGAAGCAGCGCTGCCCGGTGGTCGGCTCGAAGAGGCCGCGATCGTCGCGGGCGACGAGCCGCGCGTCCTGGGCCAGCAAGTTGAGCTGCGCCAAGGGCCGCTCGACTCCGGGCAGCAAGTGGCGAATTTTGGCGAGGCTGGCTTCGAGCTGGGAGCGGGGCACGCCGGCCTGCAGCAAATCGTTCAACCGCCGGACGCCGGCGGCCTCGGCATAATCAAAATAGGGGAGGCGATAGACTTTTTTCACCGGGCGAATGAGACCGATCCGTTCCCAGCGACGGATGGTGCCGATGGGCACGTTGAGCGAGCGGGACAGCATGGCGGGCGTGTAGAGGGCGTGCACTTCGCGGCACCGACCGTCGAGGCCCAACAGCCGCAGCCAGTCCGACTCGCTGACGATTCGCAGCGGCAAGCCTTCTTGCTGCAGCCGCGACGCCTCCTGCATGTTGAGCGAGGGGTGCCCGTTGAGCTCGAGCGGCCAGCCTTCTTCGCCGACGACGAGCATCGTGGTCTGGCGGCTGACGTGCTGGGTGGCCGTGCCGCCATGCTGCTGGGCCAATTCGTGCGCTTGGAGGTGCGTCATCGAGGCCAGCGTGCCGGTGAAGGAAACCCGCTCTCCGGCCAGATTCGGCGAACTGCCGACGCTTCCGGCGCGCGGCGCGGACGGCTCGGTGTCCGCATC
>Ga0210390_10003549_pt1 | contig 13353 bp, 7 predicted proteins | sample IncBWH11OmetaG_FD_161050 | JGI IMG/M metagenome (GOLD analysis project Ga0210390, IMG submission 161050) | Forest soil microbial communities from Barre Woods Harvard Forest LTER site, Petersham, Massachusetts, United States - Inc-BW-H-11-O ...
TCCGGCCTCAATGTGATGGTGTCCGTTACCCGATACTGGCCGGACGGCAAGTAAATCGCGCGGTGCTCAGCGATGGCTTTTCTGAATACGTCGGTATCGTCCGTCGTTCCGTCGCCCCGAGCGCCAAGGGTGCGGATATTGACCCAGGTGTCCATCGGTGGCAGATCTGGGATATCAGACTTGGCTGGTTTTGGTAAGGCGCTTAGTGGGGCTGTCTCATAAACGTCCTGAATCGCGGGAGCGGCACCAATCTCCTCGAAGTGAAGCCCATGAGAAAAAGTCTTCACCTCGTATATTTCTCCCGGAGCCGTAATTTGCTTTCCGCTTTCGCGGTAAGACGCAAAAACAGGGACCTTTCGGCAGACGACGTTTTCCAGATTGATCTCGGTGCGAGCATTGTTCTCATTGCTGATGATTACGGCCGGGCCGGTAACGTTTTCCATGCGCCCATCTTTCAGCCAGAGTTCGTCGGAGTATTGAGAATCGATGGAAATTGCAGTGGGGACATTCTTGAATTGCGGGCGAATCAAGGTTAGACCGGCTTCGTGCTCTCTGATCGCCGCTTCGCGCTGGCCGTCAAACGTGGCATCGATCACGGTAAATTGCCATCCAGGGGACGGCTTCCGGGTCCAGATGCCGTACTGACCCCCATAAAAATGCAGGTCTTCTGCGACGTTGCCGCCATCGTGAATGCCCGCAAGTCCCGAGCCGATGTGAAAATCCATGTGCGCGAGGAAACAATGCTGGGCATAGTGGGCGCGTATGCCCACAGCACCCGGATTTCCGTCTTGAATTTCGATGTCGATATTGCTGATCGCAGAATAGAACGTGCCCGGGTTCGCATCCGGTGGATTGGCATTCCCGCTCGGACGGCCGCCCGCGAAGAACACCATGTAGGCGGGCCCCTGCTGAAAACCCGGCGTGTTTGCGGCCAGCACGAATGTGGGCCGCGCAGAGCCAAACCCGATCAACCGGATTCCAGGCCAGATATAGATCGTCTTGGTCAGACGGTAACGGCCGGCCGGCACAAACAGAACGCCCTGATTCGTCGTCTCCCGAACCATATTGATCGCCTGCTGCAGGACAGCAGAATCATCCGCGATTCCGTCCCCCTTCACGGGGAAATTATCCGCCGTCAGATAAAGTGCTTTCGGATCGTTCGGCCGGGCCGGATAGAATGAGGTTCCCAGCAGCGGCACAGCCAACGACAATGTCGCAATCATTAGCAGGAGCGTCTTCATCATTGCGATTTTCTCGATTCTAAGCTTCAGCAATTCGTGGCGCACAACAGGCCTTGCGAGCCGACTATCCGACAGTTGCAAACACAGCGCCGCCCCCGCATGCGTCAGACCGAATCGCGAGGGCGTTCCCTTCGGCAGCAGGCTGACTATTTTCTGGGATCAGTCTCGTCGCTTACTTTGGCGGCTGGTGCCAGGCGCATCTGGTGATAAATCTCCTGAAGTTGCTCCTTCATCGTCTTATACTTTTGGTATTCCTCTATTTCATGTTTGGCATCCTCGGGGCGTCCCATCTGCCGATAGACCGTACTCAGGCGGAAGTGGGCCACGGCACTGGTGGGATCCAGCTGGAGGGCGTGCTTCAGAAGCCCCTCGGCTTGTTCCATTCGATCCATGGACATCAATACCTTCGCAAGGCCGATGCTGGCGTCGGGGTCGCCCGGCTGCAGTTGCACGGCCCTCGTATAACGCTCGTAAGCTTCCTTTAAATCGTTTCTCTGAGCAGCAATATCGCCAAGCCTGGATTCAGACTGCTCATCGAACGGATTAAGCTTCAAGGCTGCCTTGTACTCGCTCTCGGCTTCTTCCATGTTGGCCGCATCCGACGCACTGCGGAGCATCTCTGCGATCTCAAAATGAAGTCCAGGAAGTTGTGGGTCGATTTTGAGCGCAGCTCGGTAGTTCTTGATCGCTTCAGCGTTGTCCCCATGCTTCGCCAGTTCGTGGGCCATCGCCTGGTGCATATGTGCAGAATTCGGAGCCACCACGGACAAGCTGAGCAGGGACTCGGCGGCAAGATCGGAATAGATTCGGTAAGCGGTGTACAGCACAGCTTCGTCCGTCGGTTCCCGTTCCCGAAGAGCGCTCACGACCGCTGCGGCTTTGTCCAGATCGCCCGTACCGGAGTAGATTTCAATCAGCTCCATTCCGGTCTCAATTCGAATCTTCTCTTCCTGGACATTTGGAAAAGCCTTCTCCAAATTGCCGAGCGCCGCTTTGACGTCGCGCGTCCGCTTTTCGGCGATGCCCAGAAGGGCCTGAATTTTCCACAGAGTGGGCCGTAGTTTCAACGCGGCGCGGAACTGCGGGATAGCATCCGTGTACGCCCCCTGAAAGAACAGCACCACCCCCAGGTTGCCGCGGGCATCCACGTTGTTCGGGTCGAGGGCAATAATAGCTCTATATTCGGGCACCGCCAAGTCAGGTCTGTTCTCCTTCTGGTATTCCGCAGCCTGACGACTGTGTAATTCGATTTGTTGTTGGCGGCTAGGATTCGATTGGGAGAAGCACGGCACCAACGCGACACAGAGGACCAACCACGGCAAAACCACGATCGCTTTTGTACTCATGTCCCGATTGTACGGCGGACCAAGCGCTTTCTAAAGTCTCGTTCTTCGTCCAGACAGAGTTGAGGACGGCAGGCTTCTGCCGTCCTCTCCCTAATTGGCCGTCTCTGTTAGAACGTTATGCGCGCGCTAAGTTGCCCGGTTCGAGGGGCAACCGCGATACCGCCGTTGGGTGCTGACGAGTTGATGAGCCCGAAGTTACCTGCTCCCAGTGTTGAACTCGGAGGGCCGAAGCTCGGGTGGTTGAAGACGTTGACCCAGTCTGATCGCAATTGCAGCTCGATTCGCTCTCTGACCTTAATGGTCTTGGACATGGACATGTCAAAGACATTCAAATGCGGCCCACGCAGTGTGTTCCGGCCATTGTCGCCGAACGTCCCGGTTGCAGCGGAGGCAAACGCCGCGGTATTAAACCAGGAAATCCCGTTGACGGGAGAGGCGGGAATGCCGGAGTTCGGATTGCCCACGAGATTGGGAAACCACGCGCATCCATTACCGCAATCCGAATGGCTGTTGTTCACAGTGTTGGTTATGGTAAACGGACTCCCGCTCTGGATGAGCATCGTTCCACTGATTTGCCATCCACCGATGGCAGCGTCCTCCAGCGCGTTAGCCTGACTCACATACTTCCTTCCCTTGCCGAAAGGCAGGTCGTAAGCAGCGTATCCCTTGACCGCGTTCGGGATGTCGAAGTTGGAGTTGGCATAGTTGGCCTTCAGGTTATTGCCGATTTGCCAAGCCTGCGTCCCTCCGCGGCTGCCCCATCCGGACGAATCCTGATCATCCAGGAAATGCGACCAGACATAGTTGAAACTGAAGAGTAAGCCGTTGGTATAACGCTTGGTGATCGTGGCTTGCGCGGCTGTGTAATTCGAAATACCGTTGTAAAAGTTACCGCCAAGGTTGCCCCAAGATGGGAACGGACGCAGAGCCTGGTTGCCCGCCACCATATTGGCCGGGTTGGTAACCTGGTTCAGGTCCGTCGGGAATTGCAGGTTCGATCCGTGGCTGCCCACATAGGCGAGCGAGGCCATGAAATTACCCGCGAATTGATGCTCGGCGCTCAACTGCCACTCATTGATTCTCCCGGGTTGGACCATATACGGAACATACGTCTGGTTGTGGAAGACACCCGGCGTGCAGCAGTAGGTTAGGGGTTGCCGTGCCGCCGGCGACCCCACCACGTATGTGAGCACAGAATTAGCGGTAGCAGCGGACGCGTCCAGGTTGATTAGAGGCGCCGGGCCAGACCCAACGTTGGGGTCGGTGGTGCTGCCGGTACTGGTACTGAGCGCCCCAACCCCTATTCCGTTTCCATACGTGTCTTGGCTAAAGTTATACGAGTACATCCCAAAACCGCCTCTGATTACTGTATCGGGTCGGATAGACCAGGCAAAGCCGACGCGGGGCAGAAAAATGTCCCAAACCCCTTTCTGCAATGTGTTGCGGTTATCCTGACCCGCGAACCACATCGAACCGAGGGTCCCATTGGAAGGGTTAATGAGATTGGGATCGAATCCGCCCAGGCTATTCTTGGTCTCGCTAAATCCGGTCGTCCCTACGTAGCGCAAGCCAAGGTTCAAGGTGAAATTCGCCCGAAGCTTGATGTCGTCTTGCACGAAGGCTTGCGGGCTCTTCAATCGGGCATAAGACGTCGACTGATTGGTCGCGGACCAGTTTTCGACGTCGCCAAGCAGGAAATCGGCGAGCCCCAGTCCAGTGCCGGCGACGCCGTTTTGCTGGGTGTACTGCCCGGTAAAGCCGAAATTGCCCGCGGTAATGTTCCCCCACGGCGTGGTGTTGCCTTCGCCCATCAGCACCTCGATGCCAAAGTGCAGAATGTGGCGGCCTTTGACCAGCGTAATCACGTCCGACGGATCGTAAAGGTTCTCGATATAGACGGCGTTTGTACCCGGGGCCAATTGCGTGCAGCAGACGCCGCTCACGTTGATGGTCGGGAAGACGGCCGCCTTGGCGTATTGCAAACCCAGTGAGGTTGCACTATTGAATCCAAGGGTCTGCGGAACGAACCAGTTCCCTTGCTTGGTATACCCCATGCGAAATTCGTTGACCAGCGTCGGAGTCATCGACCAGGTGTCGGAAAGCTGTACGTTGTAACCGTCGATGTCCCCGGAAAAGCAGTTGAGGGGGCATGGCAGCTGGTTGATATTCCTTCCATTGTTGTTCTTCTGACTGATGGAAAAGCTGACTCGGTTCTTCGAAGAATAATCGTAATCAATACGCCCAAAATATCTTAGATTCGGGTTGGGAGCGGACGCCACGAATTGGAAGTTGTTTTGGATGTCTCCCGGGTAAACGACGCCGTTCACTGTCGCCGGGGTTCCCGTTGCGTTCGGCAAAGGATAGCTCGCCAGAAGCTTGGCGGCGACGGGGTCCACCATGGAGGCCGGTATAATGTTGCCAGCAAACTGCGTCGCAGGCCCGCCCACCGACGTCCGCGTCGCGGGGTTGAAGATGGTGGGATTGCCACTGAAATCAAATGCGCCCGGATTGGCCGTGCCCATACCTCTCTCCGCAAGGGTGGGAACCGTACTGACGTGCACGCTTCCGGAGCCGTTGTTATAGATCTTGTCGCGGACGAAGTAGAAGAACAACTTGTTCTTGAGAATGGGACCGCCCACGGAGCCGCCCCACTCGTTGTACCGCAAATACGCCGGCGCCGGTTTCACATAATTACCGCCTTGCTGAACATTAAAAAATTGGCTGGCGTTCAGCATATCGTTCTGCCAATAATCGTAAGCTGATCCGTGAAAACCGTTGGTTCCGCTCTTGCTGATCTGGTTGAATACGGCTCCGCCAATGCCGTACTCAGCCGAGAACGAAGACGTGGTGATCTGAACTTCCGAGACAGCTTCAAACACCGTGTTGTCCACGTTGTTGCTAACCGGCAATTGAACTACGGCGCCGTCCGCGAGATAGTTCGCATAATTAGGCAAGTTGCCGTTAATGGAAATCGCGTCTCCCGCATTATAAGCGCCGCTGCCTTCGGAAGCCGGCTGCGAAGGGGCTCCCTCAGCGCCGGGGAGGAGAATATTGAAGTTAGCCCAGTCGTTGCCAGTGATTCCGGCGCCCACTTGGGGCAGTTTACCAATGGTTTCCTTTTCGAGAACCGTCCCCATGTGGCTGGTTTCAGTGTCGAGCAGGGGCACGCCATTCCCTTCTACCGTCACCGTTTCCGTCACCTGACCAACGTCCAAGGCGGCGTTCTCGGTGATTACGTCGACGTTGAGCGTGAAGGGCCCGCGCACCAGCTTCTTGAAGCCCTTAACGGTGAAGCTAATGTTATAGTTTCCTGCGGGCGTCGAAACAGTGTCGTAGATACCGTCCGCGTTCGTGACGAAGTCCTTCGTCTCCCCTGTATCAATATTGGTAAGCGTGACGGTGGCACCCGGCAAAACGGCTCCCGTCGCATCCGTCACCGTGCCGCGAATCTCCCCGGTATTTCTACTCTGGGAAAAGACCGGCCTGGCCATACAAACGATAAGGCAAAACGCAAGCGCTAACCTAAATAATCTATTCATTGAATTCCTCCCACCCCAAGAATTGACCACCCCGTCCGAAATGGCTTTCCCGCTAAACAGCACCCCAGGCCCTGTCCTGCTCATAAGCACTCCCAAGAAACACGCATCACAGTTTTTGTTCAGCTCGATTAGTATTTTTGCACTACCCCGTGTGGCGCCATTTAGCGCCAGGTGCCCATGCGTTGTCAAGCGAAAAATACCGGTATTCTAAATTTTCCGTGGATAAAAGATCGGTATTCTAGTAAGTTCCAGTACAAACGGGCCAGTTTGCTGTGCAGAGGGGGCTTGATAAGGTAGAATGCCAGCCAATTGGTCGAGTCCGGCATGGTGCCGTCCTGCACGCTATATTGTGGTTGAGTGTGAGGAGCGATGGCCGTATGGAATCCCAGAAAAATAAGGGAGACGGCAAGAACAGCCACGTCACCTTGAAAATGGTGGCCGAGCGAGTGGGTCTCACAAAAGGGACCTGCTCTGCGGTGTTAAATAAGACTGCCGCCTCCCGCTCTGTTCCACTGCAAACGCAAGAGCGCATCCTCGCCGCCGCCCGCGAGTTGAACTATCGCCCCAGCTTCTATGCTCGTAATTTGGGCGTAAAGCGCACCTATATGATCGGCGTGGTGACCCAGGAGATTGGTGACTTTTACGGCTCGCCGATTATCAACGGCATTGAACGATACCTTCAGCAGAAGAATTTTTTCTTCCTAACCGTAGCTCACCGCCACGACCCTAAGCTCCTTGAAACGTACGCGCACATTCTTTTGGATCGCGGCGTCGAAGGATTCATTACCGTGGACACTGTTATCGATCACCCTTTGCCGCTGCCGACGATCGCCATCCCGGGGCACCGCCGCTTGGAGGGTGTCACGAACATTGTTTTGGATCATCGAAAAGGGGCCTGGCTGGCGTTGAGTCATCTGATCGAGCTCGGTCACACCGAAATCGCCTTTATGAAGGGTGCTGCAGTCAGCCCAGATTCGGAGGACCGCTGGAACGGCATCTGCGCAGTGGCCGAGGAACTTGGCATCCGCATGCGCGCGGAACTAGTCGTTCAACTCGAGGGAGACGATGCCACGCCCCAGCTGGGCTATCCCTCCGCGAAAACGCTGTTGGCCCGCAAACGGCCGTTCACGGCCCTGTTTGCGTATAACGACATCTCCGCGATCGGCGCGATTCGCGTGTTCGAGCAAGCCGGATTGCGCGTTCCAGAAGATATTTCTGTGGTTGGCTTCGACGACATAAGAATTGCCGTGCACAACAACCCAAGTCTCACAACCGTGCGGCAACCGCTCCAAAAAATGGGGGAAATAGCCGCGCGCACTCTGCTGAACCGCATCGAAGAACACGAGGACTGGGTTCAGGAAATCTCGATTGAGCCTGAATTTGTCGCGCGGAACTCGAGCGGCAGGGCACCCGCTCAACCTTACACGGCACAGGATGACCAAGGCACACTCGTAAGTGCTCCGCTCGCAATGCAGCCGGAAAGTTAAAAGCAAATAACGCGACGTTCGGATGCATTGAAAACCGCTGAACGGATTTTTTGGTACCACAGCTGGCAAGAGGAGGTTTCCATGAACCGCAGACTCGCCGTGTTTTTGTTGTGCGCACTCCTGATATTCCCGTTCATCTCATCGAACGCCCAGCAGCAGCGGAACGCCCGGCTCTGGTTGACGACTGCGGACCGGTCCTCCTTGTTCGCTCTCCAGACGCCGCCCCTGCAGTTCTCTGAATCCCGCAATGCGCTTCCCGTCGTCGATGTGAACGACATGCAGCAGTATCAGCCCATCGACGGATTTGGTCTCGCTCTGACAGGCGGGAGTGCGCAACTTCTTATGCGTATGGAACCTGCTGCGAGGAACTCCTTACTGAAAGAACTTTTCGCAAGCCAGGAGAACGCTATTGGCATCAGCTACTTGAGAGTAAGTATCGGAGCCTCCGATATGAATGACCATGTGTTTTCCTACGATGATCGGCCGGCAGGAGAGACCGATGTGGAACTAGCCAAATTCAGCCTGGTCCCCGATCGTGCTGACGTCATCCCTATCCTGAAAGAGATTCTCGCGATTGACCCGGGGATGAAGATACTTGCCTCTCCCTGGTCTGCTCCAGCCTGGATGAAAACGAACGACAAATCGAAAGGAGGCAATTTAAAGCCTGAGTATTACGGCGCGTACGCGAATTATTTGGTGAAGTATGTCGAAGGCATGAAGGCCGAAGGCATCACGATTGACGCCATCACCATCGAGAATGAGCCTTTGAACCCGAAGAACACGCCGAGCATGGTGGTGTTCGCGGCGGAGGAGGACGCCTTCATCGCAAAGTATCTCGGACCCGCGTTTCAGAAGGCGGAAATCCATACGAAGATACTCTTGTACGATCACAATCCCGATGTTCCATCGTATCCGCTGTCGATCCTGGCGGACGCCGATGCCAGCAAGTATGTCGATGGCACTGCCTTTCACCTGTATGGCGGAGAAACTTCTATTTTGACGAACGTCCATGATGAATATCCGAACAAGAATCTGTACATGACCGAACAGTCGATAGGCGGTCGTCCGAGCGGACCGCTCGGTATTGCCGGGGCCCTTAGCCGGGTGCTGATCGGGTCCACGCGGAACTGGAGCCGCAACGTACTTCTCTGGAACCTTGCCGCCGACCCGAATTATGGGCCGCACACCAATGACGGCGGATGCACGATGTGCCAGGGCGCGATCACTCTCGACGGCAATAATGTAACTCGCAATTTGGCTTACTACGCGCTCGCGCACTTTTCGAAATTTGTGCCGCCCGGTTCTGTGCGGGTTGGGTCCAATGATCTGGAGCAATTGTCGAATGTAGCCTTTCTCACCCCTGACGGGAAGATCGTGCTGGTCGTATCGAATACCGGCAACTTCTCGAAAACGTTCGATGTGAAGTATCACGGCAGATCCTTCACGACGACCCTCCCCGCAGAATCCGCGGGAACGTACGTGTGGTAAACGCGAAGCGGAGCAATGGAGAAGCGTTGTGATGACGATTTGATCTTTGGTTTCCCGCCGAAGACCCTATGGACTGACGCGCGCGCTCGGCTGGCGCGCAATTCCCGGACAAGAAAAGGAAAGAGGGCACGACATGTCGTGCCCCTACGGACCGATCAGGCATTGTGCCCGAAAGTCGAGTCCCCCTCCCTGTTTTTTTGTAAGTGTTGATTCTAAAGGGCTTTAAGGGCGAATATGCCTTTGACAAAGTACGCCTTTAGAGTCCAATATGAAATGCCGTGGCAATTTCTCTAAGTTTACAAATTCGCTTAGTTTTACCTTTACGGGACTACGATGATTATCGCGGCCCTAAAAGGTCTAATCATGGCGGATGACGCACCAACCCCGGAACAGATGGTTCCCTCGCTGCTTCATGCGGTGATGTGGGCTTGCATGTTTGGGGGTGTTGATGCACTCATTGCTGGCAAACCGGCACCTGTTTGGGTAATTGCTTTTGCTTTTTCTTTGAGCAGTCATATTATTGGAATTAAGTGGCCGCAAATAAAACCAATAGTTAGTCCACGCTTTGCATCAGCGGTGGAGCAGATTGCGAGCAAGCGTCTCTATCGTTACTTCATTTACGCAATTGCAGGGTTGGTGAGCGTGGGCATCGTGGGCATCTCTGTCTATCGCTACTATCATAGAAATCTTACTGTGAACATTCCGACCGTGGAATCGGCAATAGCGATCACTGGGGTAACGACCCATGATGACTTTCTCAACGGCACTACAGAACCGAACGGAAAGAGACCGATGTTCAATGTGTGGTACTTCAACAGAAGCGAGTCCCCAGTAGATGCAACCGGAGCGTTTGGAATGCATTACCTCCGTAATTTGCCAGATGATTGGAGAACGAACGAGGGAAAGTATGAAGATGAGGGTTGGGCCGGGATAGAGGTTCAGAAAAAATACTTAGGAAAGGAACGTCAAACTCTGCTTCCCAAAAAGATGATGTTATATACCATCTTCCAGACGGAAGACGCCCTTCCAGACTTATTGCAGAACATTACGACAGACAAAGGAGCGCTCTATGTTATGGGTTTTTTCATTTATCAGGATTCTTCGGGTATACATGAATCCGATTATTGCGGGTATCTGTGGGGTGATCCTCGCGTCTTTCATCCTTGCATGAAACACAACACGCCTTAAGTTGTTGGCTAGGCGCAAAATAATTCACAAAATATTTTCACGCGACGGAAAATTTGTGTTAGAAAAAAAAAATCAGGGGCCGTCGCATAGCGGTCGAGTGCGCCCGACTTATAATCGGGTGAACGTGTTAGCCGCACGTTCCGAAGGTCCGAATCCTTCCGGCCCCGCCAATATGTTACCATGCAACCATGAAGAAGAAGATTTTCGTGAAGAAGAAGGAATTTGATGCCGTGCTCACGGCGTTACTGCAATCGAAGCCAGTAGAACGGTCAGAGATAAAGACTTCCGGCAGGCGTGGCTCCAAGGCTCCTCTCTTCAAGAAGCCGTAAGAGCCTTGTAGGTTAGCGGTTTTCCTCTCAGCAATCCTTTGACGGTTTCCTCGAACATCTGCGATTGAGAATCCCTGCGATTGAAGCGGAAAGAAAATTCGTTGCAGTAACGGCCAAGGTGCTTTATCGAAACTTTGTGATAGGTGCCGTACACGCCGCGCTTGAGAAGCGAGAACGCATTCTCGATTGTGTTGGTGTGGAGATCACCGATACCGTAGCTCTGAGCATGGTTGATTGTGCGATGATGGCCCGGAAAACGGCGCTTGCCAATTATGGAGTAGACGGCGGATTCATCGGTTTGCAGAGTCGCATCGGCGCTGACATGCTTTTCGATGACAGGCTCAATAGGTTCCATTTTGCCATCCGCAATGGGAATCAATCGGAGTTTGCCCCCGCGCTCAACCATTCCGAGGACCACATCGCGCCTGTCTTTCTTCACGTAGGGACGACCCTTGCGAGGCTTTTTGGGAGTTAGATAGGTTTCGTCGGCTTCGACTACGCCAGTGAGCAGGCCAGTCTCTTGCGTGGCCTCGCGGATGCGATGGCAGAGATACCAGATTGACTTGTAATTCTCTTTGGGGATGCCGAGATGCCTGCAAACCTGCAAGGCGCTCATGCCCTTTTTGGCTTCCAAGATCATGGCAACGGCTTGGAACCAAGTCTCAATCGGAAGGTGTGAATCGTGGAAAACTGTGCCAGCCGTGGCCGCGAATTGATAGCCGCATTCTTTGCACTGGTAGAGACTACGTGAGGGAACCTTGACCGTGACTACGGCTTGCTTCTTTTTGCTGAATCGTGTCCGCGTGGTCTCGTTTGTCGTAAACTTGGAAATGACTTCGCGGCCCTTCTCATCCTTGCCCGTGATACCGCACTTGAGGCAGCACACGCCATTAGGCCAGCGGAGAGAGGCGAGATAGTCTAGGCAGGATTCCTTGGTTGCGAACTTTTTGGTAACTTCTATCAGGTGCATGGCAGCCCTCACTGACTACAGGCTACCAGACACGCCTTACTTTGTCAAGTACATAATCGCCCTTTAAGTGCTGTGTTTTGGAAGTGCGGATTCTAAAGGAGTTACGGACGCTTTTTTCGTAAGTGCGGATTATAAAGGGGTTAGTGATTTGTGACGGGTGACCGGTGACTGGTGGAAGAAAGAGGGCCGAAGCCGCGACGGGTGGTGAGTCACGAGTGACTAATAGAGGATGTGAATTGTGATCCATGTTCCGTGAATCGTGATCCGAGAGGCTTCCGAGGAGGCTCCGGACCCTTTCGTTTGAAGGATGTTACCCCCACCCGGGTGTTTTGCGTAAGAGTGGCAAACAAAGGGGTTATGGTTGACGTGGCGCGTAAGAGTGGCAAATGCGGGGCTTAAAGTGGCTGTGTTTTCAAGCGGTTGCAGAGGGCTCGTAAGAGTGGCAGGGAAAGGACTTAGCGAGGGAAAGTTTACCCTACGCTCAGGGCAAGCAGTCGACAGTTTAGAGTTGAAAGAACAAACATCCGGAGAGCTGAACGCGGAGACTCTGAGTGCGGCGAGAACAGGGATGCGAAAAGCAGATCCTTCGCTACGCTCAGGATGACATCGATTGGAATGGAACGAATGGGGAAGAGGGGAGAGATTCGTCGGGAAGGCGGCTGGCGAGGAGAACATGGGGCATGGTAGCACGGTTTTGCATTACTGTCAAGGACTATTATTGAGTGGTATCATTCGAATGAAGCGGCGGAAGCCGGGAGTTTATAAAGAGTTAGCGGGGGTTAATTGGTTCGATAATGGTAGTGGTAGTGGGCAGTGAGTAGTGAGTAGTGAGTAGTGGGTGGAAAGAAGGGAGAGGATCTCGGAACGTGGCTGCGCAGGTCGTTCAATGGACTAAAAAACGAGGAAGTAGTAAGAAAAAGAAAGACCCACCGTTGCAAAACCAAACCCCAAACCCGCAAGGATGGGGCACCCGGCTCTATGGATTTGTGGGACAAGAAACAGTAGGCCTGTAGCCGCGCTACCGCTCTTATCCCGCTACTGCCGTTGAAGCATTGTTTTCGAGAAAGCTTCCGATGGCTGCTACTTGCGTATCGTAGACATCGAACACGGTCAACAACCTTGTTATTTGCAGAACCTCGTGGAACTTGCTCCCCAAAGCGCAGAGTCGTATCGAGGCTCCTTGATGGTTTGCACTGATATACGCGGCAACCAGCATGCCTAGCCCCGCACTGTCGATGTAGGTGACGTTCGACATGTTCAGGACGACCTTCTTCTTTCCCGCAGCCATGAGGCTCTTCACTGCCTCCCGCATTGCAACGCTCTCTTCCCCAAGAACAATGCGCCCATTCAATCCAACCACCGATACTCCGTCAACTTCTTGAATTGTTACCTTGACGCTCATAAATCAAACCTCTTTAGGGACTATACGCCTTTCGTCTGTCCCGGTGTCCTGTCTGCGTAGGCTAGCTTCTTCCAAAAATCATTGCCGGGCGGTAGAATCCTTTCCCCGCACCTCTACGAATCCTCCGGTTCCCTACCATTGAGGATTCCATGAAACCAGTTTTGACTGTATCGCGCTCCCGCATTCGTGTCGGAAGTTCTGAAACTTTGTCCGCTCAAATCTGCCAGTGCCCTCGGTGTAAGCAAACTGTCTGCTTGATGTGGCCGGAATATGTCCTCCAAATCCCGTTGCATCGAATCGTCTCGGTAGTTTGTCCAGTTTGTACGATCTCGTTTTCACTAGTCGCCGTGGACCTAGTTGCTG
>Ga0210390_10003551_pt1 | contig 13352 bp, 10 predicted proteins | sample IncBWH11OmetaG_FD_161050 | JGI IMG/M metagenome (GOLD analysis project Ga0210390, IMG submission 161050) | Forest soil microbial communities from Barre Woods Harvard Forest LTER site, Petersham, Massachusetts, United States - Inc-BW-H-11-O ...
TACCCCATTGACGATGATCGCCGCCGCCCCGATCCGAGCCCGGGTTGGACAGCGCGTGGATCGATTGAACCGGAGGTTCCTCAGAGATGTCTACTGCTGTGACTCCTAGCCCGCCGCTCCCACTGGAACGCCTCGAAGAACCCGAAACCATCGACGATGTTTTGCGCAATATCGATCAGATCATCGACTGGGCCAAAGAAGCACAGAACGCCACCGGTTACTTCGCTGTCCTATACCGGCGGATCACTCGCGCCATTCGAGACGCCATCAACGACGGAACGTTCGCCGACGGGCCCCGTATAGAGCGGCTCGACGTAGCCTTTGCCAAGCGCTACTTCAACGCGTTGAACGCCTACTTCTACCCGGACGAGTTCGAGGGCCTGACGCTTCCCTGGAAGGTCGCATTCGTCGGCGACCCGGACCATCAAGCGATCATTGTGCAGTACATGCTGGCCGGACTGAATGCACACATTAGTTTCGACCTGGGTCTCGCCCTCTTGACGGTCGCGGGTAATTGGCCGGACTCACTGAGAGAAGATTACGACCGCGTCAACGAGCTGCTCTGCAGGCAGATTCCGGGCATTAACAAGGAGGTCCAGCGGCTTTCCCCCGAGCTCCGCTGGGTCCGCTTGCTGCTACCGGACGAGGTCCGTGTCTTTAAGCGGTGGCTGACGAAAATGCGTGAGGGGGCTTGGCTTTTCGCTTTCTACATGGCGATGAATCCGAGGAACGCGAAGGAGAAGACACTGCACCAGGAGGCCTGGACCGCGGCGCTGAGTTCCTGGTATCTGTACCCGTCCGGGCGGTGGTCACCGTTCCCGTGGCTCGTTCGCGCCGTCGCCAAGCGTGAGAGCGACAACGTTCGTAGCAACCTTGATGCGTTGGAAGGAATCTCGAAGCGCCCCGAGAAGCTGGCGAAGGCTCACCGCTGATCTAGTCGCGACCGTAGGTCACGAGAGAATTTCTTGCGCCCGTAAGAATTCCGCCCAACGAGTGTCGCCAGGAAAGCGGCTGATAAGGCCGGCCAGCTCGGACCGATCCCCGTCACCGAGCAGGTCGAAAGAATCCAGCAGGCAGCGCAGTTCGAACAGCGTCGCGCCTTGGTGGCGTGCTAACTGGAGCGCGGCGGCCAGGGCCGCGCGGCGCGCATCGGGCTGGGTGAACGTATGAGCGCGCACACGCATCAGCTCGGCGTCATGGAAGCGCATCCCCGTGTCTTCCGCGTGCCGCAGCGCCATCTCCAGTCGTTCACGCGCCTTCTCCAGCTGGCCCGCGGCAATCAGCAGGCGGCCGATGATCGAGTCGTGGAACGTAAGAAACATGTTGAGGTGCATGAGACGCGACCCATCCACGTGTCGTGCCAGTTTCTCCGCCAGGGGCGTCAGCGTGGCAGCGTCGCTACCATCGCCCAGCGCGGCCAGCGCCTTGACGGTGGCGTGTTCGGTTCTGCCAACCCATTGCCACACGTCGAGCCCCGACTGCTCGCTTAGCTGACGAAGTCGGGCGACCAGGGTGGCGGCCTCCGAGATTTGGCCGCTCTCCAGCCGCACCCAGATTTCCATAAAGTACGCATTTGCCCTGTTGTAGGCATTTTGTGGAAACCCCAGGCCGTCGCAGCGCTCGAATGATTCGGTCAACTCCGCGTTGGCACGGTCCAGGTCGCCGCACACCGTATGCGCCAGTGCCAAATACGTGTGTGCTAACGAGATCGGGTCGACGTTCACCCACCAGGCGGTGTCCAGCACCCCCGGATCGGCGGCCGAACGATCGGCCAGCGCCCGCAGCAAATGTGCTCGGGCAGTGGTGAAGTCGCCTTCCAGCCAGATGACTGAACCCAATACTGACGCTATTCCCGGATAACTCCAGGGCCGATCCCTGGTGATCCGGGCGGACAGCGAGTCGAGCAGGTCATGGGCCCGGCGCAGTTCGGCCCGCGGCACGTAGTAGCTGGTCAGCGCGGTGAGCGTGCTGAACAACTCGTCTTGGTAGTTGCCGGTGCTCGCCAATGCCAGGCACCGTTGGAAGTCGGCGGGTCCCTCACCGCTCATGCTGCCTTGCACGGCGCCCGCCAAGAAACCACGCTCGAGCCGGATAGCGATTTCCCTGCGGTCCCGCGCCGGTCCCGCAGCGCAGCTGGCTAGCTGGTCGAGTGCGTTCGTAAGGCAAGCCAGCGCTTCGTGGAGAGCGCCGCGCCGCCGGGCGTTCACCGAGGCCTTCTGGTAGGCCTCAACGGCTTCGTCGTATTGCCGTGCCTGCTCGAAGTGGGTCGCGACCACACGCCAGTCCGGCTCGGCGGCGGCCGCCGCGTCGACCAGCGCGTGGGCAGCGCGGGCATGCAGATCACGGCGCAGCGATGGCGGAGCCAGCTCGACCGCCACCTCCCGGAGCAGCTCATGGCGAAATCGCCAGCTGTGGGTCCTGCGTCGTTCGAGCACACGCGCCCGCACGAGTTCGGTGACGACGCCGTCGACGTCTTTGGCGTCGCGTCCGACCACCGAGCGCAGCAACGGGAGATCACCGGCGCGCCCGATGACGGCGGCCGCCTCCACCACCGGCACAACATCGGCGTCGGGTTGATGCAGCCTGGCGAACAGCGGCTCATACAGCGGCTCGGGTACCCCAGACTCGGCTCCGGCGGCATCAAGTTCGGCGACGACGTGCTCGATATAGAACGGCACCCCGTCACATCGGCTGCGTATCGCGGCCCGCTGGGCGTCGGTCACCGACGGGTCTAACGCGTTGATCAGCGCGTCGGACTGCTCGTCGGTCAGCGGCGCAAGGTCGAAAAGCGTTACCGGCCAATCGGTTCGCAGCCAATCGCCTTCGCGTCCGGTCAAGACCACCAGCAGCCGTCCATCCGCGGCTCCCAGCAACGAGTTGAGCAGCTCTATGGTGGACGGGTCGAACCAGTGCGCATCCTCGGCGACCACTAATCCGGCTTGATCACCGATGCGGGCCAGGACATATTGCTGAACCGTCGCGCCGATCAACTCATAAAGGGTTCGGCCTTCGACAGCAGCCGGGTGATAGCCGTGTTCAGGACCGACGCCAAGTACCGGCGCGAGCAAAGGCACCGCGCTCGCGGGATCCAGTTCGCAGGCAAGCAGTTCGGCTTGCAGTAAGCGCAGACGCTCCGGGCCGTCGGTGAGCCGGGTGATACCGCATCGGCGCTCCACGAGCCTGCGCACCGGATGCAGGCCGGTGTCGGTATGCAGCGGCGAGCCAAACAGCTCGATGACGGGCGCGCCTGAACTCCGGACTAATTCGGCCGCCTCGGTCGCGAGCCGGGTCTTACCGATTCCCGGCTCACCGCGAAATACGATGCCCGGGGCGGTTAGCACGCCGTCGCGCGCCCGGTGCCAGCTCTGCTGCAGCCAGCTGCGCTCTCGGTCACGCCCGATCAGGCGTGGCGAGCGCAGCGACGGTACTTCCGGTCGCTCACACAGCACCTGGTGATGGGTGACCAATCCTTCGACACCCTTCAACGGGACCGGGGGACATACGTTGAGTTCGAACGAGTCACGCACCAACGGTGCGACCGAATCCGACACCGCCACCGTGCCCGGCTCGGCCACACCGCAAAGCCGGGCGGTCAGGTTGGCCGCAAATCCGTACACGTCGTCCTGGTCGGTGTCGAGGTAGACCAGGCCACGATGGATGCCGACCCGCACGTTGACGGCCACGGCGAACTTGCGTTCGGCCTGCTCGCTGAGCTGCGCCACTGCGCGGGTGATGTCCAGCCCTGCCGCTACGGCGCGTCGCACGTCGTTCTCGTGCGCCTTGGGGTGACCGAACACCACTAGCAGTCCGTCGCCCTTGATGGAGCTGACGTGGCCTTCATATCGATCGACGACCCGGCGCACCTCATCCCGATAGTGGCCGACCAACGTGCGATACGTCTCCGGTTCTAACCGGGTGGACAGCGCTGTCGAGTCGACCAGGTCGGCGAACATGATTGTCAGTCGGCGTATTTCACCGTAGCGAGCCGGCGCGGTGAGTAGGTCCTCGGCTTCCGGGTTGTTGTGGTCGACTGAAAGAACCCGGCTGGCCAAGGTGGTGGCGGTGGCGTGGTCGCCTTCGTTGATGGCCCGCACCGCGCGGTCCAGCAATTCGTCGATCGATACACCGCTCTCGCCAGGGCTCACCTGCTCCTCCTGCCCTAGATTGGCTAAGGGTACCTGCCGGCCGCGCCATTTTCAGGGCATGCCTAATAGCCTCAGTTGCCCCGGCAGGCCGCAGGTCAGGCAACGCGAATCGAGAACACGGCGACCGCCGAGCCGCCGGGGCGCGCTGATCGGTAGCCGCCACGGCGCAGCGCATCGGTGGGCGCCGTCATCGGCTCGAAGCAGACCACATCCTCGCCCGGCGGTGCGAAGATCTGCGCCGCCGGATAGCCCTCGTCGAAGTGAACCTCGATACGGCGGTCGCCACCGGACACCGCGAACACGGCGCCATCGGCAACCTCGTCATACCCGTCGTCAAAAGTCTTGTCGCCCAATGGTTCAGTGAGGGCCGGTTGAGTTGTTGTGTCGCCGGTGGGCAATCCCTGCCCGTCGAGGCGCAGCCACCGCAACGGCGGCGTCTCGATGATCCACTGGTCGCGCGAAACACCAGGCAGCTGCAGATACGGGTGGAAGCCGAAGCACAGCGGAACTGCGTCGTCCCCGGTGGGCGTCACCGCGGTGCGTACGGTCAGCGTCTGCTCGGCGAGCCGCACCGTCACCCCCAGCAGATGCGGAAATGGAAAGCTGGCCAGTAACTCTGGATCGGCGCCGAAGTCCACTTCGGCGGTGAGCTCGTCTGCCGACTCGGCCGTTACCCGCCAGCGCGGATAGGCGGCCAGCACACCGTGGATCGGCAGTCCGTTGGGATCGGCTCGCACTCCGTGCTGGCCAGGAGTCAGCGTGACCGTCGTGCCCTCTGCCGTGTAAGTGTTGGCGCCCAGCCGATTTGCCCACGGGTACAGGATCGGGATACCCATTGTTTTGCCGTTGGCCACGTAGGCGTCCAGACCGCGGAGTTGGCCGAGCAGTTCGAGGCCCGAGTCGGTCAATGAAACGCCGATCATGCCGGCGTCCGGGACGAACTGGGCCTCGAGATTCGACGACGAGTCGCGCAAAGTGACAGGGTGCACCTGATAAGACTAGCCAAGGTTAGCTGTAAAGCGGATCGTGCTGAATCCGGTCCGGCGGCGCCCCTTTGGCGATCAGCGCGGCCTTGGTGGCGCGCACCATCTCCGGTCCGCCGCAGATCAGGATCTGCCGGTCCCCCCAGTTGCCGAATTTGGTGACGACGTCCATCAGCTTGCCGGTCTGGCGCAGATGCAGCCCCCGCGGCGGCGTCACATCGGGATAGTCGGCGGCCCAGGCGGGGTCGCCGTTGTGCTCGGAGACTGGTGTCACCGACAGCCAGGGATTGTGCGTGGCGATCTGCCACAACGTGGGCAGGTCGTAGAGCTCGCATGGGTAGCGGCCGCCGAAGAACATGTGCACCCGCGGGTTCACACCCCAGCGGGTGAGGTCCATGACGATCGAGCGCAGCGGCGCCAGCCCGGTGCTGCCCGCCACCATCAGCACGTCGCCACCATCGCGGTCGACCTGCAAGCCGCCGTGCGGGCTGGACAGCCGCCACTGATCACCGGGCTTGGTCTCGTTGACGACGGCGTTGCTGACCATGCCGCCCGAGACCGCCCGGACATGAAACTCGATGGCGCCGCTGTCATCCGGCGGGATGGCGGGCGTCAGATATCGCCACCGCCGCGGGCACTGGGGTATCGCGACGTTGACGTATTGGCCGGCGTGATAAGGCATCGGGCGGTCCAGCTGCAGCCTGACCACCGCCAGGTCGCGGGATACCCGGAGGTGTTCGAGCACCGTGCCGTCCCACCAGGCCGGCCCGTCCTCGGCGTCCGCAGCGCCGCTCATCAGCCCGGTGATCAAATTCAGCGACTGCCGGGCGGCCGCGTCGACGGCATCGGTCCACGCCTCGGCCAGTTCGTCTCGCAGGGTCGCGTGCAGCGCCTGCCGCATTGTCTCGTAATGCTCGGGAAGCACCCCGTATTTGCGATGGTCGCGTCCCAGCTGAGCCAAAAACGCCACCGGCTCTTCGGCTCGCTGGGCGACCAGCTCGCCGTACACCCAGTTCAGCGCGTGGGCAAAGGCGGCCCGCTGGCCGGCCATGTCCGGCGGGAACAAGTCACGTGGCGAAACGTCGAAGGAGAACCAGCGCGTGTAAAACCGCCCGATGAGCCCGTTTTCGTCGTCCGGGTCGATGGCGGCATGCAATACCGCCAATGCATCCCGGTCGTTGAGGCTCACGCCCGACGATTTTATGCGTGCTTGAGCAGCGGGTGAATGCCGTTGTAGAGCACCATCAAACCGATGACCACCAGGATCGCTGCCAGCAGCGCGGCGTTGTTTCGCTCCATCCAGTCTTTGAGCTGGGCCATCGGGTCGTCGAGGCGGTTGCCTGCGCCTGCGTAGGCCAGGACCGGGATGGCGACGGTGGATCCGGCGACGGCGACGAAGACCGTGGCAAGTATCCAGTTGGCCGCCATGTCGTGTCCGCCGCTACCGATCGCCAAACCGGCTAACGCGCAACAGATCAGCACCTCGGGCCTCACTACCACCAACACCAGCCCGGTGATACCGGCGCGGGTGGGCGTAAGCGTTGAGAAAGACCGCATCCATCTTGGCGATTCGGTGTGGCTGTGCCGGGTCAGCCAGTGGTAAATGCCGTACGCGATGAGCGCCAATCCGAGGACGACACGCAGCCAGGACGCCCAGGTCGGCGGTGAATTGCGCAGACCGCCGAGCGCGTCGGAGGACGCGACGAAGATCGCGGTCAGTGCGGCCAGTCCGACCAGCCAGCCGCCGAGAAAGGCGAGGCTGGTCGGCTTTGGCCTCGACGTTTGCAACACCAGCACTGCCGGAATGATCGACAATGGCGAGAGGGCGATGACCAGCGCGAGTGGAATCAGCGTGGCCAGCACAGAACCCCAACTTCCTGTCACGGGCTGCATCTTCGCATTACCCAGCGCTGAGCGCTGCACGAGAGCCGACGATTCAGCTAGCGTTCCGACGCAGGTCGAATTGCGCCGCGCCTCAGCGGGCTCGTTTCTCGCCCGCATCGTTGCGGCGCAGCGTCCAGGCCGGCACCCAGTGTGTGACGGTTTTGCGCTTGGACCCGTAGGCGATCGGGTAGGTCACCAGCCCCCACCAGTCACCCTGCTCGCATATGCCCCAACAGGTCAGCCGGCCCTCGACGACCTTGTGCAGTTGCAGGCCGTTGGGGTGGTATCGCCCGGTGCGGTGCGGCTCCCGCGGGAAGAGCACCGTCAGGTCAATCAGCACGGTGATCGGCGGACGCACCACCCGAAACGGGCTGCGGACCGGCTGCCCGTTGTATCCGATCGACGCAAGGTCGCCCACCGATCGATCATACGTTCGAATGGGTTGGCGGGTTGCTTCGCTGCTGAAACGCCGTATGCCACTAGCGCGCACCGTGACTGAGCAGCTTGTAAGACCGGCGCAACGACGCACCGCCGATCGCGTCGAGATCAGGTCGTAGGCGGGCAGTCCGTTCCATCAGCGGTCGCAGCGGTAGGCGATCGTGTGGTCGACTCCCAGGGAGGCAAGATGCGTACCACTGCGGTTCAACCGTTGTTAGGAACTATTAGGAAGGATGGTGACGTGGAGATCGCAGTCGGGCTCGATCGGGGCCTAGGGTTGTCTTGGGATCAATACCGCGAGCTTGGCAGGCATGCCGCTCGCCTTAACTATCAAAGTGTTTGGACCAACGCCGGCATCGACCGCGACGCGATGCAGATCTGTGCCCAATGGTCGGTCGCCAGCGCGGACGTGGTACCCGGCGGCATTGGAACGGGCGTGTCGGTGATCCCGGTCGGTTACTGGTCTCTCCCGGCGATGGCGTCGAACGCGGCGACGGTAGGCGAGATCAGCGGCGGCAAATTCGTTCTCGGCATCGGCTCTGGGCTCCTGCACCTTCCCGCGTTCCGACAGGCGGTCGGCCTGAAAAAGGATCTGCGGCCGGTCGCCACAATGCGCGAGTGGCTCGTGACGCTGCGCGCCGTTCTGGCCGGCGAGACGGTGGACCACGAAGGTAAGGCAATCACGCTGCGCGGCTTCACTCTTGGGTCGCCGCCACCGAAGGTGCCCGTGGTGCTGGGTGCCCTCGGCCCCAACATGCTGACTCTTGCCGGCGAGGCGTCGGACGGCGCATCCCTCAACTGGTGCACGCCGCAGCAGGTGGCGGCCAGCCGCGAAATTGTGGCCAAGGGTGCGCGAGCGGCCGGGCGCGACCCAAATGAGCTCTCCATGATCGAGTACATCCGGATCAGCGTGGACGACGACGAGGACGCCGCGCGCCGCGCTTACATCAAGGCGCTGATGGGCTACGCGCTGGCTTGGCCCGGCGTGGACAAAACGCTCGGCTACCGAGGCCATTTCGGCCGGATGGGCTTCGACGAGGCGCTCACCGAACTGGAGGAGCGCCGTGATCGTGGCGCTTCCCAAGATGAGTTGATCGACGCGTTCCCGGTTGAGCTGGCGAAGTTGGTGGGCTACTTCGGGCCAGCATCCGGCGCCGCGGCCGCCTTCCGCCAGCTCGCGGAAGGGCTGGACACCGCCATCGTGAGGGTGGTACCCGCCCGGCCGGGGCTGGAATCGATCACCGCCGTCATGGAAGCCTGCCAGCCGTCCAAACTCGCGTCCTGACCCTAGAGCCCGGTGGCGGCCAACCCACTAACAAAATTCACTAAAGTTGAGCGGAACAGACTCAACCTTGACGGCGTTGAACTACGCGACAAACATTTTCCTTACGTACCCCGAATGGAGGTGTCGTGGACTCTTTTAACCCGACAACCAAGACGCAGGCGGCCCTGACATCGGCCCTGCAGGCGGCGACAGCCGCCGGCAACCCTGAGATCAGGCCCGCTCATCTGCTGTTGGCGCTGCTGACGCAGAACGACGGGATCGCCGCGCCGTTGTTGGAGGCTGTCGGCGTCGAGCCCGCCACCATCCGCGCTGAAGCCCAGCGCATCGTCGACCGGCTGCCGCAGATCAGCGGCGCCAGCTCGCAACCTCAGCTGTCGCGCGAGTCGCTGGCTGCCATCACCACCGCGCAGCAACTGGCCACCGAGATGGATGACGAATACGTCTCCACCGAGCATCTGATGGTGGGGCTGGCCACCGGCGACTCCGACGTCGCCAAACTGCTGACCGGACATGGTGCCTCGCCGCAGGCGTTGAGGGACGCGTTCGTCAACGTCCGCGGCAGCGCCCGCGTCACCAGCGCCGACCCGGAGGCTACCTACCAGGCGCTGGAGAAGTACTCCACCGACCTGACCGCCCGCGCCCGTGAAGGCCAACTCGACCCGGTTATCGGGCGGGACAACGAAATTCGCCGCGTAGTGCAGGTGCTTTCCCGACGTACCAAGAACAACCCGGTGCTGATCGGCGAGCCGGGCGTCGGCAAGACCGCGATCGTGGAGGGCCTGGCGCAGCGCATCGTCGCCGGCGACGTGCCCGAGAGCTTGCGCGACAAGACCGTCGTCAGCCTGGACCTGGGTTCGATGGTGGCCGGTGCCAAGTACCGCGGCGAATTCGAGGAACGCCTCAAGGCCGTGCTCGACGACATCAAGAACTCGGCCGGACAGATCATCACCTTCATCGACGAACTGCACACCATCGTCGGGGCCGGCGCGACCGGTGAATCGGCGATGGACGCCGGCAACATGATCAAGCCGATGCTGGCCCGTGGCGAATTGCGGCTGGTCGGCGCCACCACGCTCGACGAGTACCGCAAGTACATCGAGAAGGACGCGGCGCTGGAGCGACGCTTCCAGCAGGTCTTCGTCGGTGAGCCATCGGTGGAAGACACCGTAGGCATCCTGCGCGGCCTGAAAGACCGCTACGAGGTGCACCACGGCGTCCGGATTACCGACTCCGCGCTGGTTGCGGCGGCTTCGCTGTCCGACCGCTACATCACCGCCCGGTTCCTGCCGGACAAGGCCATCGACCTGGTCGACGAGGCAGCCAGCCGGTTGCGGATGGAGATCGACTCACGGCCGGTCGAGATCGACGAGGTCGAGCGCCTGGTGCGCCGGCTCGAAATCGAAGAGATGGCGCTGGCCAAGGAAGAAGACGCGGCGTCCAAGGAGCGGCTGGAGAAGCTGCGCTCCGAGCTGGCCGACCAGAAGGAAAAGCTGGCCGAGCTGACCGCCAAGTGGCAGAACGAGAAGAACGCCATCGACGTCGTCCGCGAGCTCAAGGAGCAGCTGGAGACGTTGCGCGGGGAGTCCGAGCGCGCCGAGCGCGACGGCGACCTGGCCAAGGCCGCCGAGCTGCGGTACGGGCGCATCCCGGAGGTGGAGAAGAAACTCGACGCCGCGCTGCCCCAGGCAGAGGCCCGCGAAAACGTGATGCTCAAAGAAGAAGTCGGTCCCGACGACATCGCCGACGTGGTGTCGGCGTGGACGGGCATTCCGGCCGGTCGGCTGCTGGAAGGCGAGACGGCCAAGCTGCTCCGGATGGAAGACGAGCTCGGCAAGCGTGTGGTCGGGCAGCGCAAGGCCGTCCAAGCCGTATCCGACGCGGTGCGCCGCAGTCGGGCCGGGGTCGCCGACCCCAACCGGCCGACGGGATCGTTCCTGTTCCTCGGCCCGACCGGTGTCGGCAAGACCGAGCTGGCCAAGGCGCTGGCCGACTTCCTGTTCGACGATGAGCGCGCCATGGTCCGCATCGACATGAGCGAGTACGGCGAGAAGCACTCGGTGGCCCGCCTGGTCGGTGCGCCGCCCGGCTACATCGGTTACGACCAGGGCGGTCAGCTGACCGAGGCGGTGCGTCGCCGGCCCTACACCGTCGTTTTGTTCGACGAGGTCGAAAAGGCCCACCCGGACGTGTTCGACGTGCTGCTGCAGGTCCTCGACGAGGGCCGGCTCACCGATGGGCAGGGCCGAACGGTCGACTTCCGCAACACCATCCTGATCCTGACGTCCAACCTCGGGTCGGGCGGCAGCGAGGAACAGGTGATGGCCGCGGTGCGCTCGACGTTCAAACCGGAATTCATCAACCGGCTCGACGACGTGCTGATCTTCGACGGCCTCAACCCCGAAGAGCTGGTGCAGATCGTCGACATCCAGCTGACTCAGCTGCAGAAGCGGCTGGCGCAGCGGCGGCTGCAGCTGGAGGTGTCGCTGCCGGCCAAGAAGTGGCTATCACAGCGCGGGTTCGACCCGGTCTACGGAGCGCGTCCGTTGCGCCGGCTGGTGCAGCAAGCCATCGGCGACCAGCTCGCCAAGATGTTGTTGGCCGGCGACGTGCATGACGGCGACACCGTTCCGGTGAATGTCAGCGCCGACGGCGACAGCCTCGTGTTGGGATGAGCCCGCGCGCCGGTACGCCGAAGCGGTAGCAAACTTTAATTCGGTTGTGACCTGCTGCCATTCTCGGTTAGGGGGTAACAGCAGCTAGGCTACGTGGCGATGGTTCCGCTCTGGTTTACGCTCTCCGCGCTGTGCTTTGTCGGCGCGGCGGTATTGCTGTACGTCGACATCGATCGTCGGCGCGGGCGGGGCCGTCGTCGCAAGTCGTGGGCACGTTCGCACGGATTCGACTACGAGCAGGAATCCATGGAAATCCTCAAGCGCTGGAAGCGCGGGGTGATGTCGACCGTGGGCAGCAATATCCCGGCGCGCAATGTCGTACTGGGCCAGATCCGCGGCGAGGCGGTGTTCATCTTCGATCTCGAGGAAGTTGCCACCGTGATCGCGCTGCACCGCAAGGTGGGCACCAACGTCGTCGTCGACGTGCGGCTCAAAGGTCTCAAAGAGCCTCGCGAGAACGACATTTGGCTGCTGGGCGCAATCGGACCGCGGATGGTGTACTCCACGAATCTGGACGCCGCACGACGGGCCTGCGATCGGCGCATGGTCACCTTCGCGCACACCGCGCCCGACTGCGCCGAGATCATGTGGAACGAGCAGAACTGGACGCTGGTCAGCATGCCGATCGGCAGTACCCGTGCGCAGTGGGACGAGGGCTTGCGCACGGTGCGCCAATTCAACGACCTGCTGCGGGTGTTGCCGCCGGTGCCACAGCAGACCTCGGCGCCGCAATCGGCTGGGCGCCGTAAAGCCGCACCCAGCCGTCCGCTGGCCTCGGCCGGCCGCGGCGAGTCGCCGCCGCGGCACCCAGAAGCCCTGTCCCGTGAGGGTGGGGCAGCGGCCCGCGGCGCCACGGGGTCGCCGCCCCCGGTGCGGCAGGAGCCAACCCGCCGCGCACCGGCCGTCGAGCCCGGCGCACCGGTGCGGCGTCCGCCGTCTGGCCGCAACGGCTACCAGGCCACCCACTACCAGCGCTGATTACCTCGTATCCGCCCTGTGCCTGGGGCATTGGCAATTTCGCTACGCTGTCCGTCATGCCGCGCCGCGTCGCTCTGATCACCGGTCCAACGTCGGGAATCGGCGCGGGTTTCGCGCGTCGCTACGCCGCCGACGGCTACGACTTGGTGCTGGTATCCCGCGACGATGGGCGGCTCAACGAGCTCGCAGCCGAATTGCACGACGAGGCCGGACGTGCCGTCGAAGTGCTGCCGGCCGACCTGGCCGAGTCGGCCGACCGCGGCAAGGTCGCGGAGCGGTTGGCCGCCGGTGTCGACGTGTTGGTGAACAATGCCGGCTTCGGCACGTCCGGTGAGTTCTGGACCGCCGATCCCGCCAAGCTGCAGTCGCAGTTGGACGTCAACGTCACCGCGGTGATGCAGTTGACCCGGGCCGCGTTGCCGGCGATGATCGACGCCGGTGCTGGCACGGTCGTCAACATCGCCAGCGTCGCCGGGCTGCTGTCCGGGCGGGGCTCGACCTATTCGGCGTCCAAGGCGTGGGTGGTGTCGTTCACCGAAGGCCTGGCCGGCGGGCTGAAGGGCACCGGTGTCGGCATACATGTGGTGTGTCCGGGCTACGTGCACACCGAATTTCATGAACGTGCCGGCATCGACATGGCCTCACTGCCGTCGTTCATGTGGCTCGAGGTCGACGACGTGGTGCGGGAAAGCCTCGCCGATATCGCGCGGGGCAAGGTGGTCATCATCCCCGGCGTGCAGTACAAGGCGATCACCACCGCGTCACGGATGGTGCCGCGAAACTTGGCGCGCGTCGCCACCAGAACCTTCGGGCGGGGCCGTGGCCGCACCTGACGTGAGCACCACCGACCGCGACGAGTTGGCCGACCTGGTGCGCCGGCTGGCGGTGGTGCACGGCCGCGTCACGTTGTCGTCGGGCAAGGAAGCCGACTACTACGTGGACCTGCGCCGCGCCACCCTGCATCACC
>Ga0210390_10003555_pt1 | contig 13343 bp, 13 predicted proteins | sample IncBWH11OmetaG_FD_161050 | JGI IMG/M metagenome (GOLD analysis project Ga0210390, IMG submission 161050) | Forest soil microbial communities from Barre Woods Harvard Forest LTER site, Petersham, Massachusetts, United States - Inc-BW-H-11-O ...
GCACCGTTGTGGACGCTGATATTCTGCGGCCGGGAATTATCGCTGCCATTGGGCCAGGCTGATCCGCCGCTTTGAACAGGGCACGGCCAGTCAGGTCGGTCGTGACTTTCTGGCCTCCTGAAAGTTCCACTGTGACACTCGGCAATAGACGGCCCTGGGAATCGAGTATCGCAAGTGTGGCTTGCGCGCCGGCGACGACTCTGCGCGGCAGAATAATCTGGCGCGGGGCGGGAGAGGCATGCGTTTTCGGAGGCTGCTGGGCAGCGGCCAGCGCGGCGCATGCGCCCAAGAGAAGAGCGAGAGCCACGGAGCGGCCCGGCAACTTATGGAGACCCCACGCGCAAAGCATGGGAGGAATTCTACCGCGCCGGGGCCAGGAGAACGAAATCGTGCGTCCCTGGGAACGCCAATCTCCCGATTGGCGGGGTTAAGGGCGCCAATCGGGAGATTGGTGTTCCCGGGCTCGTTTTTAAGCTTTATTTGCCAGGTCAAAAATTTTGGCTTCGCGGAAGAGGCGGTACAGTTCCGGATCGAGTTCCTGATCCTTGACGGACATTTCGAGGATGCCCAGAGCGCGGCCCGCATCGACTGCTTTTTTATACGGGCGGTCGGAAGCGGAGAGCGCGTCGAAAATATCGCAGATCGTCATGATCTTGGCCTGCACGGGAATTTCGTCGCCACGCAATTTGCGCGGGTAGCCCGTGCCATTTAGTTTTTCGTGATGCGCGCGGACGATTCTCGGAATTTCCCGGATTTGCCTGGTCCACGGAATTTGCAGCAGGAAATTGAAGCTGTGAACGACGTGCGATTCGATCTGTGAGCGCTCGTCCGCGCTGAGGCTGCCCTTGGGAATGGAAAGGTAGCGGACTTCTTCCGATGTGAGGACTGGCCTCTTCACGCCTCGCGGGTCGTGATAGCTCTGCCGCGCGATTTCATAAATGCTCTCAAACTTTCCCTCCGGCAGCACGGTCGGCTCGTTGGCCTGCAGGATGGCCTCGAAGCCTTTTTCAATCTCGAGCCTGCGCTGGCGATATTCTTCCTCAAGGGAAGCGATGCGTGCGAGCGCCTCGGGCCGGTTCAGCTCCATCAGAAGCCGAACTTTCTCGCGCTCCAGGCGGGCTTCCAGCTCCATGTACAGATAGTCGAAGCGGTGGGCGATGAGATCGAGCTGCATCGGATAGAGCTTCTTGGCCTTAATCAGCACATCCTCGCGCACGCCGACTTTTCCGAAATCGTGCAGCAGCGCGGCGTAACGGATTTCCTTCATCTGTTCGGGCGAAAAGCGGATCGACGCATACGCACCGGTGTGAACGCGATCCACGGTTTCCGCGAGGCCAACCGTCATTTGAGAAACGCGTAGGGAATGCCCGGAGGTTGATGGATCGCGCTGCTCGATGGCCTTGACGGAGGCCTGGACGAAACCTTCGAAGAGTTTTTCGATGTCCTGGTAAAGATGGCCGTTTTCGTAAGCCACGGCGGCCTGCGAGGCAAGAGAGAGAGCAAGTCTCACCGCGCGGTCGGAAAACGGCCGCACCTCGCGAGCCACTATTTCCCTGCTGGTCAGGCGCGCTTCGGAATGAATCTTGCAATTGATGAGCTGCAGGACGCCGATGACCTCGCCGCGGCCGTTCTTCATGGGCAGCGTGAGCATGGATCGCGTGCGATAGCCGGTTTCCTTGTCAAAGCTAGGATTGAAGTGATAGGGCCGATCGCGCGGAATGCGCCGGGCGTCAGCGAGGTTGATCACTTCTCCATGCAGGGCCGTGTAACCCGCCAGGGAATTTTCCTGCAGGGGAATTTCAATTTCGGCGAAGGGAAACTGCACGCTGTCGTTCTGCGTCATTTTGAAACGCAGATGACGTTCGGCCTGTTCGCCGGAGAAAAGATCGGTTCGTGAATCCTCCACGAGGTAGAGAGAGCCCGCATCGGCGCGCGTGATTTCGCGCGCTTTCGTCAGGATCATGCTCAAGAGCGCGCCGACTTCGCGGGTTTGCGACAGCGCGATGCCGATGCGGTTCAGTTCCTCCATCTCGCGCTCGGCGCGCGCAAGTTCGGCCCGCGCCTCGCGTTCGCGCTGCGCGAGCTCAATGTTGGCAATCGCGGCGTCTACCGTCTTGCGGACCAGCGAGGGATTCGCCTTGCGCGGAAGTGTGGCAAAACAACCAGGGGCGCCTTGGCCTGAACCATTTCGAGAGATGCCGATCAGACGAACGCGCGGGGCCCGCCGCACGAGACGCCGGAAGGAGGCCAGGTCATCGGCCCCGAGATCGGCGAGACACACTACAGGGCCATCGCCCGATTCAGGGGGAGTGGCCTTGCGCCCTGAAGAAGAAGGCGGCAATGCCCGGACCGCGTAGCGGCGGCTCAAAGGCCGAGCCACCGGTGCAGCCAGAGAGCGCTCAAAATACCAAATTTCAGCTCGCTGCGGCATGGGAGAGGTTGCGGATGCAGAAAGGGGTGGGAGCTCTGCGCTCTCCGCTCGGTACATTATATCGAAATTGCAGAGTCACGCATAGCGCGCCGCGATCCAAGGTGTCGTGAAAGGATGTAACTACTTACGTCACATGCCATTGCGATCCGAAAATCGCTTTGTTAGTCTGATTTTTAGCAGGGCAACGAGCCTCGGAGAGAAGAAGTCTCGGAGTCGCACTGGTTTGCGGCGCACTCGGTTAAACAATTGCAATCGCAAGATTTCGCCGCCAGCCGCATGAGGCCCCATTTGCACATCCAAGCCGGCGCGCGCACCGATCTCGGACGCGTCCGAAAAAACAACGAGGATTGCTACGCCATCGACGATTCGCTGCAGTTGTATGTGCTCTCCGATGGCATGGGCGGGCAGGCCCACGGCGAAGTAGCCAGCAAGCTGGCCGTTCAAACGGTCCTGACGCACTGCAGGCAATCCGAAAATAGCCGCGCCACGCCTATTTTCGGCGAATCCAGCCCGGACGTTTCGGAACGGACCAATCGGCTCTCCAGCGCCATTCATCTCGCCAATCGCAAGGTTTTTGAAACCGCGTCTTCCAACTCCGAACAAAAAGGCATGGGAGCGACGATCGTGGCCGCGTGGGTAGAATCGCAAAGATTGTCCATCGCACATGTGGGAGACAGCCGCGCGTATTTGCTGCGCGGGGGCGCGATGGAGCAGCTGACGGCCGATCATTCGCTGGTGGCGGAGAAAGTGCGCGTCGGGATTCTGACGCCGCAGGAAGCCGACGCGAGCGAAATGCAAAGCGTGTTGACGCGCGCGGTGGGAACGACCGATTCCGTGGAAGTGGACACCGACGAACAGGTTTTACTGGCCGGCGATTTCCTGCTGCTTTGTTCGGACGGGCTCACGCGCATGGTGACCGACCCTGAAATCGCGAGCACCCTGCTGACCAGCTCTTCCGCGCAGGAAGCCGCGGAGCGCCTGGTCGACCTCGCGAATGACAACGGCGGCGTGGACAACGTCAGCGTGATCGTTTTGCACGCCGTAGAACAATCGAAGGGCTTTTTCCAACGGCTGAAATTCTGGAAACGAAACTCCGGGTAATGTTGCGCCGGCATCGACCGGAGGAGAAAAGCGAATGTCGAGACTTGTGCTGAAATTCGAGGGCGCGCAGCTGAAGGAAATTCCCCTGGGTACGCACCCGGTCACCATCGGGCGCGCCCCGGACAACGATATTCAGATCGATAATCTCGCTGTTTCCAACTACCACGCGCGGGTGTACGTCGAGGCCGGCTCTCTTGTCGTCGAGGACTTGAACAGCCTCAACGGATCGTTCCTGAACGATATTCGCGTGGAACGCGCCATGCTCAAGGACGGCGACGCCATCCTGATCGGCAAACACGAAATTCTGGTGGATCAGGTGCACGACGCGGCCCTGCCCGAGGACGGCCTGCGCAAAGCGCCCGCTCCGCGCGTGAACGAAACCATGGTCCTGGACACGCACGAACGACGCAAGCTCTTGGACATGGCTGCCGCGGCGGGCGAGCGGTCTCAGCTTTCTCCCGAACGATTGCTCGTGCCGACGCTGATGGTTTTGAGCGGCCGCACCGATCAAAAAGAATATCGCATCGCCGGAAAACTGACCGTCATCGGCCACTCCAAAATGGCCACCGTGCGGCTGCGCGGGTGGTTCACGCCGGAAGTGGCGGCGCAAATCAACAAACACGAGGACGGCTACTACCTGGGGCGCGGCGACCGCGTGCCGAAAATCAATGGAGCCAGCATTCAGGGCCTGACGAAACTCAACGATGGAGACGTGATCGAGGTAGGCCGCGTGCGGCTCAGTTTCTTGTTTCGCGAATAACCTTCCGCCGCGCTCTCCGATACAATTCCCGCTTCATGCCAGGAACTTTCACGGGCGGTAAATCGCGACGCGCCTTGCAGGTCCCGCGCGAATGGCTGCGGGCGTGGTGGCGGCGTCGCGTTCCTTTTGCCATCAGCGTGGGCCTGACAGCCTTTGCGCTCACGATTTACGCTTACACTTTCGTTGGCGACCGCCCGACGGCGGTATTTTCCTTCATCAACCGGCTGGAATTGAATGCGCTCGACCTGCGATTCCGCCTGCGGCCGGAGAGCTACAAGCATCCCGATCCGCGCATCATCATCGTGGACATCGATCAGCGCTCGCAGGAAGTTCTAGGGCGCTGGCCGTTTTCGCGCAGCTACTTTGCGCGGATGCTCGACGCACTGCGCGAGGATGGCGCGAAAGTCGCGGCCTTCGACATCACTTTCAGCAAGCCGGACGAAACGGCGGCGCCGATCCGCGAGCTGCGGCAAACCGTGATCGACCGGGAAAAGCAGGGAGGGAAGACGGACCAACGCGTCGTCGCCGATCTCGACCGCTTGTCGAAGGAATACGACGGGGATGAACAATTTGCGCGCGCCATCGAGCGGTTTGGCAACGTGGTCCTCGGAAATTTCTTTCTGTATTCCGAATACGATTTGAAGGGCGTCGACAGTAAAACGCTGGACCGCTACGCCAACATCCTCGCCGATTTCCCGTTTCCGCAGGTGCGCGCGGCAAATCCGCAAACCGGGCAGCGGGATCTCCGGCATCTGATTCAGGGCTTTGGCGAACCGTACGAGCTGCTGCCGAGAGGCACGCAGGCCAATATCGAAATTCTCAGCGACGCGCTGCGAAACGCGCACGGCGCGACCGGATTTTTCAATGTCGAGCCGGACGCGGACGGCGTCGTGCGGCATTCCCTGCTGGTGCTTCCATATGGACGTTCAAAAAATCTGGATGATTGGGATTTGTACGGGTCGCTCGATGTGCAGGCCGTGCGGCTCTTCAAGGGATTGCCCGACCAGCAGATGATCCTCGATTTCAGCGAGACCGGAATTACGGCGCTTGAGTTTGGCCCTTCGCTCGTTATCCATCCGGATGCCGTGGGGCGCATGATGATCGACTACCAGGGCGGCTCTACTACCTATCCTTACGTTTCGATTGCCGATGTTGTGCGTCATAAATTCACACCGGGAACTTTCAAAGGGAAAATTGTGCTCGTGGGCGCGTCCGCAACGGGGATCGGGGATTTACGCTCGACACCTTTTGGCGGAATCGATTATCCGGGCGTTGAGATCCACGCGAATGTGATCGACAACATTCTGAACCGGTATTTTCTGTTGCGTGGAGCGAATCAGGTCGCCATCGATTTGCTGATGATTTTTCTCTTTGGCGTGCCGCTCGGATTGTGGCTTGGGCTTGCGCAGCCGCGATCGATGCTTTTCGGCCTGTTGCTGCTGGTGCCGTTTGGTTTGGGAGTGTGGTACGCGTTCCTGCACGGGTGGTGGCTGAATTTCATCATGCCGGCCGGAACGCTGGTCGCCAACGTGGGTTTTGTCGCGATGTATCGCGCGCTCATCGAGGAAAAAGAAAAGAGGCGGGTGCGCGGCGCGTTCCAGCAATATTTGAGCCCGGAAGTCATTCGCATTCTGCTGGAAAATCCCGATCTGGTGAAACCGCGCAAAACCGAAATCACGGTGATGTTCAGCGACGTGCGAGGGTTTACGAGCATTTCCGAAAAACTGGACGCCCAGGAACTCGCCGCGCTGCTCAACGAGTATTTGACCGAGATGACGCAGATCGTCTTCCGTTTGAACGGCACACTTGATAAATACATCGGCGACGCGGTGATGGCGTTCTGGGGCGCGCCGATTGAGGATCCGGCCCACGCGACGGAGGCTTGCCACGTCGCGCTCGAAATGATTTCGCGGCTGAAAGCAATGCAGAACAAATGGAGGGCCGAGGGCAGGCCGGTGCTCGACATCGGCGTCGGATTGTGCACAGGCGTCGCTTCGGTGGGCAACATGGGCTCGGAGTTGCGATACGGGTACACGGCGCTCGGAGATACCGTGAATCTTTCTTCGCGCATCGAGGGACTGAATAAGGATTACGGCACGCACATCCTCCTGAGCGATACGACCTATGCGGCCGTGGAAGACCCGCTCCTCGTTTTTCGCGAGCTCGACCTCATTCGCGTGAAAGGCAAATTGCAGCCCGTCACGCTGTACGAACTGGTGGCCGCGCGCGGAACGCCCGAAGGAGACTCGCCCGACCTCGAAGAGCATCTCGAATTTTTCTCCCAGGGGCGGGCCTGCTACCGCGAGCGGCGCTGGCAGGACGCGCAAATCGTCTTCGAGAAATTATTGGAGCGCTGGCCTTCGGATGGACCCGGGCGCATGTATTTGAATCGATGCAAGGAATATCTCGTTGCCGGGCCGGAGAAGGATTGGGACGGCGTGTACGTGATGACGCATAAGTAGGCTGGATCGCAGGATGAGTCCACTACTCGGAATTCTTGCAAGCTGGTTTCGTGAAGCGGCAAGCAGGGCACCTGCCAAGCGAATTGGCGATCGACTCATTTTCCCTGTCGTCCTTCGTGCAAGAATATTTTGCGCCCTAGGCGCATTAATTCTTGGCCCGGGCTTCGTCGTAGCGTCGTTGGCTCCCAGAACTTCGGCCGGGGTACGAATATTACTCGTTCTCCTGGCGATTTGGCTGTTTCACTATTGGCCGTGGAGCGTGGCCATCGACCGCGAAGGAGTATCGAAGAGGAAGTATTTCGGTCTGAGAAAATTGCTGGCGTGGCCTGAAATTCAGTCACTCACGTACCGCGAAAAATCGGAAGATTACGTTTTGAACGGGCAAGACGGCACAACAATCTGGTTTTCCTCGTTCCATGTCGACCCAGGAACATTTGAGTCTGAAATCTTAAAACAATCTGGAGTGGGTAAGGTCGACGTCACGGATCCTGCCGATGACCCATATACTCGCCGGAGGCGCGCGCCGCTGTGACCCCACGCGGATCAATTTCTTCCTGCCTGGCAGGAATTTAAACGACACTAGAGACTTCTTCACCTTAGCCGGGCGGCCATCGAAAATCGCGCCCGCCCAGCAGATGTAGATGCAAGTGGAACACCGACTGACCCGCGCCTAGCCCGTTATTGAAAACCGTGCGATAGCCATGCGTCAGCTTGCGGTCCTTGGCGAGTTTTGCGGCGACGAGTTGCAGCTTTCCCAGCATGGCCGCGTCCTCATCGGCGGCTTCGGTCAGCGACACAATATGCTTGCGCGGGCAGATGAGGACGTGGCTTGGCGCCTGCGGATGGATGTCCTCAAAAGCGAAAATGTCGTCATCCTCATACACCAACTTCGACGGTATTTTCTTTTCCCCGATTTTGCAGAATAGGCAGTCGTCCATGAGGCGCACCCCGAGGTCAGAGTTTACAGTCGAGAGTTGAGAGTTGAAAGGTCTTCGTGGCGCCGGCGTCTCGCCGGCGGGTTTAGACGATGTCGGGGCGAAAACCCCACCGGCGGGACGCCAGCGCCACCACAAACCTCACGATTCCCGCGCTGATTTGCAGTCATCCCAATTTGTGAATGCCCAGTGAAATCGCACATGCTAGTGAATGCCGAGATCATTCGGTTCGTCGAGGCGCATGACAAATGTCTGGAATCCGTCGCTGTTCTTCAGCTGTATGGCGAGCTGCTGCGCGGCATCCGGATTCGGAACTCGCCCGACTCGCACCCGGTAGAAATGGCCGGTCGGCGCGTCATAATCCTGAATAAAAATCGGCTGGTAGTGCGCGAGCAAGCGGTCTCGCAAACGCTCGGCGTTCCCGCGGTCCGTGAAAGCTCCTACTTGAACTGTGAATTCTCCAACGGCGGGATTGGGGCCGGAGAGCAATTCGATGCGCACGGGAGCCGTGCCGGGGCCAATCATGTCCAGCGCAACGGCCGCGGCGCGCGCGAGGTCAAGTATGCGGTCCCCCACGAATGGCCCGCGATCGATCACGCGGACCTGGACATCGCGGCCATTGTTGAGATTCGTGACGCGCAGGATGCTGCCAAACGGGAGCGTGCGATGCGCCGCGACGAGCGAATTCATGTCGAAAATTTCGCCGTTGGCAGCGCGGCGCCCGTTGAATGGGATTCCGTACCAGGACGCGGTTCCCTCTTCGATGAACATGCCGGGGATGAACGGCGAGCTGCGGGTTGGCGGCTGCGGGGCGCCAGGCGCGGAGGGTTGACGTGCGGGCGGCGCCGGGGCAGGGATCTTTTCTGTCCCAGTAGGGGGTTGTGGAGGAGCGCTGGCGATCGGGTGCCGGTTAGCGCAGCCTGCCAGTAGGAGTGCTGCAACGAAGAATGCGATGAACTGAACCGAACCAAAGAGGGATGCAAGCCGCTCGGTTTGGCGTTTACTCACCCTTTGCACCGGATTCTTTAGTTGCCCGCAATTTCCTTCCTTGTCTTTTTTGGCGCAATCGATCTTTGTGAGACAGCCACTGTTGGCTGTCCAGCGCAAACTCGGTTGCGGTCAGGGACAGCCAAGAGTGGCTGTCCTACATTGCGCGATTCCGGCTATTATAGGCATGCGAATTTTTTCGGGCAAGGAGACCCTGTGCCGCTTCCCGTACGATGGCGCTACAAATTGGATCGCTGGCGCAGCCAGATCGCGGCGATGTTTCGCTCGGAGCCGAAACCGCTGCGCCCGCGGCTCTGCCCGGCTTGCGGGACGCTCGTCGGCGCGACGGCCACCAAGTGCCACCAGTGCGGGGCGAACATGACGTTTTCCTTCGCCGCGGCAAGCAAGTCCCTCGGGCGCTGGATGCCGCAGACTTCTCCGGTAACCTACGCGCTGCTGGCGATTTGCTGCGTGATGTACGGATTGTCGTTTGTGATCACGATGAAGCTGAGCGGCGGCGAGGGGGTTGGCGGGGGTTTGATGAATCTAGGCGGAATCGCCAACCAAGTAAACTATCGCCTCGGTGAATCACTCCCACTTGCGTACATCATCACGCAGCCCTGGCGTCTCGTCACTGCGATTTTCCTGCATGGCAGCCTCATTCATATCGGTTTCAATATGTGGGTGCTGATGGACATTGGACCCATGGTCGAGGAGTTGTACGGGTCGGCCCGCTACCTGTTCCTCTTTGTGATTACCGGCATCTGCGGCTACATTTTGAGCTCGACCATCGGCGGCCATCCAAGTGTCGGCGCGTCCGGAGCGCTGTTGGGGCTCGTAGGTGTGCTGCTCGCCGCCACCACGGGCAGAAAGAACATGGCTGCTCAGGCCTTGCGAAGCGCGTTAATTCGATGGTTGATCTACCTGGCGGTCTTGGGATTGATCATGTCCGGAACCGACAATTTTGCGCACCTTGGCGGGCTGGCCAGCGGGTACCTGCTGGGCCGCGTGATGCCCGACCGGACTCCTGCCGACTTGAGGGAATTACGACGCGCTAATTTTCTCGGATGGGCCGCGGGGATCGCCGTGGCAGTTTGTTTTGGATTTATGGTTGTGAATTACTTGCAGAGTGTTTGATGGGGAGCTGGCTTACTGCCTGTTGATTTAAATTGACGGCCGACTCGAATCTAAACCGGCAGGCTGAAAGCCTGTCCTACTTTTCGGGCTGCTCGTTCAGACGGCGGGCTACTGTGAAGCAATAATGAAATCCGGAGAAGACGGTGAAACCGGCCACGAGATACCCGATAACGTTTCGCACCGTTTGTAGCCAGGGCCATTCCGTAACAGCGAGAAGCACCACGCTAAAGACGAGCAAGATTTGCAGCGCCGTCGTGGCTTTGCCGTAGATGCTGGGCGGAAACTTCCGATAGCCGACCACGACCAAAATCACGGCTGCCGCCGTCAGAAGGATGATGTCCCGGCTCAAGACGAGCGTGGCGAGCCACCAGCTGATCTTCCTGTTCAGCGCGAGCAAAACGAAAGAAGAGGACAAGAGCAGTTTGTCAGCAATCGGATCAAGGTACGCGCCGAGGGCCGTCTTCTGATTCAGCGAGCGCGCGAGAAGGCCGTCGAGGCCATCCGTCAGCCCCGCAAGGATTAAAATCGCCAGCGCAATTTCATAGCGGCGGTAATGAATGGAAATAATGAAGAACGGCAAAAAGCCGAGACGCAGGAAGGTGAGCTGGTTTGGGACCGTGAAGACGCGAGAGGCCATGTTTGGATTTTTTTTCCGCTTTGTTTACACGAATAGAGCGAGATAGTCCCGCAAGGAGCGCCCCACCCGCTGCTCGAACCGCCCGGAAAGCGAAGGGATCGATCCGTGCGGCTCATCGAGCGCGATCCGCTCGATCCGTTGCATCGGGAAAAACAATGTGGGAAGCCCGATCCGTTCCCCCTCCGGGTCCATGACCTGCCGGATGAAATCGTCAAACGAATTCAGATCGATGCCGCGCAGAGTAACTCCCGAGGAGTTCATGGAAACAAGCGAGCCCCACAGTTTTTCCTTGGGAGAGTGCAAGCTCACGATCACGATGGAGTTTGGTTCCAACTATTCGCTCTGCTTTCCGGTCGCGTGGATTGCGTTCGGCTCGACCATTTCTCGCGCGAAAGAGCCTAATTGTTGCAAGGAATAGAACCCGCAGGCTAAAGGCCTGCGCCACTTTACAGCGAAATCGTTTTCAAATTTTCGGCTACGGCCAATTCTGGCTCGGTCAGTTTCTGGACGTCCGCTGCAGTCAGTCCCGGCGCCACCTCGCGAAGGACGAGCCCTTGCGGCGTGACCGCAATGACGGCGAGCTCAGTTACGATCAGATCCACGACCTCGAGGCCTGTGAGCGGCAGCGTACATTTTTTCAAAATTTTGGGCTGGCCGTCTTTCGTGGTGTGCTCCATCGCGATGATCACGTAGGGCGAGCTGGCCACGAGGTCCATCGCGCCGCCCATGCCCTTGAGCATCTTGCCGGGAATTGCCCAGTTCGCGAGATTGCCTTTTTCATCCACTTGCAGCGCGCCAAGCACCGTCATGTTCACATGCGCGCCGCGAATCATTGCAAACGAATCGGAACTGGAAAAATAACTCGTCCCGGGAATCTCCGTCACTGTTTCCTTGCCCGCGTTGATCAGGTCCGGGTCTTCCTCGCCTTCATACGGGAACGGGCCGACGCCGAGCATTCCGTTTTCCGATTGCAGGACCACATCCATGCCCGCTGGAATGTAGTTGGCGACGAGGGTCGGAGTGCCGATTCCGAGATTGACGTAGAAACCGTCGCGCAATTCCTGCGCCACGCGCCGGGCGATCAGTTCCCGCTTGCTTTCCTCGGATTGAGCAGCCGCTTTCTTTCCTTCCGTGTGCGAAGCCACTTGCGTCATGCGCGTTTCCTCACCGTTCTCTTCTCGATTTTCTTTTCGTAGTTGACGCCCTGGAAAATCGCGTTCACAAAAATTCCGGGCGTATGCACCGATTCCGGCGGCAGCGTTCCCAGCTCCACAAGTTCCTCGACCTCGGCGATCACGTAATCGGCGGCCGTGGCCATCACCGGATTGAAATTGCGCGCCGTCTTGCGGTAAATGAGATTGCCCCAGCGATCGCCCTTCCAGGCCTTGATGAAAGCAAAATCGCCGCGCAGGCCGCGCTCGAGAATAAATTTGCGCCCATTGAATTCGCGCTCTTCTTTGCCCTGCGCGATCATCGTGCCCACGCCGGTCGGCGTGTAGAAAGCGGGAATCCCGGCGCCCGCCGCGCGCATTCTTTCCGCAAGCGTGCCCTGGGGATTGAGCTCGACCTCAACCTCACCGCTCAGCACTTGCTGCTCGAACAGTTTATTTTCGCCGACGTAGCTGGCGATCATTTTCTTGATCTGGTGCGACTGCAGCAGCAGGCCCAGGCCCGCGTCCATCGTGCCAGCGTTGTTCGAGGCCACCGTGAGATTTTTTGTGCCCTTGCGGCGCACCGCGGCGATCAGATTTTCAGGAACGCCGCACGTTCCGAATCCTCCCGCAAGGATCGTAGCGCCGTCAAAAAGTTTTTCGATCGCCACATCAGCGTTGGCTACCCTTTTATCCATTCGCCCGAACTCCCACCGAATAAGATGCTTTCAGAGTGTGTTACCAACAGTTTACTGCAAATCGCGCAGAATCTTGTAGAGTTCTCCGGCGGCGGAGAATTCCTCTTCCAGGGCGCGTGTGCGCAAATCGCTGCGAACCTGATCGAGGGCCTGAATCATCTGGTCGAGCACTCGCTCGAGATTGTCGCTGTTCGTGAGAATAATGTCACGCCAGACCGAATACGGGCTTCCCGCGAGGCGCAACGCATCGCGCAGGCCGCGTCCCGCCAGCGTGACCGGCAGGCCCGTCTCATCCGTCTGATTGCGGACTACGCCCGCGAGCGCCACCGAGAGAAGCTGAGGCAGGTGCGAGACCACGGCGGCGGCGCGGTCATGCGTCTCCGCTTCCAGCCAGATCGGCTCGGCGCCGAGTTTCTCGATCACCGCGACGAGTGCAGCGACGCGCCGTTCGCCTTCCTTGTTTCCTCTTTCTTTCGCGGAGGCACGAATCAGCGCGTATTTCGATCCGCGAAACAGGTTCGCCTCGGCCGCCTCGATTCCGGAAATTTCCTTTCCGGCCATCGGGTGGCCGCCCAGGAATTGCGCGCCGCCTTCGTGAAACGATTCCGCCGCCACTGCGCACACCGATCGTTTCGTGCTGCAAGCGTCCGTGACGAGCGCGCTCGGCGGGGCGAGGCGCGCGATTTCCGGTAGCAGCTCGATCGTGTGCCCAACCGGCAACGCCACGTAGATCAAGTTAGTCCCCGCAACGGCCAGCTCCATATCCGGAATTGCTTCGTGGATCGCGCCGCGTTCGAGGGCATGGCGCAGCACCTGCGCCTTGTCCCATCCGACGACGATGGAATCCGGAAAATGTTTGCGAAATGCGAGGGCGAACGAGCCGCCGATCAACCCCGTGCCGATGACTGCGACGCGGCGGAAAGTGGCGGTCATGATTTATGCGATGGTCCGGCCGACCGCGGGGGCGATGATGCGCAGCTCGGCCATGAGTTTTTCAAACTGGTCGAAGAAAAGCGACTGCGCCCCGTCGGAGAGCGCATGCTC
>Ga0210390_10003559_pt1 | contig 13339 bp, 13 predicted proteins | sample IncBWH11OmetaG_FD_161050 | JGI IMG/M metagenome (GOLD analysis project Ga0210390, IMG submission 161050) | Forest soil microbial communities from Barre Woods Harvard Forest LTER site, Petersham, Massachusetts, United States - Inc-BW-H-11-O ...
ACCTTCCTGGTGATGCTGGCGCTGATCGTCGTTTGTCCGTTCGTGCTGTACCCCGTGTTCTTGATGCGGGTACTGTGCGTGGCGCTGTTCGCCTGCGCGTTCAATCTGATGATCGGCTATGTCGGCCTGCTGTCGTTCGGCCATGCGGCTTTCTTCGGCATGGGCGCCTATATCGCCGCCTGGACCATGAAGTTCTGGCACGTTGATGCGGCGATCGCGATCATCCTCGGCGGCGCGACCGGTGCAGTACTCGGCCTGTGCCTTGGCTATCTGGCAATCCGCCGCTCTGGCATCTACTTCGCCATGATCACGCTGGCGTTGGCGCAGATGATATATTTCTTCTGCGTCGAGGCGCCCTTCACCGGCGGCGAGGATGGTATCCAGCAGGTGCCGCGCGGCTATCTGTTCGGCGTCATCTCACTCGACAACGACATGGCGATGTACTGGCTGGTGGCGGCGGTGTTCATCGGGGGCTTCCTGCTGATTCATCGCATCATCCATTCGCCGTTCGGCCAGGTGCTGAAGGCGATCCGCGAGAACGAGCCACGGGCCACTTCGCTCGGTTATCGCACAGACGACTACAAGCTGATCGCGTTCGTGCTGTCCACCATGCTGGCGGGCGTGGCCGGCGGCACCAAGGCGCTGGTGTTCGGCATCGCCACGCTGACCGACGTACACTACTCCACGTCAGGTGAAGTCGTGCTGACCACGCTGCTTGGTGGACTCGGGACAGTGTTCGGTCCGGTGATGGGCGCGGTGCTGGTGACCGCGATGGAGAACTATCTGGCGCAGTTCGGCCAGTGGGTGACTGTCACCCAGGGGGTGATCTTCGTGATCTGCGTGCTGGCATTCCGTCGTGGCGTGATCGGTGAGATCGGCGGCGCGTTGCGCTTGGCGCTGTAACCGGTCAGCCGGACTGCCCGGCGGCCGCGATGATCCGTGGCCCGTCCCAGATTCCCAGGCAGACTCGCTCGCCGCCGCAGTCCAGCAGCAGGTAGGGATCGAGCACGATCTCCTCCCGCAGTAACTCCCCGAGGACAAGCGTCGATCCGATCGCGTCGCGTTGCAGGTCACGTGCCAGAAGCGTGATCCGCCGGGGAACGCCGAGCGCGAACAGCCCTTCGGCTGCCACGACGCGCTCCTCCCAGTTGGCACCTGCGCTCACCCGGAAAACGCCGAACACGATCAGCAGCGCCATCACGCCGAGCCAGAACAGGCTGAGCCAGGACGGCACCAGGGAATCCGCCAGAGTGCGGTTGGCCAGACCGCCGCTCAACGCCATGCAGAACACGGAACCGATCAGCCCAGCCGGCAACCAGGTCTGATGCTGGTGCCAAAAGCTCGGCGCGAATCGTTCGAGCTGCGCCTGCTTGTGCGCCGCCAGCGCCTGCAGCGGCACCGGCGACACACCGTGGTCCTCGAGGACTTCGGCCAATAATCTCGGTCGTGGCGGGGCGATCAGTGCGTCGAACGGCATCTCTCGTGCCCCCTAGCAGCGGTAATTTGCGCCCTTGCGATCGATCGTGCGCACCAGGCCTTGCCACTCCGCGCGACCATATTCCGGCGTGTTGCGCCGTTTCTGCATGCGCTCCGCCGCTTTGCCTACGACATGGTCGTCGATCTGGACGGCCGGTGCACCAAGGGTACGGGCAATGAGCTCAAGCTCGCAGGCGCGCTCCAGACAGTACATACGGAAGAACGTACCATGAACCGTCGGTCCATGTGTCAACAGACCGTGGTTGAGCAGCACCACGTGGCTGCCGTGCTTGCAGGTACGGCCGAGCGCTTCGCACTCCTCCGGCGACGCAGGCACGCCGTACTCGTGAAAGGCGACATCGTCGTAGACCTGCAGTGCGTCCTGGCTGATCGGGCGCAGTCCATGATCCAGCAGCGAGATTCCGGCGCCGGCACGGGTGTGCGTGTGCATCACGCACATCGCGTCCGGGCGCGCCTTGTAGACACCGCTGTGGATGGTGAAGCCGGCATTGTTGAACCTGCCGCCTTCGCTGAAGACCTTGCCGTCCATATCCATCTTGACCAGACTCGACGCGGTGATCTCATCGAACATCTCGCCGTAGTTATTGATCAGGAAGGTGTTCGGTTCGTCTGGGATACGCGCCGACATGTGGGTATTGATCAGGTCGGTCCAACCAAGGTGATTGACCACATGATACAGCGCAGCAAGTTCACAGCGTGTCTGCCACTCGATGTCGGTCATGCTGGTCTTCGGCAGTTCCAGCGCTGCTGACATTCGGTATCTCCATCAACGTTCGTCCCGGCTGGCGCTCTGGCACCATGCCTATCCTGTGGGAGTTGTCGCTGGTCCGCAACCCAGGTGCCGTCCAGGCCTTATTAACGCTCGCTGGCGCGGGCGGTATTCTCGCGACCCCGAAGTTGAGTCTAGGTTGACCGGCGCGATCCTGGTATGGCGCATCGCTGAGGAGGGAGGCGTTTGATTCGTACCCGCGCCGCACGGTGGGTAATCGTGTGCCTGCTGCCACTATTGTTTGTCGGTTCTGCGCTGGCGCAGAACCGAGTCGCGCCGCCGGCAGCTGCCCGGACTGCGCCGCCGCCAGCCGCGCGGACTGCGCCAGCGCCTGGTGCCGTGCGCGCGGGCGGCACGATCGCCACGATCAAGGTCGAGGGCAATCAGCGAATCGAGACCGGGACAATCCTCTCCTACATGCTGGTCCAGCCGGGCGACCCGTTCGATCCTGACCGGCTGGATCGCAGCCTGAAGACGCTCTATGCGACCGGCCTCTTTCAGGATGTCCGGCTCAATCGCGACGGCGACACACTGGTGGTTCGCCTGGTCGAGAACCCGCTGGTCAACCGCGTCGCCTTCGAGGGCAATCACAAGTTGACCGATGATCAGCTTCGTCCGGAGATGCAGCTCAAGCCGCGCGCCGTGTTCACGCCGGCACTGGCCGAGGCGGACCGCCAGCACATCCTCGATCTGTACGCCAGGCGCGGTTACTACAACGCCCGGGTCGATCCGCAGGTCATCCGGCTCGGTGAGAATCGTGTCGACGTAGTCTACCAGATCAACGACGGCAGCGTGACGCTGATCAGCAAGATCGTGTTCGTCGGGAACCATGAATTCAGCGAGGACCGGCTGTCCGAGGTGATCAACAGCCGCGAGGAGCGCTGGTGGCGTTTTCTGTCCACGTCCGACGAATACGCTCCGGAGCGGCTGAACTTCGACAAGGAATTGCTGCGGCGCTTCTATCTGAAGAACGGCTACATCGACTTCGAAGTGAAGGACGCGAAATCCGAGCTGGCGCCCGATCGCTCGGGTTTCTTCCTCACCTTCACGATCAGCGAGGGCGATCGCTACAGGGTCGGCAAGGTCACCATCAATTCGCAGTTGCGCAACCTCAACGGAGATGCTTTGCGGGGCAATCTGCAGATCGACCCGGGCGATTGGTATGATGGCGATGCCGTCCAGCGCAGCGTCGATGCGATAGAGCTCGATGTTCACAATCGCGGTTATGCTTTCGTCGAGGTGAAGCCGCAGATTGTCCGCGACAACGCGAAGCACACCGTCGATCTGATCTTCGATGTCGGTGAGGGCCCGCGTGTCTATGTCGAGCGGATCGACATCGTCGGCAATACACGCACCAAGGACAAGGTGATTCGCCGGGAGTTCCGCTTGTCCGAGGGCGACGCGTTCAGCGCCGAGGCGGTGCGCCGGTCGCGGCAGCGGCTGCAGGACCTCAACTACTTCAACAATGTCCAAATCAACACCGCGCCCGGATCAACGCCGGACAAGGCGGTGCTGACCGCCACGGTCGAGGAGAAGGCAACCGGCGAGCTCACGGTCGGTGGTGGCTACTCGACGGATGCCGGTGCGTTGCTCGACGTCGGTCTGAGCGAGCGCAATCTCGTCGGCACCGGTGTCAGTGCCGGCATCAATGGCGTGCTGGCGCAGAAGCGCAGCTCGGTGACCGCCTCGATCACGGATCCGTACTTCCTCGACCGCAATTTGGTCGCTGGCGCCGACGTGTTCCTGATCCAGACCAACTATCTGGGTACCGAGCCGTATGACGAGAGGCGTATCGGCTTCGATGTTCGCGCTGGCTACGACTTCAATGAATATCTGCGCCAGGTCTGGACCTATTCGCTGGTCGGGCGAACGGTGTTCAACGTTGCGACCAACGCCAGTTTCTTCATCCTGCAGGAAGAGGGCTACACGCTGCTCTCCCAGGTAAGCCAGGCGATCACCTACGACCATCGGGACAGCAAGGTCGATCCGCACACGGGCTATCTTGTCTCGCTTGGTAATGACGTCGCCGGCCTGGGCGGCAACGCACAATTTGTTCGCACGAACGTCAACGGCCAGTACTTCGTTCCATTCGACCGGTTCACCGGCAACAGTGATTGGGGCCTCTCACTGACGGCGGGCTTCGGCTACCTGTGGAACGAAGGGCAGCAGGAGCAGATCATCGACCGGTTTTACCTGGGTGGCGACAATCTGCGCGGGTTTCAGATCGGTGGCGCGGGGCCGCACGATGCGGTCACCGGTGATCCCGTGGGAGGCCGGATGATCTGGACACAGTCCACCGAACTGCACTATCCGCTGCCGATCTCGGCAGACATCGGGCTGTCAGGTCGCGCCTTCGTTGATGTGGGTGGCCTGACCGAGGCCAGCTTCCAGAACGCCTCGAGCTGCCGGGAGGCGACTGGGGCGCCGTGCGTAATCGCCGATTCGCCAACCCCGCGCGTCGGTGTTGGCGTCGGGCTGTCCTGGCATACTCAGTTCGGTTTGCTAAACGTTGACTTGACGCCGTTCGTGATCAAGCAACCGCACGACCAGACGCAGATCTTCCGCTTCGGCTTTGGTACGAGGTTCTAGTGTTATCATACCGTTTGTTCACGGGAGCCGCCTTGGCGGCTGCCGTTCTATCGGCTTTCATCCCGCAGGCTTTAGGGCAGCAGAGCCAGCAATGGTTCGTCCCGAACCAGCCGCGCGCTGCGGCCCCACGGCCGCCGGCTGCTCCACGTCCGACGCCCACGGCGCAGCCTGAGGCCCCGGGCGCCGGCCTGGTGCCGGAAGGTGCCGTGCCTGGTGCCGAAGGGCAGTCTCCGCAGGTTCAGGTCCAACTCCCGCCACCGCCCGAGGTGCCCCCGCTCCCGAAAGGCCCCACCCCGCCGGCCGCCATTGTCGGAGTGCTGTCGGTGGCGGACGTGATGCGGGCCTCCAGCGCCTTCCAGCAGGCGGACAAGGAGTTCGTCGCGCGGCGCCAGAAGCTGAATGAGGACGCGCAGAAGGAGCAGGTTACTCTGCGCGATCTAGGTCAGGCCTTGGCCAACGACCGCAGCAAGCTCACTCCGGAGCAGATCCGTTCGCGTGAAAAGGACCTGCAGGACCGGATCGCCGAGTCGCGTCGCGTGTTCGGCGAGCGCAATCGCATCATCCAGGAGGCCAGCCAGTATGTGATGGCGCAGATCGACCGGGCGACCGAAATGGTGACGCAACAGGTGGCGATCAGCCGCGGCATCAACCTGGTACTGAACCGCGCCCAGATCCTCGGGACCGTCAACGAATTCGACCTGACACCCGCGGTGGTGGAGGATCTGAACAAGGTGCTCGCGGCCGTGACGATCCCGCCGGATGGCGTATCGCCGGTGGCAATGAAGCCGGCGGAGGGTGCCACCCCGGTAAGCGAACAGCAGCCGTCAACATCCCCGGCCAAGCCGCCCGCGAAGCCGCCAGCCGCCCCTCCGGCCGCGCAGCAGCAGCACCGTTGAGCCGCTGCTGTCAGGCACATGGATTGGCCGCCGATCGCCGGAGATCCCCGGTTCTTCGACCGAAGCGGCCCGCATGATCTCGAGGCGGTCGCCGATGCCGCGCAGGGGAAGGCTTCGCCGGGTGGCCTGATTCTGACCGGCGTGGCACCCCTGCAAACGGCGGGCCCGGGCGACGTGAGCTTTCTCGACAACCGCAAGTATGCCGCTGCATTGGCCGGGACGCGGGCCGGCGCTGTCATCGTGCATCAGGACATGGCCGACCGGGTGCCGCCGACCGCCATCGCCATTGCCGCAGCTGAACCCTACGTTGCCTGGGCGCGCGTCGCCGCGCTCTTCCATCCAATGCCGCCGGTGCAACCTGGCGTGCATCCGTCCGCCGTTCTGGCTGCCGATGCTTCGATTGATCCAGGCGCGGAAATCGGACCACTGGCCGTGATCTGCGCGCGGGCGCAGATCGGCCCCCGCTGCCTCGTCGATGCAGGCGCCTTCATTGGCGCCGGCGTGGTCTTGGGTGCCGACTGTCGGATCGGCGCCCACGCCTCGCTCAGCCACGCGCTGCTCGGCGACCGCGTGGTCGTGTATCCCGGCGCGCGCATCGGCCAGGACGGATTCGGCTTCGCGGCAGCCGGCAAGGACTTTCTGCGCGTGGCGCAGCTTGGCCGTGTGGTGCTCGAGGATGACGTGGAGATCGGCGCCAACACCACCATCGATCGCGGCTCACTGCGTGACACGCGCATCGGCGCCGGTTCGCGCCTCGACAACCTGGTGCAGATCGGGCACAACGTCAGCCTTGGGCGCGGCTGCGTGATCGTTGCGCAAGTTGGCATTTCCGGTTCCACGATCCTGGAAGACCACGTCATGGTTGGTGGCCAGGCGGGTCTTACAGGCCATCTGCGGATCGGGAGCCGGGCGCGCATCGGGGCGCAGGCTGGGGTCATGTCGGACGTGCCGGCCGGCGCAGATGTGGTTGGCAGCCCGGCACAGCCGATGCGCGAATTCTTCCGCCATATCGCCGTGCTGCGGCGATTGGTGCGTGAGGCGACCGCCAAACGGTCGAAGGACAAGACGGCGGGGACGGAGACAGATACGGACTGATCGTCATGGATTCGCCCGCAACTGAGGCAGTTTCGTCCGACGCCACCATCGATGTGGTCGATATCGCGCGCATCATGCACGCGATTCCGCACCGCTATCCGTTCCTGCTGATCGATCGGGTGGTCGACGTCGTGCACAACCGTTCAGCCATCGGCATCAAGAACGTTTCGGTCAACGAATCGTTCTTCGCGGGCCACTTCCCGGACCATCCCGTGATGCCAGGCGTGTTGATCATCGAAAGCATGGCGCAGACCGCCGCGGTACTCGTGGTGGAGACGCTGGGCCCCAACGCCGCCGGCAAGCTGGTGTACTTCATGTCCATCGAGAGCGCGAAGTTCCGCCGTCCAGTGGTGCCCGGCGACCAGTTACGTATCCACGTCACCAAGGAGCGCAATCGCGGCAACGTCTGGAAGTTCAACGCGATCGCACGGGTGGACGGCGTGTCGGTGGCCGAGGCGACGTACGCTGCGATGATCATGGATCGCGCGCCACCGTCCTGACGCTCTGCCGCAATCGCGCCAAAATCGCTGGTGAAACAAGCGGTTACAACCCGATCATCGAAATATGGGGCAACAATGATTGAGTTGGTCAACAGAGTGCCCCAGTCTAGCCTGCGCAGTCGTTCCTGCCAGTGAGATACGCCACAATGGATGCTATGCCCGACACGATTGCGCTGCGGCCGGTTGGTGCTGTCGTCCACCCGACCGCACTCGTCGCGCGTGGCGCCGAGTTGGGCAGGGGGGTGCGGATCGGTCCCTACTGCACGGTCGGTGCCGACGCGGTCATCGAGGATCGCACCCAATTGGTGTCACATGTTGTTGTGGACGGGCATACCCGGATCGGTCCCGACGTGGTGCTGTATCCGTTCTGCACCGTCGGACTCGCGCCGCAGGATCTGAAATATGCCGGCCAGCCGACGCGCTGCGAGATCGGCGCCCGCACCCAGGTCCGCGAGCACTGCACGATCCATCGCGGCAGCGTCTCCGGCAAGGGCATCACGCGGGTCGGCGCTGACTGCCTGCTGATGGCGGTGGCGCATGTCGCGCATGACTGCACGCTCGGCGACCACGTGATCGTCGCCAATAATGTGGTCATGGGCGGACATGTATCGATCGCGGACCATGCGGTGATTGGCGGCGCGGCAGCGATCCACCAGTTCGTGCGCATCGGCCGCGCGGCAATGATCGGCGGCGTGTCCGGCGTCGAGGGAGATGTGATTCCGTTCGGCAGCGTGATTGGCAATCGTGCGCGGTTGGCGGGATTGAACGTCGTCGGCCTGAAGCGTCGAGGCTTCGATAAGTCGCAGATCCAGTTGCTGCACAACGCCTTCCGCGACCTGTTCCGGCGCGAGGGTGTGTTTGCGCAACGGTTGGCCGCCACGCGATCGCACTATGGCGACGAGGCGCTGGTGGCCGAGGTCCTGGCGTTCATCGACGCGCCAAGCCACCGGGGCCTGATTCGCGCGGAATAGCCGGTGGCGGCGGAGCACCGGGTTCTCGGCATCCTCGCGGGCGGAGGACAGTTGCCGGGCCAGGTTGCGGCTGCGGCGCGGGCGGCCGGGCGCAGCGTGTTCCTGATCGGGTTGGAGGGCTTCGCCGAGCCGGCGGTGCTGGCGCCCTGGCCGCACGAGATGGTGCGCATCCTTGCGGCCGGACGGATTATCGCGGCACTTCGCGAGCATGGCTGCCAGGACCTCGTGCTGGTTGGGCCGGTGCGGCGGCCGTCGCTGCTCGATCTGCGGCCGGATGCCGAGGCCGCCCGCATTCTGGCCCGCATCGGTCGCGCCGCATTCGCCGGTGACGATGGGCTGTTGGCCGCTGTCGTCAGGATTTTCGCTGAGGAGGGATTCCGCGTACTCGGCGCCCATGAGATCCTGCACGAGGCTCTGGGTCCCGCTGGGAGGCTGTCGCAGGCCGTTCCCGATGCGGTGGCGATGGCGGACATTCGCCGCGGCATCGCCGTTGCCAGGGCGCTTGGTGCGATCGATGTCGGACAGTGCTGCGTGGTGCAGCAGGGCATCGTGCTGGCAGTCGAGGCGGCCGAGGGCACCGACGAGATGCTGGCGCGCTGCGCATCTCTGGCGCGGCCAGGACGCGGCGGTGTGCTGGTGAAGCTAGTCAAGCCAGGGCAGGATCGCCGCACCGATCTGCCCACCATCGGACCCGAGACTTTGCGCGGTGCGACGGCGGCCGGTCTGCGGGGGGTTGCCTTCGAGGCCGGAGGCACCATTCTGGCGGAGCGCGACGCCGCGATCGCCGCGGCGGACGAGGCAGGGCTGTTTCTGCTGGGTCTGAGTCCTAATGACCTGTCCGAGAGGGGAGAGAGCACATGAGCCGCTATCTGCACACCATGCTGCGCGTCGGCGACCTGGATCGCAGCATCGGGTTCTATTCCAAGGCGTTCGGCATGAAGGAATTGCGCCGGCGGGACGTGCCGGACGGGAAATACACGCTAGCCTTCATGGGCTACGGCGACGAGGACAGTAATACGGCGATTGAGTTGACCTATAACTATGGCGTCGAGAAGTACGAAATGGGCGGCGCCTTCGGCCATCTGGCGATTGGTGTGCCTGACGTCGCGGCAGCGTGCGATGTCGCGGCCAAGGCTGGTGGCACAGTCACCCGCCCGGCCGGTCCGGTGAAGTTCGGCACCACCATCATCGCCTTCGTCAAGGATCCGGACGGCTACATGATAGAACTGGTGCAGCGGCCGTAAGCCGCGCGTTCATCGGCTAACGTCGAGCGCCGCCTGGAGCATCCAGGCGGCCGCCATCCGGTCAACCGCCGCGGCGCGCTTGCGCCGGCTGAGGTCGGCCTCGCCGATCAGGAAGCGATTGACCGCCGCGGACGACAGCCGCTCGTCCCACAGCGCTACTGGCATCTGGGTCGCTTCACTCAGCGCCAGCGCCCAATCCCGCGCGGCCTGCGCTGCGGGCCCCACTGACCCATCCATCGATAGCGGCAGTCCCACCACCAGCCCGCCCGCGCTCTCCTTGCGTGCGATGGCGACGATATCGGCCGCGGTGTCACGCAGCTTGCCTCGCCTGATGCTGCCATAGGGCGACGCCAGCGACAGGCCGACATCCGACAACGCCACGCCGATCGTGCGGCTGCCCGGATCGATGCCGATCAGCCGTTGATCGCGCGCCAGTGCAGCGCGTAGGTCGCGTAGGTTGAATACCGGCATCCCGCGTGCTTATGGTCCCAGCCCGCCAGTCGAAAAAGGTCTATCCGTCATGTCGCTCGAACCCGCGACCATTCGCCGCATCGCCACGCTCGCCCGTATCCACGTCGAGGACACCGAGCTTGCCACGCTGGCGGCCGAACTGAATAGCATACTGGGATGGATCGAGCAGCTTAACGAGGTGAACGTCGATGGTGTCGAGCCGCTGACCGGCGCGCAGCAGATGGCACTGAAGATGCGCGAGGACGTGGTGACCGACGGAGGCTACCCCGACAAGGTGCTGGCCAACGCGCCGGAGCGGGCGGCCGATTTCTTCGTTGTCCCGAAGGTGGTCGAATGAGCCTCACGGACCTCACCATCGCGGCGGCGCGCGACGCGCTGCGGGCGCACGAATTCACCGCGCGCGAACTGACCGAGGCACATCTCGCGGCGATCGATGCACTCAATCCGCGGCTCAATGCCTTCATTACGGTGACCGGCGAGCGGGCACTGGCGCAAGCCGATACGGCGGATGCGGCACTCGTGCGCGGCGAGTTCGCGCCGCTGACCGGCATTCCGCTGGCGATCAAGGATCTGTTCTGCACCGAGGGCGTGCGCACCACCGCCGGCAGTCGCATTCTCGGGCCGTTCGTGCCGCCGTATGAAAGCACCGTCAGTGCCAACCTGCTGCGTGACGGCGCGATCTTTCTCGGCAAGGCGAACATGGACGAGTTCGCCATGGGTTCGTCGAACATGACATCGGCCTATGGCCCGGTGACAAATCCTTGGCAACGGCGGCAGGACACCACCGCGGCGCTGGTGCCCGGCGGCTCGTCCGGCGGTTCGGCGTCCGCAGTGTCGGCGCGGCTGGCGATGGGTGCGACGGGTACCGACACCGGTGGCTCGATCCGCCAGCCCGCGTCGTTCTGCGGGATCGTCGGCATGAAGCCGACCTATGGCCGTTGTTCGCGCTGGGGCGTGGTGGCGTTCGCTTCGTCGCTCGATCATCCAGGGCCTTTCGCGCGCACGGTGCAGGACTGCGCGATCCTGCTCGGTTCCATGGCGGGACACGATCCGAAGGATTCGACCAGCGCCGACATTCCTGTGCCGGACTACGCGGCGGCGTGCGCACGCAGTGTCAAAGGCATGCGCATCGGTGTGCCGCGGGAATATCGCGTCGACGGCATGCAGGGCGAGATCGAGAGCCTGTGGCAGCAAGGTCTGACCTGGCTGCGAGACGCCGGGGCGGAGGTCGTCGATGTCTCGCTGCCTCACACGAAGTATGCCTTGCCAGCCTACTATATCGTCGCGCCCGCCGAGGCTTCGTCCAATCTGGCGCGCTATGATGGCGTACGGTTCGGCTTGCGCGAGAACGGCAAAGACCTGCGCGATCTGTACGAGCGCACACGTGCGGCGGGGTTTGGTGCCGAGGTCAGGCGTCGCATTCTGATCGGCACCTATGTGCTGTCTGCCGGCTATTACGACGCATATTATATTCGAGCGCAGAAGGTGAGGGCGCTGATCCTGCGCGACTTCACCGAGGCGTTCGCGCATGTCGACGCACTGGTTGCTCCTACCGCACCGTCGGCGGCATTCGCACAGGGCGAGAATATGGATGATCCAGTGCAGATGTATCTGAATGACGTCTTCACCGGTCCTGCCGACCTGGCAGGCGTGCCCGCAATCTCGGTGCCGGCAGGCCTCGACGCGAACGGTCTGCCACTCGGCCTGCAGGTGATCGGCAAGCCGTTCGACGAGGAAACGCTGTTCGCCGTCGCCGCGGCATTGGAGCGAGCGGCAGAATTCGATGCATTGCCGCAAATTCGCGCGGGAGGCTGAACGCTATGTCCTACGCAATCGAAGGATCAACGGGCGCCTGGGAAGTGGTTGTCGGCCTCGAAGTCCACGCGCAGGTGATCAGCAAGGCAAAGCTGTTCTCCGGCGCCGCCACCGATTTCGGTGCGCCGCCCAACACTCAGGTAAGTTTCGTCGATGCGGCGTTCCCCGGCATGCTGCCGGTGATCAACCGCGAATGCGTGACGCAGGCGGTGCGCACGGGCCTGGGCCTGAACGCGCATATCCACATGGTCAGCCGGTTCGACCGCAAGAACTACTTCTACGCCGATCTGCCTGCCGGCTATCAGATCAGCCAGTATCAGCATCCGATCGTTGGCGAGGGCAAGGTCGAGATCGAGCTTGCCGACGGCTCCACGCGTGACATCGGCATCACACGCCTGCATCTCGAGCAGGATGCGGGCAAGTCGCTGCATGATCAGCATCCGACCAAGTCTTACATCGACCTGAATCGCGCCGGTGTTGCGCTGATGGAGATCGTATCGGAACCCGACATCCGTTCGCCTGAGGAAGCCGGTGCCTATCTGCGCAAGCTGCGCTCCATCCTGCGCTACCTCGGCACCTGCGACGGCAACATGGAGGAAGGCTCCATGCGTGCCGACGTCAATGTGTCGGTGCGCAAGCACGGCGAGCCGTACCGCACGCGCTGTGAGGTCAAGAACGTCAACTCGATTCGCTTCGTCACGCAGGCGATAGAGGCAGAGGCGAAGCGGCAGGTTGAAGTGTGGGAAGCGGGTGGTGCGGTCGAGCAGGAGACGCGGCTGTTCGAACATGCTCGCGGCATCACGCGCTCGATGCGCAGCAAGGAGGACGCGCACGATTACCGCTATTTTCCTGAACCGGATCTGCTGCCGCTGGTGCTCGATGAGACGTGGGTGGCCGAACTGAAGTCGCGGCTACCGGAACTGCCGGACGCAAAGAAGCGACGCTTCATGCGTGATTATCGGCTGACGGCCTATGATGCCGGTGTGCTGGTAGCCGAGCAGGCAACGGCCGACTACTACGAAACGGTGGCTAAGGGCCACGATGCGAAGATTGCCGCCAACTGGGTAACTGGCGATCTGTTCGCTGCGCTGAACCGCGCCGGCCGCACAATTGCCGACAGTCCCGTGTCTGCCACATCGCTTGGCAAGCTGCTTGACCTGATCGCCGACAGCACGATCAGCGGCCGCATCGCCAAGGAGGTGTTCGAGGCGATGGTCGAGACAGGCGACGATCCCGCTTCTATCGTCGCAGCGAAGGGCCTGCGCCAGGTCACCGACACCGGCGCGATCGATGCGGCGGTTTCTCAGGTGCTGGCGGCGAATGCCGACAAGGTCGCGGAATACAAGGCCGGCCGCGACAAGCTGTTCGGGTTCTTCGTGGGCCAGGTGATGAAGGCGATGGCCGGCAAAGGCAACCCGGCGCTGGTGAACGATACGCTGAGGCGCGCGCTAACTGATACGAATTAGTACCCCGGCACAGTGATTTTGACCGG
>Ga0210390_10003564_pt1 | contig 13329 bp, 12 predicted proteins | sample IncBWH11OmetaG_FD_161050 | JGI IMG/M metagenome (GOLD analysis project Ga0210390, IMG submission 161050) | Forest soil microbial communities from Barre Woods Harvard Forest LTER site, Petersham, Massachusetts, United States - Inc-BW-H-11-O ...
AATCAATGCTCCCCAACAAATCTGGCGGTTCTTTTGGGGAGATTGATCGTGGACGCGCTCGTTTTCGAATTCATGGGACTTGCGATGCTGGCACTCTGCGTCATCGTGCTGGCCGTCCCTGCCGCGCGTCGACCCGTGGGCCGTCTCACAAGCGACTTCTGAATAGCCGCGTTCTCCTGCGGCACCGGTTACGACCGTTCGCCTCGATGGCTGCAGCCGAACCCTGCCTTGAAAATCATCGCCAGGCTCGCTGCGAGGTCTCCAATTCGCTGCTCTCACGCTTTCGAACGAAATGTAAAACGGTTCGCGTAAAGAAAACGCGTCAAAACAAAAGATTAGTGCCCCGATTCTGAATCAATCAGAACCGAAAAGCCTCCAGCCCCCTTGACATATCTGCGCTTTCGGCCGAACGGCCTGTGGGAAAAGCGTTATGGACCGTTCATGGAACTGATTACCACCACTGCCGAGCTTGCCGCCGCATGCGAGCGTCTTGCCAGGCACGGCGTCATCACCGTCGATACCGAATTCCTGCGCGAGACAACCTATTACCCGTTGCTTTGCGTCGTGCAGATGGCAAGCCCCGACGAAGCCTTCGTGATAGATGCCCTCGCGGAGGGCATCGACCTCAAGCCCTTCTTCGGACTGATGGCTGACGAGAAGGTGCTCAAGGTATTTCATGCCGCGCGTCAGGATATCGAGATCGTCTGGCATCAGGTAGGCATCGTGCCCCACCCGATCTTCGACACCCAGGTCGCAGCCATGGTGCTGGGATATGGCGATTCGATCGCCTACGATCAGCTGGTCGAGCGCATTACCGGCCATCGGCCCGACAAGACACATCGTTTCACCGACTGGTCGCGCCGGCCGCTGACCGAGGAGCAGATCCACTACGCAGTCGCCGACGTCACCCATCTGCGCGACGTGTTTGCTGCACTCGATTCCGACCTCAAGAAGCGCGGCCGCAATGACTGGGTGAGCGAGGAAATGGAAGTTTTGACGAGCCCGAGGACTTATGACTTTCACCCGGAGCGGGCGTGGGAACGGCTGAAGACACGGGTGCGCAAGCCGAAGGAACTCGCGGTGCTGATCGAAGTCGCAGCCTGGCGCGAACAGGAGGCGCAGAGCCGCGACGTACCGCGCAGCCGCGTCCTGAAGGACGACGCGGTCGGCGATATCGCCACCCATGCCCCGACCAGCCTCGAGCGGCTCGCCAGCCTGCGCTCGCTGCCGAAAGGTTTCGATCGGTCAAAGTGGGGCGGCGATATTGTCGCCGCCGTTCAGCGAGGTCTGGCACGCGACCCCTCGACCTTGCCGAAGATCGAAAGACCCCGCGGCAATTCCAATGGCGCAGCGATCGTCGAACTGCTCAAGGTTTTGCTCCGCATGACGTCCGAACGTCACGCGGTCGCGAGCAAGATAATCGCAACCGTCGACGATCTCGAGCAGATCGCGGCCGACGACAACGCCGACGTCGGCGCGTTGCGCGGTTGGCGCCGCGAGCTGTTTGGCGAGGCGGCGCTTGCCCTGAAACATGGCCGCCTCGCGCTGGCCATCGAAAAAGGCAGGGTCGTAAAGGTCGTCCGAGACTGACGCGCCGGCCGCTCGGAATTGCCATCGGGACCGGGATGGCGGGGTCAGGGGCGGCGCGCCTGATGTCGGCTATATCGCGCTCGCGAGGGGTCCAAATGTCAGCGACCCGAGATTACCGATTGCCGCCAGCCGCCGCGATTTGCCTGCAATTCTCAAGGGGCAGCCAGCCGGTTTCGGCCCTCAAATAACGGCCTCCGGAGGCCCATGTTGTTCCCATGCCACAGGGGTTTGGCGCGATTGGCGCGGTTCTTCCGATTTCTCGCGTCCCCCCAAAAGCTTGCTAACATGCGAATTTCGTGTTGCAATCCGGCTCACAATCGGAATTAGGCCGATCGGCTGTGCGTTTCGCGACTAGGAAATTCAGCAGACATCCGCAAGCCCGCTTGTGGCGCGGCACGCGTTTAGCGTGGCCGCGTCTTTTTTACGTCTAGACCAGGAGACAGGCGATGCAAAAAGGCACCGTCAAGTGGTTCAATCCGACAAAGGGTTATGGGTTCATCAAGCCGATGGTCGGCGATAAGGACGTATTCGTCCATATCTCGGCCGTCGAGCGTGCTGGGCTCACCACCCTCAATGAAAACCAAGTTATTGAATATGACCTTGTGGAAAATCGCGGCAAAACTTCCGCAGAGAATCTGAAGGTCTCGTAAGCCTCGTCACGATCCGCGCAAGCAATCTGATGTACCCCCGGCCCTGCCGGGGGATTTTGTTATTGCTACCTGCCTTTCGAGGGCGATGCCGGTGATATAAGGACATCACCGCAGACACCGTCACCCTCCAGCCTGCAAATGCCGCCGTCGAGACGAAGCCGGCCGCTCGCCAGAAGGCGAAGCGCATTCGGATAGATGCGATGTTCGATCGCAAGGACGCGCGCTGCGAGACTATCCGGCGTGTCGTCGCCGCGAACCTCGACCGCTCCCTGCATCACGATGGGCCCTGCGTCAGTTTCCGGAATGACGAAATGGACCGTCGCGCCTGATATCTTGACTCCCGCTCGCAGGGCCTGACCGTGAGGATCTAGGCCCGGGAACGATGGCAGCAGCGACGGATGAATGTTGAGCATCTTCCCATACCAATGCCGCACGAAATCTGCCGAAAACAACCGCATGAAACCACCCAGGCAAACCAGCTCGATCCGGTGTTGGTCGAGCGCCGCCTGCAGCACGGCCTCGAACGCCTTCCGATCCTCGCCGAAGGGTTTGCTCTCGATGCAAAGCGTAGCGATGCCGCTGGCGCGCGCCTTTTCGAGGCCGCCCGCCTGCGCCCTGTTGGAAATCACGAGCGCGATCTCCGCAGGGAAATCCGCCGCCCTGGCGGCCTCTATCAGGGCCACCATGTTCGACCCGCGCCCTGAAATCAGGATTGCGACGCGGCGCTTCACGGCGCTTCCTGCGGATCGGATTTCACCATGAGAGATCGAGATGACCGTTATAGACCACGCGGTGCTCGCCTTCCGCGGCGATCACTTTGCCGAGCGGCGTCACGCTTTCGCCGGCATCGGCCAGAACTTCACTGACTGCCTTGACGGCTTCCGGCTCGACGATGGCAACCATGCCGATCCCGCAATTGAAAGTTCGCAGCAGTTCGCCTTCAGCAATGTTGCCGCGCTCCGCCAGCCATTTGAAGACCGGTAGCACGGGCAGGCGCGCGAGATCTATTGCCACGCCCAGATGGCGCGGCAGCACGCGCGGAATGTTGTCGGTGAATCCGCCACCGGTGATATGGGCAAGCGCCTTGACCGCGCCGGTCTGCCGGATCGCGCGCAGGCACGATCTCACGTAAAGCCGCGTCGGCGCCAGCAACGCGCCTGCGAGCGTCATGACCGGTGAGAACGGCGCCTGAGCGTCGAAGCCAATTCGGGATGATTCGACTATTCTGCGGACGAGGGAAAACCCGTTGGAGTGGACGCCCGACGAGGCAAGCCCAAGCACGGTGTCTCCGGCTGCAATATCCGGCCGCGGCAGCAGTGTCCCGCGTTCGGCGGCGCCAACTGCAAAGCCCGCCAGATCGTAATCGCCCTCCTTGTAGAGCCCCGGCATCTCGGCGGTTTCACCTCCGATCAGCGCGCAGCCGGATTCCCTGCACCCCTCGGCGATGCCGGCAACGATGGTTGCGGTGGCCTCCGGATCGAGCTTCCCGCAAGCAAAATAGTCCAGAAAGAACAACGGTTCTGCGCCCTGAACCACGAGGTCGTTGACCGACATCGCCACCAGATCAATCCCGATACCGCCATGCATCCCGGTTTCGATGGCGATCTTGACCTTGGTGCCGACGCCATCGGTTGCCGCGACCAGGACCGGGTCCTTGAAGCCCGCCGCCTTCAGATCGAACAGGCCGCCGAAACCGCCGATTTCGGCTTCGGTTCCGGGCCGCGCCGTCGCCCTGACCATCGGCTTGATGAGATCGACCAGGCGATTGCCGGCATCGATATCAACGCCCGAATCCGCGTAAGTGAGCCCGTTCCTGCGCCCGACCATGGCCCGTTCCAAGTGATGGCCGCTGGTTACGTCGGAATCCGGTCGTGCGCAATGGCTCGCAACACTTGTGCGCATATACTATGTAAACAGGAACCGGTTCACCCTCATCGAGGCCGGGTCTTTCGGAAATCAGGGCGGCGGCCGGGAAACGACCGAGTTGAGCATTCCAAATATCATTACGCTGGGCCGCATCATATTGGTGCCCGTTATCGTCTGGGCGATCGCCTCCAGCCAGATGGAGATCGCATTTGCGATCTTCGTCGTCGCCGGCGTCAGCGACGCAGTCGACGGATTTCTTGCCAAGCGATTCAACATGGCGAGCGAGTTGGGGGCGCTGCTCGACCCGCTCGCCGACAAGGCGCTGTTGGTCTCGATTTATGTCGCCCTCGGCATCTGGGGCGCCGTGCCGCGCTGGATTGTCATTCTGGTGGTCTCGCGCGACATCATGATCGTGTCCGCCGTGATCGTGTCGTGGCTGTTCGACAAACCGATCCCGATGAAGCCGTTGATGGTCTCCAAGCTCAACACGGCGGCGCAGGTTGCATTTGCAGCGCTGATCCTTGCATCGCTCGGTTTCGGCTTCAGCCCGATGCCGTATGATGTAATCCTCATGGGTTTTGTAACGGTCTTTACATTGGTTTCGGTATCCCTCTATCTCGTGGAATGGGTACGACACATGAGCACGGTCGAGGCGCGCCGTTGATCCTTCTATCCTGACATTCGCAAAGCGGTCCCTGCAACGGGAGGCGAATGCTGGAATCGGACCGCACGGCGCGCCGCAAGGATCGCTTGCTTGGTACGGAGACTTTGCGTGGCAGGCCGCGAGCAACCTCGTCAGCTGGCATTTGCGCTGCCACACGCAGAAAGCTTTACGCGTGAGGATTTCCTCGAAGGACCGGCAAACGCCGCCGGCCTTGCGCTGATCGATAGCTGGCCGGACTGGCCGAACCGGATCATGTTGCTGGTCGGTCCGGAGGGCTCGGGCAAAAGCCATCTCGCCAGCATCTGGGCCGTACAAGCCGGCGCCCGTTCGACGGCGGCTCACACGCTGACTGCCGATGCCGTAACGAACGCACTGGCGACCGGGGCGCTTGTCGTCGAAGACCTCAGATCGTCAGATGTGGACGAACGCGCGCTGTTCCACCTGCTCAACCTGGCGCGCGAGGAGGGAGCGTTTGTTCTGATGACCGCGCGCACGCCGCCTTCAGCATTTCAGATCGAGCTGCGCGATTTGCGCTCGCGGTTGCGGGCGTTGCCGATGGTGTCGCTGCTGCCGCCGGATGATCACCTGTGTCGCGCGCTGGTCGTCAAATTCTGCGCCGATCGTCAACTTGCGGTTGACGAGGCGGTGGTCGGCTATCTCTCGACACGGAGCGAGCGCTCCTATGCCGCCTTGCGGAAGGCCGTGGAGCTTCTCGATACCGAGGCGTTGCGGTTGGGGCGGCCGGTCACGCGGGCGCTGGCGGCCGAACTGCTCCGCGGCGAGCGCTGATCGCTTGCATCTTGACGGCGGCCGTCGCGGTAACATCATGTCATTGAAACGTCACCGCGATCAAACATGGTTTGCCTCGCCCTTGCGAAATTCACTGCTGCGGCCTGATTTGAGATGGATCAGAACTTTATGGAATCGATACAAGTCATTGCAACTAAAGAGAAAGAATCGGAAGTTGGCGCGGTTGCGAGCATAGCCAGCAGTCCCGAACGATTCATCAATCGTGAGCTCTCCTGGCTGCATTTCAATCGCCGGGTGCTCGAGGAGTCGGTGAATCCTGGCCACCCCGTGCTCGAGCGGGTGAGATTTTTGTCGATTTCCGCCAATAACCTTGATGAATTCTTCATGGTCCGCGTCGCCGGTATCAAAGCCCAGGTGCGCGAGGGTATTGCCGAGCGCAGCCCCGACGGCCTGACGCCTGCCGAGCAACTCAGCCTAATCAACGAAACGGTTTCACAACTGGCCACCGACCAGCAGGCGATCTGGCGCGATCTGCGCGGCATCCTGGCCGGCGTCGGCATCGTTCTTGTCGACGGGCGCGACGTCATCAAGTCCGAGCGGGCCTGGATCGAAGACCATTTCCTCCACAATATTTTTCCGTTGCTGACGCCGCTTGCGATCGACCCCGCCCACCCGTTCCCCTTCATCCCCAGTCTCGGATTCACGGTCGCATTGCAGTTGGCTCGCGTCTCCGACGGCAAACCGATGAACGCTCTCATCCGCATGCCCGGCAAGATCGATCGCTTTGTCCGCCTGCCCGCGGGCAAGGACGGCGCCGTGCGGCTGATCACGCTGGAACAGGCCACCGGCCTTTTCATAGGCCGTCTGTTTCCGGGTTACACCGTCAAGGGCCAGGGCGCGTTCCGAATCATCAGGGACTCCGAACTCGAAATCGAGGAAGAGGCCGAAGATCTGGTCCGCCTGTTCGAAACGGCGCTGAAGCGGCGACGCCGAGGATCGGTGATCCGACTCGAAATCGAAGCAAAGATGCCAGAGGAGCTTCGCGCCTTCGTGCAGCGGGCGCTTTCAACCGCCGACGACGAGGTTCTTCTTGTCGACGGCGTGCTGGCGATGAACGAGCTGTCGCAATTGACCCGGCTTGACCGGCCCGATCTCGAATTCACGCCCTATGTGCCCCGCCATCCCGAGCGCGTGCGAGATCACGGCGGTGATATCTTCGCAGCCATTCGGCAAAAAGACCTGATCGTCCACCACCCCTACGAATCCTTCGACGTCGTGGTGCAGTTCCTGCAACAGGCCGCCCGCGACCCTGACGTCGTCGCCATCAAGCAGACCCTGTACCGCACGTCGAATAACTCGCCGATCGTGCGGGCGCTGGCGGAAGCGGCCGAAGCGGGAAAGTCGGTGACCGCGTTGATCGAACTAAAGGCGCGGTTCGATGAGGAGGCCAATATCCGATGGGCGCGCGACCTGGAACGCGCGGGCGTTCAGGTGGTCTACGGATTTCTCGAACTGAAGACCCACGCCAAGCTGTCCATGATCGTGCGGCGCGAAGGCGGAAACCTGACCACCTACGTTCACACCGGAACCGGCAACTACCATCCCGTTACGGCGCGAATTTACACCGACCTGTCCTACTTCACCTCCGACCCGATCATCGGACGGGATGCCGCGCGCGTATTCAACTACATTACCGGTTACGCCGAACCGAGCGACATCGAGAAGATGGCGGTGTCCCCGCTCACGCTGCGCAAGCGAATGATCGAGCACATTCGCGGCGAGACCGCCTATGCCCGTCACGGCAAACCTGCCGCGATCTGGCTGAAGATGAACGCGCTGGTCGATCCGGAGATCATCGATTCCCTCTATGAAGCCTCCCAGGCAGGCGTTTCGATCGAACTCGTGGTTCGCGGCATTTGTTGCCTGCGTCCGGGTTTGCCGGGGCTCTCGGAGAATATTCGCGTCAAATCGATCATCGGTCGCTTCCTGGAGCACGGCCGGATCTATTGCTTCGGAATGGGCCAGGGCCTGCCGAGCGCGAAAGCGGCTGTGTATATCTCATCGGCCGACATGATGCCGCGCAACCTCGACCGGCGCGTGGAAATCCTTTGTCCGTTGCAGAATCCGACGGTGCATCAGCAGGTTCTCGAACAGATCATGGTCGCCAACCTGAAGGACACCGAGCAGAGCTGGCAGTTATTGCCGGACGGTTCGTCAACGCGTATGAAAGCCACGAAAGGCGAAGAGCCCTTCAACTTGCACAATTATTTCATGACGAATCCGAGTCTCTCAGGCCGTGGAAAGTCACTCAAGGAATCGTCTCCGCGCCGCCTCACCCGCCGTACCGAGCGTCAATCATCCTGAGGGGAAATGCCTGTGAAGCGGCCGCGCAAGCGCGCCCCAAGCGTCGCGGTCATCGATATCGGCTCGAATTCAGTGCGCCTCGTCGTCTACGAAGCGATGGCGCGCAGCCTGATCACGATCTTCAACGAGAAGGCTCTGTGCGGACTGGGTCGCGAGGTTCAGTCCACCGGCCTGCTGGCGCCCGACGCGGTCGTCAAGGCCCTGACGTCGCTGCGTCGCTTTCGCGCGCTCTGCAGGGTAATGAAAGTCCGCCGCGTTCATGCGATCGCCACAGCCGCTTGCCGCGACGCCAGCAACGGAGCGGACTTCATCGCCAAGGCCGAGCGCATCTGCGGGGTGAGAATCGAAATCCTGCCGGGCCCACGCGAAGCGAAGCTGTCGGCACTGGGTGTGGTTTCCGGCGTGCACAAGCCCGACGGCATCGTCGGCGATCTCGGCGGCGGCTCGCTGGAACTGATCGACGTACGCGGCAATCGCATCCGGGGCGGTGTGACGCTGCCGCTCGGCAGCCTTGCCCTTCAGGACCTGTCTCACAAATCGCTCAAGCGCGCCGAGCGCATCGTCAAATTCGAGATTTCCGAGGTCGCGCAGATCACGGCCGGCCGCGGCCGCGCCTTCTACGCGGTCGGCGGAACCTGGCGCGCGCTGGCGCGGATCCACATCATCCAAAGCGAATATCCGCTGCGGGTCATGCACGGCTATTCGATTCCGGCCCAGGAAGCGCTCGATTTCGCGCGGCGTTTGCGCCGCTTGGTGGCCGCAAACATGCTGGCCGATATCGAGGTCGTAGCCGATGCCCGCCGGCCGCTGCTGGCCTATGCCGCGCTGGTTCTCGAATACATCATTCGGGTCGCCAAGCCGAAGACCATCGTGTTTTCGACCTTCGGAGTTCGCGAGGGCCTGCTTTACCAAATGCTGCCCGAGGCCGAGCGCGCCAAGGACGGATTCATCTGCGCAGCGCAAGAGCTGAACAAACTGCTGTCGCGTTCGGCTCGTCACGCCGAAGAACTGATCGAATGGACCGATCGTCTGGTGCGGGTCGTCAAATTGCGCGAGACGGAAGAAGATCGCCGGCTGCGCCACGCCGCCTGCCTGTTGTCGGATATCGGATGGCGAGTGCATCCCGATCATCGCGGCGAGGAGACGCTCAATCTGATCACCAACGGCAATTTCGGGTCGATCAGCCACGAGGGCCGGGTCTTCGTCGCCCTGTCGGTTTTCTTCCGTTACGCGGGATTGAGCGTGGAAAACGAGCCGCCGGCGATCATGCAGGAGATGGTGCCGCCAGCGATGCTCGAGCGTGCGCGCCTGCTGGGTGCTGCCTTTCGCGTCGCCCATCTGATATCGGCGGCCCGACCCGGTGTCCTGCCAGCCACCCACTTCCGCACCCAGGGCCGCAAGCTGATGCTGGTGTTCGAGCACAAGCTGGTCGATCTGGTGGCCGACCGCGTCGGCAGCCGTTTCAAGCAGCTTGCGCGGCTGGTTGGCCGTTCCGGGTCGATCGTAAGGCGCTGATGCGGTCGCGTTGTTGGCATCCTACGGCCGGTCGGCAGACCGGGCTGCTGCCTAGCCGACAACAGGCGATGCCGGATTCTTCGGTTCTTCCAGCTTTCGCTTTCGCCAGAACGAGCCCAGCGCGAGCACCGCGAAGGCCCCGAGAACCGAGGCGATATATTCGTCGAGCTCTCCCTCGAGAATGAAGTGCGGCGACGCGCCGAAGATTGCCGAATTTGCGTCGAGATGAAGCGCAATGGTGCCGTCGAGAAGCCGGTGCAGGTGGGGCTGGACTGCCGGATCGGTCTCGATCACATCGCCGGCGATCCAGCCGAGCAAAACAGCACCGAGCCAAACCAGAACGGGAAACCGGTCCAGCACCAGCATGATCAGCGCGGCACCCGCTATGATCATGGGAATGCTGATGGCAAGTCCCAGTATCAGCAGCGAGAGCTTGCCGTTGGCGGCGGCGGCAACCGCGATCACATTGTCCAGGCTCATGATGATGTCGGCGATGACGACGATGCGGATCGCGTGCCACAGAGTGGTGCCCGCGGTGATTTCATTGCTCTCGTCTTCGGGCACCAGAAGCCTGGCGGCGATGATGATGAGTGCGACGCCGCCGACGAGTTTCAGATAGGGCAGCGTCATCAGCGTTGCCACGATACCGGTGAAGGCAATCAGCAGCACCACAGCGATGCCGGCGCCGATGACCATGCCCCACAGGCGATGCCGGCCGTGCAGGCCGCGGCAGGCCCTCGCGATCACCAGCGCATTGTCGCCAGACAACAGCACGTTGATCCAGATGATCTTGCCAACCGCCAGCCAGAACGCCGGCGTCTGCATGTCGGCCTGGACCTGCCTGAAAAAGCCGCCGATGTTTGCGGGATCGACGACCTGCAACAGCCAGTTCACAGCCTGCCCTCCCCCTTGGGCCGCTCGCCGGTGTCAATCAGCCGACGATTTCGTTGCCGGAGAAGAACTGCGCGATCTCGATTACGGCCGTCTCGGGTGCGTCGGAACCATGCACCGAGTTTTCGCCGATCGATTTCGCGTGCAGCTTGCGGATCGTGCCCTCCGCCGCCTTGGAGGGATCGGTCGCGCCCATGACGTCCCGGTATTTCAGGATGGCGTTTTCGCCTTCGAGAACCTGAACCACCACCGGGCCGGATATCATGAAATCGACCAGCTCGCCGAAGAATGGACGAGCCTTGTGGACGGCATAGAAGGTTTCGGCCTGTCCGCGCGTCATGCGAATGCGCTTCTGCGCTACGATCCGAAGCCCGGCCTTCTCGATCAGCGCGTTGATGGCACCGGTCAGGTTGCGCCCGGTCGCGTCCGGCTTGATGATGGAAAAGGTGCGTTCAATCGCCATGATTTGTCCCTGGAACTGCGGATGGAGGCTGCGGGCTTATATCGGTGCTGCCGATGCACGGCAAGCGATGGCTACCAGGACGCGAATGGCGCCGGGCGGTGATTGTTGCCCGGAAATTACAACAATTTCACCGAGGTGAACCCTTTCTGAAACGGTCATCCTGCCTTCATTCACCCTCGCGCGCGTAAGCTTCCCTAACCGGACGCCTTACTCTTCGACAGGACGTTCAGGGACCGTGTTTTCATCTGGCGCTTTCGGCGCCGTAGCTTCAGGAGATGACCATGTTACGCAAGTTCTCGCTTGTTGCAGTTGCCGCGGCATCGCTCGGCGTGGCCGCGCTGGCGCCCACCTCCGCTTCCGCCTGGGGTGCCTGGCATGGAGGATGGCACCATGGTTGGGGTTTTGGCGGCCCGCGCATCTATGTTGGCGGCCCAGCCTTTTATGGTTACGGCTATGGATATGGCGGGTGCTATGTGAGGCGATTGGTCCCAACCCCCTGGGGACCGCGTTGGCGGCTGATCAATCGCTGCTACTGATCCGCACTCCCCAAAAGCCCCGGCTGTGTTGGCCGGGGCTTTTGCGTGGGATGCTCCGGGAACCCTTCGGCCGTTCAACAAAACTTAACTAAAGTTCGAACGATCGTCTCCTCCCCGGAAACAATTTTTGCAGCTCTGACTTGGTTCGCCGTAACTTCCCTGAAGCGCAGGACGGCGGGCCATGGACGGTGGAACCGACGACGACAGCGAACCGATTGATCGCAAGACGAGCTGGTCGATCTGTAAGGCCGTGGCCGAACGGCTGCAGGAGAACCTTGGGGTGGAACCCTCACAGCGCTCATCCAATCTTGAGCGGCTGATGGACGAGTTGCGCCGGCGCGACGAAGCGGACAGGTCACCGTAGAACCAAACTCCTGCGCACGAACGCGTTGCCCGCTGCAACTGCGCAGCCAGCGCTTGCCGCCTCCGTGACACAATTGGAGTTGCCTTTTCCGGCGGCTGCGGTGAAAAGCCCGGATGCTTTCAATTACCGATCTTTTAATCCGCGTCGCCGGGCGGCTGCTCATCGATCACAGCTCCGTGCAGATCGTGCCCGGCGCGCGCGTGGGCTTGGTCGGCCGCAACGGGGTTGGCAAATCGACATTGTTTCGCGCCATCCGCGGCGAATTGCCGATCGAATCGGGCACCATCGCAGTACCTCCCCGCTGGCGCACAGGCAGCCTTGCGCAGGAAGCGCCGGATGGTCCGGAGAGCCTGATCAACGTCGTGCTGAAGGCCGACTTCGAACGCGAGGGACTTATACGCGAGGCTGAAACCGAGCACGACCCGATCCGGATCGCCGAAATTCAAACGCGGTTGGTCGACATCGAGGCCCATTCCGCGCCTGCCCGCGCCGCCGCCATCCTCTCTGGCCTCGGATTTTCGGCCGCCGATCAGGAGCGGCCCTGCTCGGAGTTCTCGGGCGGTTGGCGCATGCGCGTAGCATTGGCGGCCACCCTGTTCGCAGCACCCGACCTCCTGCTCCTGGACGAGCCCACCAACTATCTCGACCTCGAAGGCACGCTCTGGCTCGAAGACCACCTGGCCAATTATCCGCGTACGGTAATCATCATCAGCCACGACCGCGACCTGCTGGACACATCAGTCCAGCAGATCCTGCACCTCGATCGGGGTAAGCTTTCGCTGTACAAGGGGACTTACTCATCGTTCGAAGAGCAACGCGCCCTGCGCGAATTGCAGGACCGGAGGCACGCCAAGCGACAGGCCGACGAGCGCAAACGCCTGCAGGCCTTCGTCGATCGCTTCAAGGCCAAGGCTTCGAAAGCCCGCCAGGCTCAATCGCGCGTCAAGATGCTGGAACGGATGAAACCGGTCACGGCGCTGGTGACGCAGGATGTGGGCGACATCTCCTTCCCGGTACCCGAGAAGATGCTGTCGCCCCCGATTATCGCTGTGGATGCGGTTTCGGTCGGCTACGATCCGAGGCAGCCCGTCCTCAATCGCGTTACGTTGCGGATCGACACCGACGATCGCATTGCCCTGCTCGGCGCCAACGGCAACGGCAAGTCGACGCTGGTGAAGCTGCTCGCCAACAAATTGCCGCCGCTCTCCGGCCGCATCACTCGCGCGGAAAAACTTGCGGTCGGATATTTTGCCCAGCATCAGCTCGACGAACTCGACCTCGATGCATCGCCCTATGACCACGTCCGCAGACTGATGCCGGATGCTCCCGAAGCCAAGGTGCGCGGGCGCACCGGCGCCATCGGCTTTTCGGGGAAGGCCGGCGACACGCTGGTCCGCAGTTTGTCGGGCGGCGAAAAGGCGCGGCTGTTGTTGGGGCTTGCGACCTTCGAAGGTCCCAACATGATCATCCTGGACGAACCGACCAACCATCTCGATATCGACAGCCGCGCAGCACTTGCGGAAGCGATCAACGAATTCCCCGGCGCCGTCATCATGGTATCGCATGACCGCTACCTGATCGAGGCGTGCGCCGATCGATTGTGGATCGTTGCCGACCAGGCCGTGACTACCTTCGACGGTGACCTCGACGATTATCGCCGCTTGATCCTCTCGGCG
>Ga0210390_10003565_pt1 | contig 13327 bp, 13 predicted proteins | sample IncBWH11OmetaG_FD_161050 | JGI IMG/M metagenome (GOLD analysis project Ga0210390, IMG submission 161050) | Forest soil microbial communities from Barre Woods Harvard Forest LTER site, Petersham, Massachusetts, United States - Inc-BW-H-11-O ...
AGTCGACGCTCGGGCGCATGCTGGCGCAGCATCTCGGCTGGCCCTTCATCGAGCTCGATCGGCGCGTCGAGGAAGATTACGGCGCCAGCATTCCCGACCTGATCGAAATGGCCGGCACGGCCACGTTCCGCCGCCAGGAACGGAGCGCGCTCGAGCGCGTCGTCGCCGAGCATGATGCCGCCATCGTCACCACCGCCGGCGGCATTGTCTCGAATCCGGAAACCTACGCGCTATTGCTTCGCCATACCCACACCGTCTGGATCAAGGCGCGGCCGCAAGAGCATATGAGCCGGGTCATGGCGCAGGGCGATTTTCGGCCAATGGCGGCAAACCGCCAGGCGATGGGCGACCTGGTGGCGATCCTCGACGCCCGCCGCGCCGACTATGCCCGCGCCGAAGCGGAAGTCGACACTTCGGGCGATCCCGTCGAGCAGAGCTTTGCCAAGCTTCTGCGCATCGTTGAGCCCTTGACCGGGACGCGCAAGTCGTGACGCTCGCCGATGAAGGCTTTCTCGATCTGGCGCCGCTGCGGCTCGAATACCGCATGATCGGCCCGCGGCCGGACGCGGCGCCGACCATCGTCATGCTGCATGAGGGCCTCGGCTCGGCCGGCCTTTGGAGCCCGTTCCCGGAGCGGCTCGCGTCTGCGACCGGCGCCGGCGTATTCGTTTATTCGCGCGCCAGTTACGGCAAGTCGGGCCCCGGCAAGCTGCCGCGCTCGGTCAATTTCATGCATGAGGAAGCGCTCGACGTGCTGCCGCGCGTGCTTGCTGCGATCGGATTTGAGCGCGGCATCTTGTTCGGCCACAGCGACGGCGCTTCGATCGCGACAATTTATGCCGGCGGTGTGCAGGATCACCGCGTGCGCGGCCTCGTCCTGATGGCGCCGCATTTCTTCGCCGAGGACATGGGGCTCGCCGAGATCCGCCGCACCAGCGAGGAGTATGCGTCCGGCAACCTGCGCGACAAGCTCAAGCGCTGGCACAGCGATGTCGATAGCGCCTTTCAGTCCTGGAGCGGGCCGTGGCTCAGTCCGGACTTTCGCGATTGGAATATCACTGACGCGCTCGGTTACATTCGTGTCCCGATCCTGATCATTCAGGGCGCCGACGATCAATACGGCACGCTCAAGCAGATCGAGGCGGCGCAGCAGGAGTGCTATTGCCCGGTCGAGGTTGCGATCGTGCCGAAGGCGCGCCATTCGCCCCATCGCGATACGCCTGAGGCGACCCTCGACGTCGCCTCGGGCTTCATCAACCGGCTTCTGCAGGACCACCACGAAGGTGAACGGAAGGCGATTCCGGGGTTGCAGCCTGATGCATTATAGTGCATATATCGGCAAGCGAGATAAATGAACTATAATACATTCTAGGAAACGCTGTGATGGCTGACGCCCATACCCCCGAGCGTCCGCTGGCGAACGGCCAGACCAGGATCGACTTCCAGACCGAGCCGTCACGGTATCGGCATTGGAAGCTCAAGATCGACGGCGATGTTGCCACGCTCTTTCTCGACGTCGACGAGAAGGGCGCGCTGTTCGAGGGCTACGAGCTCAAGCTCAATTCCTACGATCTCGGCGTCGATATCGAGCTTGCCGACGCCATCGAGCGGCTGCGCTTCGAACATCCACAGGTGCGCGTCGTCGTGCTGCGCTCGGGCAAGCCGCGGGTGTTCTGCGCCGGCGCCAATATCCGCATGCTGGCCGGCGCGAGCCACGCCCACAAGGTCAATTTCTGCAAATTCACCAACGAGACGCGCAACGGCATCGAAGACCTGAGCGAGAATTCCGGGCTGCGGACAATTTGCGCCATCAGCGGCGCGGCGGCCGGTGGCGGCTATGAGCTCGCGCTTGCGGCGGACTACATCATGCTGGTCGACGACGGCTCGTCGGCGGTGTCGCTGCCGGAATTGCCGCTGCTTGCAGTGCTGCCTGGCACCGGCGGGCTCACGCGCGTCTCCGACAAACGCAAGGTGCGACGCGACCACGCGGACTTCTTCTGCACCACCGAAGAAGGCGTGAAGGGTAAACGCGCGCTTGATTGGCGTCTGGTTGACGAAGTGGTGCCGGGCTCCAAGTTCGAGGACATTGTTACGGCGCGTGCCAAGGAATTTGCCGCCAAGTCGCGGCGCGGCCAGGCGGCGCAGGGGATCAAGCTCGCGCCACTGTCCCGCTCATTCACCGCCAATGGCGTCGACTATGGTTCGCTCGCCGTCGAGTTTGACCGCGGCGGCCGCATCGCCACCGTCACGCTGCGCGGACCGGCCGTGCCGCCGCCGGCATCGGCTGACGCCATGGTCGCGCTTGGCGCCGATTTCTGGCCGCTCAAGCTGGCGCGCGAGCTCGACGATGCGATCCTCAACATCCGGCTCAACGAATTCGACGTCGCCGCCATCGTCTTCAAGTCGTCGGGCGATCCGGCCGAGGTGGTCGCCTACGAGCATTTCCTCGACGCCAACAAGGGTCATTGGCTGGTTGGCGAAATCCGCCACTTCTGGAAGCGGGTGCTTAAGCGCGTCGATCTGACCTCGCGCTCGCTGGTGACGCTGGTCGAGCCGGGCTCGTGCTTTGCCGGCACCTTGGCCGAGATCGTGTTCGCCAGCGACCGCTCGTACATGTTCCTCGGCCAGCGCGAAGGCGACAACAAGCCGCCCGCCGTCATCGCGCTTTCAGCCGCAAATTTCGGCGCCTACCCGATGTCGAACGGGCTGACGCGGCTCGGCAGCCGCTTCCTCGCCGATCCGGCCGACCTCGAAGCGGCGAAAGCCGCGCAGGAAAAGATGCTCGATGCCGAGCGCGCGCAAAAGCTCGGTCTCATCACTTTCGCGCTCGACGACATCGATTGGGACGCCGAGGTGCGCGTGTTCCTCGAGGAGCGGGCCAGCTTCTCGGCTGACGGTCTCACCGGGCTTGAAGCCAATCTGCGCTTCGCCGGACCGGAGACGATGGAATCGAAAATCTTCGCCCGGCTGACCGCGTGGCAGAACTGGATTTTCCAGCGCCCGAACGCGGTCGGCGAGGAAGGAGCGCTCAAGCGCTACGGCACCGGCCAGCAGCCGGTATTCGATACGCGCCGGGTTTAGCCCGGATCAGGAGCCAGCCATGGACATCGAAGCCGTCGACTACACCACCAAGATCCCGAACAACGTCAATCTCGCAGAAGACCGCGTCGTGCTGCGCGCACTGGAGAGCTGGCATCCCGGCTATATCGACTGGTGGATGGACATGGGGCCGCAAGGCTTCCAGCAGTCGCTGGTTTATCTGCGTACCGCCGTGTCGGTCGATCCCAAAGGCTGGGCCAAGTTCGATTATGTGAAGATGCCGGAATATCGCTGGGGCATCCTGCTGGCGCCCAAGGAAGAGGATCGCAAAATCCCGTTCGGCCACCACTACGGCGAGCCCGCCTGGCAGGACGTGCCCGGCGAATATCGCGCGATGCTGCGGCGTCTGGTTGTCATCCAGGGCGATACCGAGCCGGCTTCGGTCGAGCAGCAGCGCCATCTCGGCAAGACCGCGCCGTCGCTCTACGACATGCGCAACGTCTTCCAGGTCAATGTCGAGGAAGGCCGTCACCTCTGGGCGATGGTCTATATCCTGCAAAAATATTTCGGCCGCGACGGCCGCGAGGAGGCGGCCGAGCTGCTGCAGCGCCGCTCCGGCAGCGCCGACAAGCCGCGCATGCTCGGCGCCTTCAACGAGGCCACGCCGGACTGGCTGTCGTTCTACATGTTCACCTTCTTCACCGACCGCGACGGCAAGATGCAGCTCGAAAGCCTGGCACAGTCCGGCTTCGATCCGCTGTCGCGGACTTGCCGCTTCATGCTGACCGAGGAGGCCCATCACATGTTCGTCGGCGAGACCGGCGTCGGCCGCACCATCCAGCGCACCTGCGAAGCGATGAAGGCGTCCGGCATCGACGATCCGAATGAGATCGAGAAGGTCCGCAAGCTTGGCGTGATCGACCTGCCGACCATCCAGAAGAAGCTCAACCTGCACTATTCGCTGTCGCTTGATCTGTTCGGCTCGGAAGTCTCGACCAACGCCGCCAACGCTTTCAACGCCAGCCTCAAGGGCCGCTTCCAGGAGACCAAGATCGAGGACGATCACCGGCTGGAAAATTCGACCTATCCGGTGCTCAAGCTGGTCGATGGCGAAATCAAGCGCGTCGACGAGCCGGCGCTCACCGCCGTCAATATGCGGCTGCGCGACGACTATACCGCCGACTGCCAGCGTGGGCTCGATCGCTGGAACAAGGTGATCGACCGGACCGCCGTTGCCTTCAAGTTCGAACTGCCGCATGTCGGCTTCCATCGCGACATCGGCGAGTTCAAGGACGTCAAGGTGACGCCGGCCGGCGTGATCGTCGATCAAGGAACGTGGAACCGCAGCCGCGACAAGTGGCTGCCGTCCCAAGGCGACGGCGACTTCATCGTCAGCCTGATGCACCGGGTGACCGAGCCCGGGGAATTCGCCGGCTGGATCGCACCGCCACGCATCGGCATCGACAACAAACCGGGCGATTTTGAATACGTGAAGATCGCGGCGTAGCCGTCATTCCGGGGCCGGCCGAAGGCCGGAGCCCGGAATCCATAATCGCGGAACGAGCCGAACACACACTGAGTGCTATCCTGCGGCGGCAAGGGTTATGGATTCCAGATTCGCGCTTGGCGCGCCCCGGGAATGAGGCCGCTACAGAGACAACGGTCCTTCGCGCAGCCGGTTCAGATCGAAGCGGTCCACTTCTTCCAGCAATTCAACAAACGCTTTGGCGCCGTCCGCAAGCGCCGCCTCGCCCTTCGCCGCGCTGGCAAGCGTTGCATCGCCGACCGCGCCGCTTTGGTGCAGATCCTGTGTCAGCCAAGCGAAGCCGGCCGGCCGATAGGCGCCGAGCCATTTGAATTCCTGCGCCATCTCGACGGTCGCCGGTTTTGCGTTGGGCGCCTGCTCCATCCGCACCGTGTCGGCGCGCGCCGCGAGCATCAGCGAGGTCTCGATGTCGCCGCCATGAATGCCGTGGCGTTTTTCTTCGCTGGAGAATGTGTCGTCCGGATAGCCGAAGCGATGCCAGCCGACCGTGATCGCGAGCATGGCAAGCCGCGCGCGTAGGTCGCGCGCCACCAATTCCATCGCCGCGACATTGCCGCCATGGCTGGTGACCAGGACGAGCTTGCGCAATCCGGCACGCGCCAGGCTTTCGCCGATCTCAGTCCAAACGGCAATCGCTGTGGCCGCGGACAGCGTCAGCGTGCCCGGATAGGCGATGTGCTCCACCGACACGCCGATGGCCTGCACTGGCAGGAACGTTACCGGCAGTTGGTCCGGAAGGCTGTCGCGAACCTTTGCCAAATAAGCCTGGGCGATAAACGTATCGACCCCGAGCGGCAGGTGCGGCCCGTGCTGTTCCACCGCCGCAAGTGGCAGAACCGCGATCCAGCGCGCCGTCGCCGCGCCTGCGCCGGCAATGTCCTGCCAGGTCATCTCCGTCCAGTCGCGTTTCGGCAGGGTCATTGCCTCACCAAAGTGTCGGCGCCGCCGGATCACGTTCCGGCAGGTTTTTTTCCGCGGATCGTGCTGTATTCTCGGGTCGCCGGTGCAAAGGAGCAAACTATGCCGTTCGCTACAAGGTCATGTACAATACTGGCCGCTGTCCTTCTGTCGGCCGCTGCGGCGACGGTCGGGCCGGTTTCCGCGGAGACCTTGGATAAGGTCACCTTCGGCTCCAATTGGGTGGCGGAGGCCGAGCACGGCGGCTTCTACCAGGCGGTGGCCGACGGCACCTACAAGAAACACGGCCTCGACGTCACGATCCTGCCCGGCGGTCCGAACGCCAATAACCGGATGTTGCTCCTGGTCGACAAGATCGACTTCTATCTGAGCGCCAACACGCTGCAGGGTTTTGACGCGGTCGAGCACAACATTCCGACCATCGAAGTTGCCGCACTGTTCCAGAAGGACCCGCAGGTCCTGCTTGCGCATCCGGATCAGGGCATCGACAAATTCGAAGACCTGAAGAAATTGACGCTGTTCATTTCGAAGGAAGGCATGGCGACCTATTATCAATGGCTCAAGGCCGACTTCGGTTTCAAGGACGATCAGGTCAAACCTTACACGTTCAATCCGCAGCCCTTCCTCGCCGACCAGAGAAGTGCGATGCAGGGCTATGTGACGTCAGAGCCGTTTGCTATTGAGAAGGAAGGCAAGTTCAAGCCCAAGATTTTTCTGCTCGCCGACCAGGGTTTTTCCGCTTATTCGAGCTTGATCGAGACGCGTCGCGAGCTGGTCGACAAGAAGCCGGACCTGGTGCAGCGCTTCGTCGATGCCTCGATCCTGGGCTGGCGCAACTACATCTACGGCGACAATGCCGCCGCCAACGCGCTGATCAAGAGCCAAAACCCGGAGATGACCGACGAGCTGTTGGCTTATTCGGTCGCCAAGATGAAGGACTATGGCATTGTTGATTCCGGCGAGACGGCGGCGCTCGGGATCGGCGCCATGACCGACGCGCGCATGAAGGATTTTTTCGACAAGATGGTGCGCGCCGGCGTGGCCAAGGCCGACCTCGATTATCGCAAAGCCTACACCCTGCAATTTGTGAACAAGAAGGTTGGGCTCGATAAACACTGACCGCCAGCCGTCGGCGGCCGCAATGCATCCCGTTCCGCTGGTCGCCCTGCGCGGCGTCGGCAAGGCATTTCCGAACGGTACGCAGGCGCTCGCAGGCCTCGACCTGGAAATTCGGCCCGGCGAGTTCGTGGCTTTGCTCGGACCGTCAGGCTGCGGCAAGTCGACGGCGTTGCGCATCATCGCCGGCCTGAGCGAGCCGACCGATGGCGTTGTGGAATGGCCCGCAGCGGCTGGCGAGGCGCCAGGCAAAGGCCGCATCGGTTTCGTCTTCCAGGAGCCGACGTTGATGCCGTGGGCGTCGGTCTTCACCAACGTGCTGCTGCCGCTCGATCTGCAAGGCGCGCCGCCGGCTGACGGCGCTGGGCGCGCCGCCGCGGTCCTTGAGCGCGTCGGGCTGACGGATTTTCGCGGCGCCTATCCGCGCGAACTGTCCGGCGGCATGCGCATGCGCGTCTCGATCGCCCGCGCGCTGGTCACCGAGCCGCAGCTTCTGTTGATGGACGAGCCGTTTGCCGCGCTCGACGAAATCACGCGCTTCACCCTCAATGACGATCTGCTGCGGACCTGGCAGGCGCTGCGCCCGACCGTGGTGTTCGTCACCCACTCGGTTTTCGAATCGGTCTATCTGGCGAGCCGCATCGTGGTGATGGCGGCGCGGCCCGGACGCGTCTTCACCGAACTTGCGATCGACGCGCCCTATCCGCGCGAGCGGAATTTTCGCACTTCGTCCGAATACGCGGCGCATTGCCGCCGCGCATCGGAAGCGCTGGCGCAGGCCATGGCGATAGGTGGGCCGTGAGCGACTTTGATCGCGTGTTGCGCATCGCGTTGCCCATCATCGTGCTGGCGCTGGTCCTTTTGATCTGGGAAACGGTGGTGTCGATCGCCAATGTCCCACCGTATATCCTGCCGTCGCCCGGACTGATCTTAAAGACGCTGTTCGTCGATTGGGGATTGCTGGCGCGCTCGCTTGCGGTCACGCTCGTGACCACGTTCGAGGGCTTTTTGCTGGCAGCGGTCGGTGGCGTCGGCCTGGCGATCCTTTTCAACCAGTCGCGGCTGGTCGAATATTCATTCTATCCCTACGCGGTGATTCTGCAGGTGACGCCGATCGTCGCCGTCGCGCCGCTGCTCCTGGTCTACCTGCCGCAGCAGGCCGCGGTGCTCGCCTGCGCCTGGATCGTGGCGTTCTTTCCGGTGCTGGCCAACACCACGCTCGGCTTGAACTCGGTCGACCGCAATCTCGCCGATCTGTTTTCGCTCTATGGCGCTTCGCGCGGCAAGGTGCTGTGGCGGCTGAAGCTGCCGTCGGCGCTGCCCTATATCCTTGGCGGCCTGCGCATCGCCGGCGGTTTATCGCTGATCGGCGCGGTGGTCGCGGAGATCGCGGCCGGCTCGGCGGGCGCCGGCTCGGGCCTTGCCTATCGCATCTCCGAGTCGCAGTACCGGCTCAATATTCCGCGCATGTTCGCGGCGCTGTTGCTGTTGTCCGTGGCCGGCATCGTGATTTTCTATTCTCTGTCGCTGGTCAATTATCTGGCGTTGCGGCGCTGGCATGAGAGCGTGCTCGACGCGGAACGCTGACCGCTTTCGCCGCGCCTGTCGCTGCCCAACAAATCGCCCAACCACAGGACCGTTCGCATAAACGATACATCGGCCTGCGGCGGTTGAGAGACTTGACCCGCATCGGGCATTCGGGGATCAAGGCGCCGCCGCTGCGCCTTCGGACCGGCGCCGGTTTTTCAGAAGCGTCCGACGGAGCCGAACAAATGCCGCAGAACGTCTCGCGTCTTCCCGGGCGCCATTTCCTGCAAATTCCCGGGCCGACGCCCGTTCCCGACCGCGTGCTGCGCGCGATCGACATGCCGCTGATCGACCAGCGCGGCCCCGAATTCGCCAAGCTGACCAAGCGCGTGCTTGAAGGCATCAAGACCATCTTCAAGACGACGCAGCCGGTGATCATCTACACCGCGACCGGCACCGGCGCCTGGGAAGCCGCGCTGACCAACACGCTGTCGCCCGGCGACCGTGTGCTCATGGTCGAGACCGGGCAGTTCGCAACGCTGTGGAAGGTGATGGCGGAGCGGCTCGGATTGAAGCCGGAATTCATCAAGACCGACTGGCGCACCGGCGCCGATCCGAAGGTGATCGAAGAGCATCTGCGCAAGGACAAGGCGCACGAGATCAAGGCGGTCTGCGTACTGCACAACGAGACGGCGACGGGCTGCCTGTCGCCGATCAGCGAGATCCGCAAAGGCATCGACGCGGCCGGCCATCCGGCACTGTTTTTGGTCGACACCATCTCATCGCTGGCTTCGACCGATTACCGCCACGACGAATGGGGCGTCGACGTCACCGTCGGCGGCGCGCAGAAGGGGCTGATGCTGCCGCCCGGCATGTCGTTCAATGCGGTGAGCGAGAAGGCGTTGCACGCGTCAAAGACGGCCAAGCTGCCGCGGTCGTTCTTTCAGTGGGACGACATGCTGACGATGTACAAGCAGGGATTCTTCCCCTACACGCCGGCGACGCAAATGCTGTACGGCCTCGACGTCGCGATCGAGATGCTGCACGAGGAGGGCCTCGACAACGTCTTCGCCCGCCATGACCGGCTGGCCGAGGCGACGCGCCGCGCGGTGCGGGCGTGGGGGCTCGAAATCTTGTGCCGCGATCCGAAATATTATTCGCCGACCGTCACGGCGGCGCTGCTGCCTGACGGCCACGACGCCGATCAATTCCGCAGCGTCGCGCTCAACACCTTCAATATCGCCTACGGCGCCAGCTTCGGCCCCTATTCCAAGAAATATTTCCGCATCGGCCATCTCGGCGACGTCAACGACACGATGATGATTGGCGCGCTTGGGGCGACCGAAATGGCGTTGACGCTTGCCGGCGTGCCGCACAAGAAGGGCGGCGTGCAGGCGGCGATGGATTACATCGTGTCGACGCAGTCGGGTGTCACGCGCGCCGCGGCGGAATAGCTTCTCCGCTCATTCCCGCGAAGGCGGGAATCCGGAGGCTTGTGCGAAGAGCTGGGTCCCCGCCTTCGCGGGGACGAGCGGGAATGCACGCTTTAGGCCAGCGCGACCGCCGCGACCTGATCCTTAAACGCCGGCCGCGCGGCGATCGCCCCAAACCACCGCTCGACGTTGCGAAACGCCGGCCGCTCGGGCACAAGCTGCCGATAGCGATTGGCCATCACCGCGGCCGGAATGTCACCGTAGGAGAACGCATCGCCGGCAACGAACGCGCTCTTGCCGAGCTCGGCGTCGAGAATGGCAACCGCCTCGGTGGTCTTCTGCTTTGACGCCTCGATCGCCGCATGGTCGCGCTTTTCCGGCGGCGTGCGGATCAAGCCGATGAAGCATGGCGTGATCGCCGGTCCGATCACGCTGAGCTGCCAATCCATCCAGGCATTGGCCCGGGCGCGGGCGTGGGGATCGGCGGGTTCGAGCACGCCGGCGCGATGCTTGGCGGCGAGATAGCGCACGATCGCGTTCGATTCCCAGAGCAGGAATCCGTCGTCCTCCTCGAGCGTCGGCACCAGTCCGTTCGGATTCATCGCGAGATAGGCCGGCTCGCGATTTTTGCCGAACGGCCCGCCGATATCGATGCGTTCGTGCGGCAGGCCAATCTCGGCGACGGCCCACATCACCTTCTGCACGTTCGCCGACGTGTTCCGTCCCCAGATTTTGATCACTGACGCTCTCCCGCATTCCATTATTTCGTCATTGCCGGACTTGATCCGGCAATCCATGCGGCGGCGTCGAACGCGCCGCGTAGACCCGCGGGTCATAGGCGAGCCAAGCGACGCCGTTCTTCGAACGGCTATGCCCGCGGGTGACAACAGAGATAAACTATCACTCAATTCGCCGCGCTTCTTCGGGCAGCATGATCGGGATGCCGTCGCGGATCGGGTAAGCGAGCTTGGCGGCGCGCGAGATCAGCTCCTGCTTGGCCGCATCGTATTCCAGCGGCGTTTTGGTCAGCGGGCAGACCAGGATTTCAAGCAGCTTCGGATCGATGACGTCGCCGGGATGGTCGGATGACATGACAGGCTCCAATGCGAGCGCGGGTATAGCAAATATCGTCACCTATGGCAGTCGCCAAAGCCCGGTCGCTCACTGCAGCGACGTCTCGCCGGTCCCGTCCTTGGCAAGCTCGATCTCGGTGACGGCGACCAGAATCTCGGCGCGGGTTTTCAAATCCGGCGCCTCCAGCAGCGCCTGTTTCTCCGCGGTGCCGTAGGGCGACATCATCGCCAAGGCATTGACCAGGGCTTCGTTGGGCGCATTCTCGATGCCTTCCCAGTCGGCCTTGAGGTTGTTGGCTTTGAGAAAATCCGCAAGCGCCCGCAGCAGCGTCTTGCGGTCGACCTTGTCCTCGCCCTTGCGCGCAATGAAATCGTCGAGGAACGGCTGATAGGACACCCGGCATTGCCGATAGGGCGTGCCGATCGACAGCTCCTCGTCGACGCGGTAGCGGGTGATGCCGGTAAGCTCGATCAGGTAGCGGCCGTCGCCGCTTTCGGCGAGTTGCGTGATCCGGCCGACACAGCCGACCCGGAACAGCTGCGGCTTACTTTCGTCTGGGCCGGGATGATGCGGGTCGGGCTGGATCATGCCGATCAGGCGCAATCCGGAACGCAATGCGTCGTCGACCATCGCCATATAGCGCGGCTCAAAAATGTTGAGCGGCATTTGCCCCCGCGGCAACAGCAGCGCGCCCGGCAGCGGGAAGATCGCGATCACGCCGGGGAGGTCGTCGGGCCCCTTGTAGGCCGCATTCATCGGCATGTCGTACTCCGCACGCAACTGAACGCGCGTGTTACTGCCGAGATGACCGGCAGCTACGCGAACAGAATCGAGGAGAGCCGCTTGCGGCCCTCGATCGTGGCTTCCTCGGTCGGACCCCATGCATCGAAGAACTGGACGAGCTGCTTGCGGGCGCCGTCGTCATTCCATTTGCGGTCGCGCTTGACGATGCTGATCAGCTGCTCCAGCGCGTCCAGACGCCGGCCCTTGCCGTTGAGCGCCAGCGCCAGATCGAAGCGCGCCTGATGGTCGAGCGGGTTGGCGGCGACTTTCTGCTCCAGCTCGGTAATCGGTCCGAGCGACTTCGCTTGCTCGGCGAGATCGACCGCCGCCTTGGCAGCGACGAAGGATGGATCGTTGTGCTTGGAGTCCGGCACCAGCGCCAGCGTCTGCTTGGCCTGCTCCATCGCGCCGGTTTCGACGTAACAGCGCGTCAGGCCGGCGAGCGCCTGCACGTTGGTGTTGTCCTCGGCAAGGAGCTGCGCATAGAGGTCGGCGGCGCCGGCCGGATCGCCATCGGCGAGCGCCGCGTCGGCGGCTGCGAGCAAATCCTTGGCCTCGCCGCCGATCTGCCCCTTGGTCAGCCGCTCCAGGAACGCCACCACCTGGCTTTCCGGCAGCGCGCCCATGAAGCCGTCGGCCGGCTGGCCGTTGACGAAGGCGATGACCGCGGGGATCGACTGGATGCCCATCTGGCCGGGGATGGCCGGGTGCTCGTCGATATTCATCTTGACGAGCTTGACCTTGCCCTTGGCGGCACGGACCGCCTTCTCCAGGACCGGCGTGAGCTGCTTGCACGGGCCGCACCATGGCGCCCAGAAGTCGATCAACACCGGCTGGCGCTTTGATTCCTCGACCACATCCTTGACGAATGTCTGTGTTGTCGTTTCCTTGACGAGGCCGGCGGCGGCGGCGGTTTGCGCTGGCTGCAACATCTCTTGGCTATGCTTTCCTTCTAAGGCCATTCGCCTGATTAAATGGGAAGAATGCCGCCGAATGCAATCGCAAGGTTCAGGTGGCTTTAGGCCGAGACCGCCTCAATTCGTGGCCGATGGCCGGTGGCTTCGAGGAACTTGACCAATCCGTCGCGCGAAATCGTCGTAGTGCCGGTATTCTGCAAGGGGTGAAAGTTGAGCACCGCCTGCGCCATCATGGCGGCATCGAGCACGACCGTCACTTTCCCGGCCTTATCGTTCATCACCGCAAACGGCGTTACCGAGCCGGGCTCGACGCCCAGCAGCTCGCGCATCGCTTCCGCCGAAGCAAAAGAGAAACGCCCAGTGGCGCCAAGGAGCCGATGCAGCGATTTGAGCTCGATCGCCGCATCTTCCGGCGCCACGACCAGGAACAGGCTCCCCTTCTTGTCGCGCAGGAACAGGTTCTTGGTGAAGCCGCCAACGAGATGATCGCGCTCGCGCTGCGTTTGTGCTTCCTCCACCGTGAAAACGGCTTCATGCCACACGGTCTGGTGACCGATGCCAAGACTATCCAAATAGGCGAACAGGTCGTCAGGGGAGGCGGGCGGCATGTGGATAGCGATATAGGCCAAGTGCATGTCCGATGAATAGTTTGCCTGCAAGGCGTGGGTTGGAGCGCCGAAACTCCAGCACTCGGTGTGCCGACGACCAATAGTGCGAATTTTCCCCGCGGTTAGCCGTATTGCGGCGGCTCGGGCAGGGCGGTTGCAAAGCGTGGCGCTCTTTGGCATAGCTTTGGGTCTGCGGTGCACTAGGCGCCGCGGCTTACCCATTACGGATGCGGGTGTAGCTCAGGGGTAGAGCACAACCTTGCCAAGGTTGGGGTCGAGGGTTCGAATCCCTTCGCCCGCTCCAAATATCACCGCCAATGCGACTCGATCAATTGGCCGCAAGGTGTGCCTTGCGCGCCTTATTGT
>Ga0210390_10003567_pt1 | contig 13325 bp, 7 predicted proteins | sample IncBWH11OmetaG_FD_161050 | JGI IMG/M metagenome (GOLD analysis project Ga0210390, IMG submission 161050) | Forest soil microbial communities from Barre Woods Harvard Forest LTER site, Petersham, Massachusetts, United States - Inc-BW-H-11-O ...
GTGACGGTTCCCTGGTAGTCCGCGAAGAAGAAGGTTTTATTGCGTTTTATGGGTCCGCCCAGCGATCCGCCGAATTGGTTGTAGCGCAGCGCGTTCTTGGGCTGGCCGGTCTGGTTGGAGAAGAAATCGGCCGCGTCCAGCGCGTCGTTGCGAAAGAACTCAAATAGCGTTGCGTGAAATCGGTTGGTACCGGATTTCGACTGTAGGTTAATGACGCCGCCCGCTACGTCTCCGTACTCAGCGGAATAAGCGCCGGCCTGCACGGAGAACTCACGAACGTCTTCCAAAGGAATATTGAAGTCGTTCCCGCGTCCTTGGGTGGACGAAGTCGTCGAAACACCATCGACCAGATACAGATTTGCTTTCGTCCGCTGGCCATTGATATTCACTGGATTGGGTGAACCCGTTTCGCCGGGGGCTCCGGGATTTACCCCGGCGCTCAGATCGATGAGTTGCTGCCAGCTCCGGCCGTTCAACGGAATCTCGGACACCTGTTTGCTGACAATCACCTGAGAAACCTCGGCGCTTTCCGTCGATAGCAACTGCGTTCCTGAAGCCGCCACTTCAACCGAATCTGAAGCCGTGCCGATATTCAACGCGAAATCGACGCGTACCGTCTGGTTCACTTCGAGCGTCACCGGTCCGAACACTTCCGTCTCAAAACCCGGCTTCGTGGCGCTCAAGGTGTACGAGCCTGGAATGACCGTAGGCGTGACGTAAAGACCGTCGCCGTTAGCCTCCGCGACCACCTGGGTCCCGCTGTCGTTGGATCGAATGACCACCTTGGCCCGCGGCACGATCGCGCTGGAGGGGTCCCGTACTTCGCCGCGAAACACACCGCCCGAGGTCTGAGCCACAGCGGAGCTCGCAATTAGCGCAGCACTGATGAGAAACTTTCCCGCAAATGATAGTCGACCGATCACTGGAGGCCTCCGTATTTGCCGTGGGTATATCACCAGCGAGCACAGTAGCGTTAGGGCATTCCACTGATCGGCCAAGTGTTTGCCGTGCTTTAGTGCAGGAAAAATTGCGTCGCTATAAAGAGCCGCGCACCAAAGGTCGATCCTTATTACACATAATCTAAGGCGAATAGCCGGGATATATACCTGCAATCAAGGGGTGGGGTGAAGATAGGAAGGATAGGGCTTGAGAGTCTCGAACCTCGCGGATTCCCGCATTCTGATCGTTGACGACCAAACTGCCAACCTTCAAGTACTAGCCACCGTTCTGGAATTTGCAGGTTACACTAATGTTAGCTGTCTCAGTGATTCTCGCAAAATTCTCCAAATAGTCGAAGAATTCCAGCCCGATTTAATCCTGCTAGACCTCCACATGCCTCATGTCGATGGCCTTGGCGCCATGGATCAATTGGCCACCGTCATCCCCCACGACGACTATCTGCCCATTCTGATCCTCACCGGCGACAACACTTCCGAGGCGAAGGAGAAGGCGCTCTCGCATGGGGCCCATGACTTTCTTTCCAAGCCTCTCAATCGCACCGAAGTACAGCTTCGAGTGAGGAATCTTCTGCAGACTCGCAATCTCCATCTTGAGCTCAAGGCCCAAAATGCGTCATTGGAGCATCACTTGTCCGAACGAACCCAACTCGCCGAGGAACTGGGGCGAACCAACCAAAAGCTGCGAGAGACGCAGGCGCACTTGATTCATTCTGAAAAAATGGCCGGATTGGGTCAACTTGTAGCGGGCATCGCGCACGAGATCAATAACCCGCTGGCGTTCGTAATCAACAACATCTTTATTGTGGAAGAGACCCTGGGAAAGTTGGCTGCTGAAGGCGCGGAAGGCTCGGACTTGCCGGTCGAGGCCTCAGCCAAAGTAGCCAAGATGCAAGCTAGGGTCAGTGACGCGCATGCCGGCGCGACACGAGTGAAAGAACTGGTGTCGAAGTTACGGACGTTTTCCAGGCTGGACGAAGGCACGGTCAAAACAATCAACATCCACGAGAGTATTGAATCGGTCCTTTTGTTCTTACGCCACAAAATGGAAGGCCGGATTGAAGTGGAACGCCGTTATGGCGACGTCGAGATGGTGACCTGCCTGGCGGGTGAGCTGAATCAGGTACTTATGAACATTGTGGCCAATGCGATAGACGCGATTGAGGGTCCGGGGCGTATCACGCTTGTCACCGGGCAGCAGAACGGCGATTTCGTAATCCGCGTTCGCGATACCGGAAAGGGAATACCGGAAGAGATTCGCAACAGAATATTTGAGCCCTTTTTCACCACCAAGCCGATCGGGCAAGGCACGGGACTCGGTCTCGCTATCTCTTACGGAATCATAAAGGCCCACCAGGGGTCGATGGAATTCTCCACCAAAACCGGCGAAGGCACTGAGTTCACTTTAAAGATTCCAGTTGCGATGGGAAGCAAAGCATGACGGACCAGACCTATAAACCGACAGTGTTGGTGGTGGACGATGAGCCGCAAATCCTGGCGTCGATCCACGCCCTGTTGGAAGACGATTTTGACGTGGTGGTTACCACCGACGCGATGGAAGCAGCGGAGCTTCTTAAGAACGCCCAAATCGCCGTGATTCTGGCCGACCAGCGCATGCCCAATCTCTCGGGCGGCGAGTTCCTGTCAAAAGCGCGCGAGATATGCGATGCCACCAGAATTCTCATCACTGGCTACGTGGACATCGATGCGTTGATCCGCGCTGTCAATGACGGCCAGATCCATTCTTATGTCCCCAAGCCCTGGGAACCGGCGAATCTCAAGGTAACGGTCTTGAAGGCGGCTACCTATGCCAAGGAAGTCACCCAGAGGAAAAAAGCGGCGGAAATAGTAGCGGAGCAGCAAGAGGCGCTGGCCCGCTCGGAGGCCGCGTACCGTGAGCAGACGAAAATCCTGCGTTCTGTGCTGGACAGCATGGGTGATGGCGTTCTGGTGACGGATGATGGCGGAAAAATGGTGTTGCTCAACCCCGCGGCCGAACAGATGGTAGGCCGGTCGGCGGCGGGCACCCACCAGTCGGAATGGGCTGAACGATATGGGATCTATGTGCCTGGAACCGACACCCTCTATCCCAACGACAAATTGCCGTTAGCGAGAGCGATGCGGGGAGAGACGGCGGACGGAATCGAATTATACGTCCGAAACAGACACCGGCCAGACGGGATGTTGGTCAGTGTTAATGTCCGGCCATTAAAGGACGACAGCGGCGAAACCAAAGGCGGCGTCGCCGTGGTGCATGACATCACGTTGGCTAAGTATTCAGAGGACATTCTGCGGCAGGCCAAGGAAGAGGCCGAGCGCGCCAATCGAGCCAAGAGTGAATTCCTTTCACGCATGAGCCACGAGTTACGCACGCCGCTCAATTCTATCCTCGGCTTTGCGCAGCTCCTCGCTCTGGCAGACTTGGGCGTCCAGCATCAAAGCAACGTACAGCAGATTCTGAAGGGCGGTTATCATCTTCTGGAATTGATTAACGAGGTGCTCGATCTGGCGCGGGTAGAAGCGGGCCAGCTCAGCCTCTCGCCGGAGCCGGTGCTAATCAGCGATGCCGTGAAAGAAGCTTTGGATCTAGTGCGACCCATCGCGGGTGCACAGAATATTACGATCAGCGCGGATTTCTCCGCCCACGCTGAACGGTACGTTCACGCCGATCGCCAGCGCCTGAAGCAGGTATTGCTGAATCTGCTTTCGAACGCCATCAAGTTCAATCGCAGCAACGGCATGGTTGTACTCAGGTGCGACCAGGCCCTGAATGGCCGGCTGCGCATCGAGGTTGCCGACACTGGCTCTGGCATCGATGATGAAGGGCTGAAGAAGATCTTCACTCCGTTCGAGCGCCTCGCGGCCGATCGGAATGCCATCGGAGGAACGGGCTTGGGTCTGGCGCTCTCCAAGCGAATGGTGGAAGCCATGGGAGGAACCATCGGCGTGGAGAGCATGGTTGGCGTTGGCAGCCGCTTCTACTTCGAACTCGCGCTGGTAGAGCATGCCGCCGAGCCCAGGATAATTGGCGCTTTCCACTCTGGGCTGACGGCCCTGGGTCAGGCTGCTTCCTATCAGGGAACCATACTCTACATCGAGGACAATATCTCCAACATCCGGCTCATCGAGCAAATCCTGGCGCGCTATCCCGGCGTGCGATTGCTCGAAGCCATGCGCGGTAAATTAGGCCTGGAGCTGGCGAACACGCACCGGCCCGATTGGATTCTGCTGGATTTGCATTTGCCGGACATGGGGGGCGAAGAGGTTTTGCGTGCTCTCCGGCAAGATCCCCGCACCCAAACGATTCCGGTCAGCGTGCTCAGCGCGGACGCGACGCCCAGCCAGGCGAATCGTCTCCAGGCGGCCGGTGCTCGAGAGTACCTGACGAAACCTTTGGACGTGCGACAAATTATCGCGCTGCTGGAGAAGACTCTGCAGCGAGAACGGCCGGAGAATCAGCCCGGTGCGAGCGGTCCGCCGTCTCCCGAACAACACGGTCACCAGCCGGATGCGGCTCTTCGTTGGGCTCCCGAGACCATAACCTTGGCCGGGATTCCCACCGAGCTGCGGCAGCAGTTACGCAGCGCCGTCCAGGATGGAGAGAAAGATCGTCTGGACCAACTCATCGCCACGGTTGCGAATCAAGACCCACAGTCCGGTCGCGCCCTGAAGAACCTTGCCGACAGCTACGAATACGATACTCTGAGCAACTTGCTCAATGAGGTAGCTCAGTGAAGGACGATCTGCGTCAACTTGCGGAAAGCGCGGCTGTCGGAGCCGGCGCATCCCCGGTTCAGCCCAACGGTACCGAAGCTGTACCGCCCAACCTCATGGTGGTGGACGATCAGCCTGCGAATCTGAAATTACTGGAAGACCTGCTCACGCAGCAGGGACATGCAGTGCGATCGTTTCCGCGTGGGCGATTGGCGCTGGACGCCGCCGTGCGCAACGCTCCCGATCTGATTCTGCTCGATATCAACATGCCGGAGATGAACGGGTTTGAGGTCTGCAAAAGACTAAAGGCCGATGCAAAGCTGGCTGGTATTCCGGTCTTATTCCTAAGCGCGCTCAGTGAGACCCGCGACAAGCTGAATGCATTCCGGGCGGGTGGGGTGGACTATATCACCAAGCCTTTTCAGGTGGAAGAAGTGCGCGCGCGCGTGGAAACGCATCTCCAGCTTCATCGCGCACGCCAGGTAGAGCGTGAACTGCTGGAAAAAACTCTCAACGGCGCAGTGAAGGCTCTCTCTGATTTGGCACACCTGACGTCGCCCACATTGACGGAGCGATCCGGAGCGCTGCGCAGCATGGTGTTTCAAATGGCATCGCAACTGCGCATGCCCGATCTTTGGCAGTTTGAGCTCGCGGCCATGCTCTGCCTGATCGGTTGCATCACTCTGCCGTCCGACGCTTTCGAGCACGCTTACGTCGGCGACAACGCCTCACCCGAAGAACTGCAAATGTACCGGGCGCACCCGGACGTCGGCTTTCAGCTCCTGGCGCGCATTCCTCGCCTCGAAAATGTCGCGGAGATGATCCGTCTGCAGCAGATGGAGAGCTTGGATTGGGCCGCCAACGGCGCTGTCGAACGAGGCTCTTGCATGCTGAAGACTGCCCAGGAGCTGGATCGCCGGACCTTACGTGGGATTCCGTTCCAGAGTGCTTGCGATCAACTGCGTTCCGCGCCGGGAACATATCCGGCCACACTGCTGGACTCGCTGAGGGATTATTCTCCATCACGCGTTCACTTCGAAGTAAAGCGGTTGGCCGCTCCGCAATTGTTGCCAGGAATGATTCTCGAAGATGACGTAGTTACCGAGGATGGGAATTTGACGGTGATTTCTAAAGGTACGACACTCACCGTAACCCTTGTTGAGCGGGTCCGAAACTTTGCTCGCACCCGCGGCCTTCGCGATCCAATTCAGGTGCGTGTGCCGCAGGGCTCGTTTTCGGACGAGTTGCAGCACGTTTAGGGCAATTAGAGATGGCGCTCAACAATGGTAACAGCCGCAGTGGTAAAAGCCCCCCTGGCAAGAGCCACATCATGGCAGTGGATGACCAGCCGGCCAATCTCAAGCTCCTGGAAGATCTGCTGACGCAGCAAGGTTACATCGTGCGCTCCTTTCCGCGCGGGCGATTGGCGCTGGAAGCCGCCGCACGAAACCCGCCGGATTTGATTCTGCTCGACATCAACATGCCGGAGATGAGCGGTTTCAAAGTGTGCGAGCTGTTGAAGTCCGATGAAAAGCTGGCCGGGATTCCAGTGATCTTCTTGAGCGCGCTTACCGATGCCAGCGACAAGGTACAAGGCTTTCAGTGCGGCGGCGTAGACTACGTCACTAAACCATTTCAAGTGGAGGAAGTTCAGGCGCGAGTGGAAACGCATCTGAAGATCCACCAGTTGCAGAAACAGTTGCAATTGCACGCCAACCATCTGGAGGATCTTGTGGCTTCGCGCACGCGTGAATTGGCCGAGAGTCAGGCACGGTTGCGAGTGCTCGACCAGGCCAAGGGCGATTTCCTGAGGTTAATCCATCACGAGTTGCGTTCGCCGCTGAATGGGTTGTTGGGGGTTGGGGAATTGGTGCTGGAGGAGCTCGGTGCGTCTGAAGACGGCGCGGAACTTCGGCAAATGTTCGAACTGTCCCGGCAAAGGATGCTGGCGATTCTGGACGATGCGCTGCTGCTGACGGAAATTGAAGTTGCGAGCGACAGTTTTTCCTCTGAGGCAACCGACCTGGTCGCCACTCTTCACTCCGCGATCGACGGCACTGCCAGGTTCGCCCAATCGCGCGGAGTCCGCATTGAATTGGAGCCGGGCGAGGCGGGCTGCGTCCTCGCCACCAGGCGCCTGCTAAAGAAAGCGATTCAAGCGCTGCTCGAAACCGCGGTGAAATTCTCCAAGAGCGGACAGGTGGTGCGCCTCAAGTGTCAGGCCGGTGTGGGCGGCGTTGAGGTCTTGATTCACAGTTGCGGCAGAATTCCGGAATCCGCCATCGCGAATTTCTTCGAGGTCTTTTCCATCGGTGATGCGATTACTCCGGGAGGGGATCTTGGATTGGGACCGCCCGTATCGCAGCGCATTGTCTCGTTGTTCGGCGGTTCAATCACTGTGGAGAATCTGGAGCCGTCGGGAATTCAGCTCAGAGTCATGCTTCAAGTGCTTACTCGCGACCCGCTTCCGCTTACCACCGAGCCGTGAGTAAACACCGCCCCCAGGCCTGCCATCAAGCGCTCTGTTCCGTCGAACGAATTTTCGCATTGAGCGGGCGGGATGAAGCCCGTGCCGGCAAACCTTACTTCGACTGCAGCCTCTCGCGCCACTCGGCGGCCTTCTCAGGCTTCTCCCACTTTTCGTAGAGTTGAACAATTCGCTCGCCTGCCTGGGATAGCACCGGCCGGTCTTCCAACGGAATTGCCGCTTCCCGTTGCAGCATCCCTTGATACCCGGAAACCAATAGCGACTCTGCCTCCGCATATTGGCTCTGGCCAGCCAGGCTAGCGCCCAGCAGGTTTTGGCTCCAATATCGCTCCCACGAGTCGGCAGCCATCTTCTCGCTATTATTTCGAGCCTGACGAAGCAGCGCTTCCGCATCGGCGTACTTCTTCTGCTGCAGGCGAACCTCTCCAAGCGACGCCGTTACACTGATTGTGTCGGGGTGAGTTGGCCCCAGTACGCGACGCCGCGCCTCCAGCACTGAAGTCAAAAGAGTTTCAGCCTCCGCGCTCTTGCCTTCACTCCGATACAGATTAGCCAGGCTGTTCATGCTTTTGATCGTGTCAGGATGGTCTTCGCCCAAAGTCCTCCGCCGGATCTCGAGAGCCCTGATCAAGAGCGGCTCTGCCTGGGCGTATTTGCCTTCGCTGCGGTACAGCAGCCCAAGCATATTCGTGCAGATGAGAGTGTCGTTATGCTCCTCGCCTTCCACACGGCGCAAGCCCTCCACCGCCCGGATGGAGAGAGGCTCGGCCTGCGCGTACTTGCCTTGCATCTGGTAAACGAAACCGAGGTTGGCCATTGTCATCAAGGTGAGGGGATGCTCCTCGCCTAGCACGCGCCGCCGAATCGCCGCTGCACTCGCCAACAACGGTTCTGCTTGCGCCCACCTGCCTTCCTTCCCGTAAAGAACGGCGAGGTTGTTCATGCTACGCGCGGTCACGGGATTCTCTTCGCCCAACACTCGACGCTGAATTTCGAGAATTTTGGTATTGATGGGCTCCGCCTGCGCATACTTGCCTTCCCCCTGATACAGCGCGGCTAGATCGCCCAGCGCCGACAGGGTGTCCACGTGCTCTTCCCCGAGCACCCGGCGCTGGATTTCGAGAGTTCTGGTAAGCAGAGATTCGGATTGTGCGTACTTGCCCTCATTCCGGTACAAGTTACCAAGGTTGGTCATGGTCTCCAAAGTCTCGATGTGCTCTTCTCCCAGCAGGCGGCGTTGAACTTCTAGTGTGCTCGTATATAGGTGCTCGGCTTGCACATACTTGCCTTCGTCCTCATACAAAGTCGCGAGGCTGTTGGTGGTGTAGAGCGTGTTGGGATGTTCCTGTCCGAGTACGCCGCGCTGGATTTCCAGGGCTTTGGTGTGGAGAGATTCAGCCGGCGCGAATTTTCCTTCTTCTTTGTACACCTCTGCCAGCTTGTTCATGGTGAGCGCCGTACTGGGATGTTTCTCGCCCAGGGTGCGTCGCTGCCCATCCAGCGCCTTGGTCAAAAGCGACTCGGCACGCGCAAACTTTTCCTGATCGTCGTATAAAAGCGCCAGGGCGTATGTGGTTTCAAGCGTGCCAGGATTATCCTCGCCCAAAACACGCCGTTGGACGTCCAGCACCTTGATCAACAGCGCTTCGGCCTCGGCTGCCTTACCATGGTTCCTATACAAAACGGCGAGGATTCTTAAAGCAGCAAGCGTGTCGGGGTGATATTCGCCCTGCAGCCGACGCCGCAGCTCGATCGCCCTTTCAATTTGCTTCTGCGCCTCCGGGTAGATACCGAGATCGAGATAAGTGTTGCCGATGGTCTGCCGGATCGAAGCCTCCACCAAAGGCTGTTTATCGAACTTTCCCGCGATGCTCGCCGCGGCCCGGTCGAGCGCCGTACGCACCTTGAGATCCGGATCGGGCTTGGTGTCGGGGCGGGCCTGAGCGCTCGCACTGGCTTGCGCCAACAGGCCATTTTGGAGGAAGTCACTTACCGCCTTGGCACTGGCCGACTCGCCGTCAGCGCGCAGTTTCTCGGTCAGCGCGCGATTTCGTTCCTGCACCGCGTTCGCCTCGGCTGCAACGGCCCGGTCGCGTTCCCTCAGAGCCGCTTGCCCCGCCCGGTTGGCCCGGATCGCCTGCCATGTGCTCACCGCGACTCCGGCCAGCAGCACCACAAACACCGCTGCTGTAGCCGCCATCAGTCCGCGGTGCCGCCGTGCGAATTTTTGCAATTGATAACTTGCACTCGGCGGCCGCGCGGTAATCGGCTCGTCATTGAGGTAGCGCTGAATGTCCGCTCCCAGGTCTGCCGCGGACGTGTATCGCCGCGCCTTGTCCTTCTCCAGCGCCTTGCTTACCAGGGTCTCGACGTCACCACGATAATCACGGCCGATCGAGCTGAGCGACGCGGGCTCTTCTTCTCGAATCGTATGCACCGCCTCCGATAGCTGGCGTTGGTTCACCTGGTAGGGCAGCCGACCGGACAGGAGTTCATACAGGATCACTCCCAGCGCGTAAACATCGCTCCGCGTATCCACTTCAAGCGGGTCGCCCAGCACTTGCTCCGGACTCATGTAGGCGAGCGTTCCCACCAACTGGCCTATGCCGGTCATCGTCTGCTGCAAGTCACCCTCTGATGCGTCTGACTCAGTGACGCGCGCCACTCCGAAATCAAGAATCTTGGGTTGGCCAGTCTCATCCACCAGGATGTTGCCCGGTTTTAGATCGCGGTGAATGAGTCCACGCTGATGGGCGTGATGGACGGCTTCGCAGACTTTGACCATCAGCGCCAGCTTATGCCGGGTGTCCAGCCGATGAACTTCCGCGTACTGTTTCAGTGGTAGGCCACGGATAAACTCCATGGCGAAGAATGGCTGGGGCCCCAAGCCGGTATCGGCGGTGCTGGACTCGTATATTTGAGCGATGCCGGGATGCTGTAAACGGGCCAGCGCTTGCGATTCCTGCCGGAACCGGCGCAATCGATCGTGAGTGGCCAAGCCAAGCTTGATCACTTTCAGAGCCACGACGCGGCGTGGTTCTTCCTGTTGAGCTTCGTAGACCGTGCCCATGCCACCTTCGCCGAGCAGCCGGATGATACGGTAGCGGCCAATGGCCGCCGGATGCGAAGCCGTGCCCGCCTCCCGCGACGTTGCCAGATTCCTGGCTGCCACGTCCAGAGCGGGCGCCTCCAGGAAATCCTCGGTGTCCCGCGCTTGTGCCAACAGCGATTCCACTTCCAGGCGCAGCGACTCGTCTCCATTGCAGGCTTGTTCGACGAAAGCGGCCCTAGCGGCGCCCTCGCGCTCCAGGGCCAAATGGTATAGCTCCTCGATTTTTCGCCAACGCGCAGTTTCCACGAGAGTGCCCTTAACTTAGCTCACGGCGCAGCCAGCTCTTGGCTAACTTCCAGTCTCGCTGCACGGTTTCCGGCGAGACTTTCAACAGCTCAGCGGTTTCCTTCACGCTCAGGCCGCCGAAAAATCGCAACTCGACCACCTGGCTCTTGCGCGGGTCAATGGTCGTCAACGCCTGGAGGGCGTCGTCAATGGCCACCAGGTCGGTGCCCGGCTGTTTGGCGGCGGCGAGCGCTTCGTCGAGATCCAGGGAGCTCACATCGCCTCCGCGTTTCAGCGCTTGCCGGGAACGGGCCCAATCCACCAGAATGCGCCGCATCATCTGCGCGCAAACGCCGAAGAAATGGGATCGGCCCTCCCAGGTGGCGTGCGAGGAATCCACCAGCCGCAGATACGCCTCGTTCACCAGCGCGGTGGTTTGCAGCGTGTGGCCGGGCCGTTCATCGGCCATGTAGCGCTGTGCCAGGCGGTGCAACTCGTCGTACACCAGAGGCACAAGTTTTTCGATCGCGGCCGGGTCACCCTCGCTCCACGACTGCAACAGTTGCGTGATCTGCTCCGACTGTGGCTGCATTTGCGCTGGGGCCCGCCATTGAACTGTCTGAGGAAAAGGCTAACACCTTTTGCATGTTCCTGGTAGGGCGAGTTGTTACGGCCTGGATGGTACAGGCAGTACGCGCAAACCAGAATCTTTGGCGCGCGATTGCAGTTTTCGCTGGCGTTTTCCGCCGTTAACTATTGAGGGCAATGCTACCAAGTTCCGCGAACGATGGAGATGCACCTCAAGGAGATGAATCATGCGAAGGCAAACATTGCGTAGACTCCATATTTTGTTTCTCGCGGTCCTGCTATTGTGCAGCGTCGCCAGCGCGCAGAGCTGGACCCCAGTTACCACCCAGTTTCCAGTCGGCATCGCTCTGCAGCTTACCGATGGGACTATTCTGATACAACAATTCAATACCTCGCACTGGTGGAAACTCACGCCCAACATCGAGGGGAACTACGCCAGCGGGAAATTCTCTCAAGTGGCTTCTTTCCCGCTGTCGATGCATTATGCCCCGCAGTATTTCGCCTCTGCTGTCTTGCCGGACGGCCGTGTCATCGTGGAAGGCGGCGAGTATGACAACGGAGTAACGCCGACGGGAAGCGAAACAACTAAGGGGGCGATCTTCGATCCAACCGTGGGCACCAAGGGTAAGTGGACCCCGGTAGCACCGCCTGCGGGGTGGACAACCATTGGTGATGCATCCAGCGTGGTTCTGCCCAATGGGACCTTTATGCTGGCAAATTGTTGCGATTACCCGCCTCAAGCGGCTCTGCTGGACGCATCGACATTGACCTGGACGGTCCTAACCAACAGCAGCGGATACAAGGGCAAGGCTGACGGCAATGCCGAAGAAGGATGGACCCTGCTGCCCAATGGAAAAGTGCTGACGATAGATACCTACTGGCCACCCTCTTCTTTCTATAATCCCAGCGGCAAGAACTCGGAGATTTATGACCCGAGCACCGGTACGTGGTCCTCTGCGGGAAACACGGTGCAACAACTTTGGGACTCCCGAGCCGCATGCGGCCAGGCGACTTCGAATGAGATCGGACCCGCGGTCCTAATGCCGGACGGCAAGGTCTTCGCGACCGGCTCCAATACCTGCCCGAGCACCGCCGGCCACACCGCGCTTTACGACTACATCACTGGAACCTGGACGGCAGGTCCGGACATACCAGGAGTGAATGATATCGCCGATGGTCCGGCAGCCCTTCTACCCAACGGCCACGTTCTGATTGATACGAACCCGGGTTACGGCAATAATCCCAGCACTCTCTACACCTATACCGGCAAGGGGACCGGTTACGCGACAATTCTGCAACCGGTGGGCCTCAATCCGAGCAACACTGAGGGCGCCCGTATGTTGATCACTGCCGCGGGCTCGATCCTCTTGACTCACCTAGGCTCCAACAACATCTGGTTCTTTCATCCCATCGGAACATACGAGGCAGCATGGCAGCCGCAGATCTGCGCTGGCTGTTATCCCGCGATCGCCGATATCGGGAGCACCTACACGGTCAGCGGCACGCAGTTCAACGGTCTCTCACAGGGTGCTGCGTTCGGGGATGACGGCCAATCGGCCACCAACTACCCTCTGGTGCGGATCACCAACAATGCAACCGGGCACAGGTTCTTTGCTCGCACCCATAACTTCAGCACCATGGCGGTAGCGACGGGGAACCAACTGGTGAGCTGTCTGTTCGATGTCTTGCCTGGTACGGAAGGCGGCGACAGCACGATGGTAGTAATCGCGAACGGCATACCCTCGGATCCCGTCGGCATTATCATTCAACAGCCATAGCGGATTCGATGACAGTTTTCGCACACGTTTTCCGCCGTTAACTAGTGGAGGCAGGCGGCCGGGACGTGCCTGGCGCTCCTGCTGGCTGCGGCGGCGATACCCAACCTGGATCGGACCGGCCTGTCCGGAAGGACAGCCGCCACTCACAACAACGGAGGACTCTTATGAAGAACGTTTCAATAACAATAGGGCTCGCGGCGCTACTGCTCGCAGGTGCACTCACGGCACAAGACATCACCATCAAATGGAAGGTTAACGGAGATCCCCTTCTCACTTTCGATCTACCCAAGGTGGCTTCTGACGGAATCCAGAATGTTGCCCTCATAGCTGAGGGCCATGCGGGCTTGAAAGCATTAGAGGACGATCTTGGAATCTATCAGCCTCTCGCTCCGGCCCGGGTGGTCTGGTCGGGCAGCAACAATATTTATGGTCCCTCAAAGCAGATCGGCCACGCACCATCGATC
>Ga0210390_10003568_pt1 | contig 13323 bp, 8 predicted proteins | sample IncBWH11OmetaG_FD_161050 | JGI IMG/M metagenome (GOLD analysis project Ga0210390, IMG submission 161050) | Forest soil microbial communities from Barre Woods Harvard Forest LTER site, Petersham, Massachusetts, United States - Inc-BW-H-11-O ...
AATGTTCGGTTTCGTCTCTCAGGCGCAACGCAATGCAAATCAACGTTCCCAGCGGCATGACTCGCCGGCACTTTTTGAATCACGCCCTCACGAGCGCGGCCGCCGTGCCGGCGCTCGAGTTCTTGATGCACCTGGAGGCCAACGCGGCCCAGGTCCGCAAGAACCAGAAGGCGTGCATCCTGATCTGGCTGGGTGGCGGTCCCCCGTCGATCGACATGTGGGACATGAAGCCCGGCTCCAAGAACGGCGGCGAATTCAAGCCGATCAAAACGACCGGTGGCTACGAGATCTCAGAGCTCTTGCCGAAGACGGCGAAAGTCGCCTCCAACCTGTCGATCGTCCGCTCGATGAGCACGCGCGAAGCCGACCACGGCCGCGGCCGCTACTACTTGCACACGGCCTACATTCCCAATCCCACGGTCGTCCACCCGTCGTTCGGGGCGGTCGTCAGCCACGAGCTGGGGCCCAAGCGGCCGTGGCTCGAAATCCCCTCCTTCGTCTCCATCGGCGGCGCGAGCGAGGGGCCCGGCTTTCTCGGCATGGCCAACGCGCCCTTCGTCGTCGACGGCGGTGGCAAGATCCGTAACGCCGAAATGGACAAGATGGACGCCCAGCGGTTCCACAATCGCCTCTCGATGCTCGAGGTCGTCGAGACGGGCTTCATCAATTCCAAGCGGGGCGAAGCGCCGCAGGCCCACGCCGACGTCTACAAAAAAGCCGTCAACCTGATGACCTCGAAGCAGATGGCCGCCTTCAGCCTGCAGGGTGAAAAGCCCGAGGTCTGCACCGCCTACGGCAACAACAATTTCGGCCGCGGCCTGTTGATGGCCCGCCGCCTGGTCGAAATCGGCGTGCCGTTCGTCGAAGTCACGATGGACGGCTGGGACCTGCACCAACAGGTGTTCAGCACCATGAAGACGCGGCTCATGCCCAATCTCGACCAGGGCTTTGCGTCGCTCGTCGCCGATCTGGCCGAGCGCGGGATGCTCGAGCACACCGTGGTGATCTGCATGGGCGAGTTCGGACGCACGCCCAATATCAATGCCAACGTCGGCCGCGACCACTGGGCCCAAAGCTGGTCGGTGGTGATGGGCGGCGGCGGCCTCAAGGGAGGCCGCGTAGTCGGCGGCACCGACAAGGACGGCGTCGCCATCGAAGGCAAGAGCTACCTGCCCGGCGACCTGTGGGCGACCGTTGCGTCGGCCCTGGGCATTCCGCTCTCCATTGTGCACACGTCGAAACTCGGCCGCCCGATGAAGATCGCCAACGGCGGCACGCCGATTCAGGAACTGATGGCCTGATTCTCTCTCGTAAGTGTCCCGGTCCCGCGCATTTCCGCGCTGTTCTCATTCGTTCGCACCCCGATTTCCGACCGTCGATTCGTCACACGCTTCGCTCGCTCCCAGCCTTCCCACGGAAATCTCGCCGATGACTCGCGATGAAGACGGCTCGGACTCGGCCGTGCGGATTCCGCAAGCCGCCAACGACGAGTTCGTGCAACTCTTCACGAAGTGGCAACGGCGGTTGTTCCTGTTCATCCTCGCTCAGGCCCCCAACCCGGTTGAAGCCGAAGAAATCCTGCAAGAGACCAACCTGGTGATCTGGCGCAAGTCGCACACCTACACTCCGGGGACGAATTTTTACGCCTGGGGCTGCCGCATTGCCGTGCTGGAAGTGCTCAAGTCGCGCGACCGCCGCCGACGCCAGGCCACCCTGATGAGCGAGGCCTTTGTTGAAGCCGTCGCCCGCGAAGCGCAGGACAGCGTCGATTCGCTGGAAGAGCGGCGGCGGGCCCTGTTGGCCTGCCTGGCGCGGCTGGCCGCGTCTGACCGCGACCTCATTCGCCGCCGCTACGCTCCCGGAGAAACGGGCAAGACCGTGGCCCGCCAGCTGGGGCGGCCGGCCAACTCGGTTTACCAGTCGCTCACGCGGATTCGCCGCACGCTGCTCGAGTGCATCAAGCGCCGACTGGCCGCGGAGGCGCAAGCATGAGCAACGACTCACGCGGTAACGGAGCAAATTCCGGCGGCTCGAATTCCGGCCGCGACCGGATGGCCGAGCTGCGGCAGATTGTCGAGGCCCTGTTCGAGGAGCGGGCGAGCGCGGCCGAAATCGCTCGGCTCGACCAGTTGGTGATCGCCGATTCGGCCTGCCGCAAGTTTTATCTCGAATCGATCGACCTGCACGGCAACCTGTATTGGGACGCGGCCCAAGCCGGCGCCGAGCCGGTGCCCGTCGCCACGCCGATCCCCGAACGGCCTTCCCGCCGGCGGCGCGATTCACTCGAGTCGCTCATCGACGCCCCGCTACGACCCGACCTGCGACCCGACCGCCGCGCGGCGGCTTCCGGTCGTGCGCGGCTCCGTTGGATGTGGGCCGGTGTGGCCGCAGTCGCCGTCGCCCTGATCGCAGCCCTGGCTGCGTGGCCGACGAATGCCGTCCGACCGCCGGCACCCGGGACGCCCAATCTGGCGAGTGGCGAGCAGGCGTCGCCCGTCGAGCGCCCGTCCGTTGAGTCCCCGGCTGTCGCTGACAAACACGCGCTGCGCCCAGACTCGACCGACGTCGCGCGCAACGAATTGCCTCCAGCGACCGTCCGTCCCGGCGAAGGACGGAGTGTGGAAGGACGAACTACCGACGTCCGCCCGCAGATGAGCCAGCGGGACGCGCGTCCCGCCGTCGAAAGGTCGCTCGACGTTCCGTCGCCCGATCGCAGGCCGGCGGCTTCCGCGCCGGTAGCGACATCCAATCCGCTGACAACCGATCACACTGACGCAGCTCCCCCGACTCCGCGGCGCACGGCTGCAACCGAACACCTGGTCGGTGCCGACCGCGGGTTGGCCACGGATCACCCGTCGGCTCGCGATCTGCCAATCGACACGAACACGCACGTCGGAGGTGCAGCCGATCACGCGGACGATCCGAAGGACGTCGTCGCGTTTGTCGACTTGCGCCTCAAAAAGGGCTGGAAGACCGCGGGAATTAAACCGTCGCCGCCGGCCAGCGATGCCGAGTGGCTCCGCCGCGTGTATCTCGATTTGTCCGGGCACATCCCGCCGGAAACGGCCGTCGACGAGTTCCTCGACGGCGCGGCGAAGCGGTCGGACGTCGTCGGCCAGTTGCTCAAGCAGCCCGATTTCGCCCGCAACTGGGCCACGATTTGGGCCAACCTGCTGGTCGGCCGGCAGCCTCGCGCTCCGGGCGTGAGCCGCGACATGCTGGAAAAATTCCTTCGCGACAGCTTCGCCGCCAACACTCCCTGGAACGAAGTCGTTTACGAGCTGGTGTCGGCCGAGGGGACGCCCGAGCACAACCCGGCCACCAACTTCCTGCTGGCCCACCTCAACAACGACGCAGTGCCCGCCACCGCCATGACGGCCCGCCTCTTGTTGGGCATCCAGGTGCAGTGCACGCAGTGCCACGACCATCCATTTCAAAGCGAAAAGCAGGGCCGCTTCTGGGAGCTGAAAAGCTTTTTCCAGCAGACCGAGATGACCTCGGTTCCCGGTTCGGCGATGGGGTCCGCGACGGCCGACGGGTCCGCCGGCATGTCGGCCGTGCCCGAGCTGGTCTCGCGGAAAGTGGGCGGCCCGGTCTATTACGAAACGCGCCGCGGCGAGATGCGCGTGGCCTATCCAATTTATGCCGGCCACAAAATCGATCCCGGCCCGTCGGTCAACCGCCGCCGCGAGCTGGCCCGCCTGATCGCCAAAGAGGACGACCGCCAGGTGGCGCTGGCCTTCGTCAACCGCACGTGGCAGCACTTCTTCGGCTACGGCTTCACGCGGCCGGTCGACGACATGGGTCCACACAACCCCCCCTCAAACCCCGAGGTGCTCGAGCGCCTGGCCGACGAGTTCATCGCCTCGGGCTATGACCTGAGGCAACTGTGCCGCTGGATCGTCTCGACCGACGCCTACCAGCGCACGAGCGTACTGCGTCCGGAAAATCGCTCCGACGATCCGGCCAACGGCGCGCCGGCCGGATTCAGCCGTGTTTACCTCAAGGCGATGACGGCCGAGGAGCTGTACGACTCGCTGCTCTTGGCGACGCGAGCCAAGTCGTCGGCCCGCACCGACTGGAACGACGCGGGCCGCCGCCGGCAGGACTGGGTGCGGCAGTTCGTGATGAGCTACGGCACCGACGAGAACGACGAGGCGACGGTACCCGCCGGCTCGATCTCACAGGCCCTGGTGATGATGAACGATTCGATCGTCCGCTCGGCGCTCGCGGTCGAACCGGGGACGCTGTTGGGCGACGTGGTGCGGGCCCGCGTGAGCGACTCGACCAAGATTCGCCGGCTGTGCCGTTCCGCCCTGTCGCGCGATCCGCGGCCGACCGAAGTGAACGCGGCGCTCGAGCAGCTCAAGGCCGAAGTCAGCGAGGCCGAAACCGAAAAGGCCCGCCAGCTCGCCGAAGCCCGGGCCCTGCAAGACATCTTCTGGGCCTTCCTGAACGCGAACGAATTCGCATTCGTCCACTGACGCCTTCCCTTTCCCGTCTGCTATCGATGGGAAAGAGCCGGGGAGAGGGCGCCCGTTGGATTCTTTCACCACAAAGACACGAAGCGACTAAGGAATTCAGATTCCCTGATTGGCTTCGTGACTTTGTGGTGAAAATCTCCGAATGCTCATCCACGCCGTCACCGGCTCAGCTGCTTGACCTTGTTCATCCCGGAGACCAGCACGGTGATCTCCTCGTCGCTTAACCGCTGAGCGGTGGCGCGGAGCATCCAGGCGAAGTAGGACGTTTCCTGGGCCGTGTCGGGAATGCCGATGTTGCCCCGCGGGCTTGTTCCGCTGACGAGCGGCTTGCCCGTCTTGTCGAGGACGACCATCCAGGGGAGCGAGAAGTTGCCCCCGCTGGTGTCGCGGTACATGTCGTAGTCGCGGATGCGAGTGATGACCACGTCGGCATTGGGGCAGCGGGCATCGATCTTCAGACAGACGTAGTCCTTTTCCAACAGATCCTTGAACTGGGCGGCGTAGCGGTTGAGCCGGGCGCCGTAGACGCCGTCCTGGGGCGCGTCCTCGCGGAGGAAGATCCGCTTGTTCTCCGCCTTGGCCTGCCGGAGCGCCTCGGCCAGCAACTTCTCGGCGTCGACCATTTTCGGCGCGTTGGCGTGCAACCAGGAAATCAGCGGCTTAACGTTTGGATTCTTGTCCGACAGCAGCTTTCGCCCGCTGATCTGGCCGACGACGTTGCCATCGAGGTCCAGGGCGGCGAGCGTCACGTCGTCGCCCTCGGGCAAGGCCACTTTGTGCTGGCCGAGAAACTCGCCTGTCGCTCCGCCCTTGGCGACCTCGAGTCCTAACACCGAGTAATTGGAAAGCGGGGGCTGCAACACGTTGTTGGCGGCCCAGCTGGGAGCGCTCGGCTCGTTGCTGCCGGTGGGGGACCAGTTGACTGGAGACGAAACGGCCAACGTCGCGCGGATGGCGCGGACGATTGCGTTCTTTTGCGGGCCGGCGAGGAGCAGCACTCGCTGATCGCGCATCCGGGCGCTCTCGGTCGCCGACTCGAGCACTTTGGCAACTTGCTCGGCGGGGCTGTCAACCTTGAGGAAAACGTCTTCCAAAGTGGGCGTTCGCGGACGCTTCACGTCCCCCAACTGTGTGACGCCCGTCGGTTTGGACGTGAATGTCGTAATGGTGATGAAGGGCTGGGTGGCACCGCCGACCTGCGTGCCCGGGCAGCACGAAATGCGGTACGTCAAACCGGGAGCCAGGCCGGGGAGCATGAACTCCCCGCTGTCGGCCGTCATGGTAAAGCCCCCCAGCAATCGTTTGAGGTCGGCCGTCTGCGACATGTGATATTCGTCGAGGAAGGCGCCGTCGACCACCAGGCAGTATTCCAGCGGCCACGGGCCGAGCGGTTCACCCTTCCAATTCAAAAGGCGGCCGCGGACGTTGACCGGCGACTGAACCGAAATCACCACGCTGGGCTCGTCGGGCTCGATCCGAGCCAGGCCGGAGAGCGTGCGCTCGCCGTTCTGCGCGAGTAACAACATGGCGGAGCGGATCCGCGGCACGCGGAAGTGGCCCTGCTCGTCCGCGACGGCCGTCACGTAGGAGGCCTTCGGATTTTCGGGGATGCCGAGGATGCGGGCGCGGCCCAGCCCCTTTCCGTCGGATTTGAGCACGACGTTTCCGACGATCTCGCCGCTCTGCAAACGACCGCCGACCGGCGACTGATCGAACGACCCCGCTTCCTCGGTGCGCGCCCATTCCGGAGCGAACGCGCTGCGGCCCGCGTCGGCCAGCGTCTTGCCTCTCAGTCCTTCGTCGGCGGCGGCCACCGTGGTGAGCTCGTGCGACAGTGGGCTGAGTGACGCGGCCGCGGCGCAGATTAGGATGGCGGCGACTGCGGAAAGCCGGCCAACGAACACGCCGACCGGCGAGCGCGGACGGCTCTTATCCAGGATCGCACGGACACGCCCTTCCAGCCCCGACAGGCTGGCCATCGCGATGGCCTCGGCCGGGACGGAGCGGGCCACCATTTCGCGGGCGAACCGCAGGAGAACGCTCGCATAATCGACCGGCTGATCGACGAGTCCCAGCACGCGGTCGTCGCAGGCGGCCTCGCGCTCGACGCGCATCTTGCGGGCCGCCATCCACACCAGCGGATGGAACCAATAGAGCGCGCAGGCGATGCGGGCGGCAAACTGCCACGCCACGTCGCCGCGGACGACGTGGGAAACCTCGTGCGCCAGCACAGCCCGCAGCGGCAAGTCGCCCCAGCTCCGCCAGTGCATCGGCAAGAGCACGCAGGGCCGTTGCCAGCCGACGCACAAGGGCACCGGCGTCAACCGGCTTTGCCTCAGCTCGAGCGGACGGCGCCAACCCAGGCGACGGCAGACGTCGGCTGCCAGCGCGTTGGCCGCAGGGTCTTCGATCACCTGGGCCAGGCTGACGATCTTGCGAGCCGCGCGCATGGCACGGGCCGACTTCCAGATCCCCCAGGCGGCCGGCACGATCAGCACGAAGAACCAAAACGTGTTCGCGTCGATCCGCGACAAGAGGGGCGTTTGCGGGACGGTTGCCGTCACGACGGTCGGCTTGGACAAAGCGGGCGTCGAGTTCGAGGCGGCGCTATTGCCGATGGCCGGCGGGGCCGTTGCCGACATTTGACGCGGCAGCGAGTCGCGGGACCGGGCCGGGGCCGGCACGAGCGGCACATTCGAGTCGGACTCTTGCGCCTCGAACACGCGCGGGTCGAATTCGATCCGCGGGCCAGCGGACGACGGCGACAAGTCGGCCAGCTTGAGCGATTCGGGAGCGATCAGATCGCGAGGAGCGGCCACGTTCATCCAGCCCAGCCGCACTTCGGGAGACCAAAGCAGCATGGCGGGCATCGCCAGCGACGCCGCCACGCTGAGCGCCCAGACGCGGTGTCGCAGGGCGGCCGATTTGCGCCGCAGCAACACGGTGATCACGGCGGCCGCCAGGCAGACCAGCGTGACGCTGAACACCAGTCGCAACAGCCACACGGGCAAATCGGGGGTCGTGGAAAAGAAAGCCTCTCGGATCATGTCGTCCCCTCCGCGCTCTCGATCCGTCTCTTGATGCGATCCAAGTCTTCAGGCTCGAGTTGGCCCGCGCTGCCGTCGAGCAAGGCGGCGACCGCGTCGGCAGGTCGGCCGCTGAAAAAATTCTCCACCAGCTCCCGCAGGGCAGACCGCCGCACGGTCGTCTTGGGAGTCACCGCCCGGTAGAGGTAGCGTTTCCCCTCGTTGCGATGCGAAACGAGGTTTTTGGCCGCCAAGAGACCGAGGGTCGCGCGGACGGCCGAATAGCTTGGCGGATCTGGCAGCGCTCGCCGCACGTCGGCGACCGACGCTTCGCCCAGTCGATAAACCGCCTCGACAATTTGCCGCTCGCGCCGCCCCAAGTGGTGCGAATCGACCACGTCCCGACTCTTTATGACTGAGACCGACAAATCACTGGGGCCGACAAACCGAACGTGCCCGCGAGTCGGATGTGGCCGAAAGCTCTTTGGCGCCAATCGCCCCGCACGTTGCCGCCGCCCAGCGGCTACGTGCTAACTGCTCAGCACGTGCTATCTTACTAGCACCTCAAGTGAATGTCCAAAGAAACCTGGCCAGTAATCAAACCCCACTGCCGCCGCAAGGTTCCGCGCCGGGGTAAAAGATTCGCACCACCGAAATTACTCGCGCGGCGAGTGGATCCACGCTCCGGGTCGCGCGCGGTGATGGCCCCACTTGCGGCAGAAAGCTATTGGGCGATTAGCTTTAGGAACTCGTCTTCGGTGATCACCGGGACCTTAAGCTTCTGCGCCTTCTCGAGCTTGGTCCCGGCGTCTTCCCCGGCGATGAGGTAGTCGGTCTTCTTCGAGACGCTGCCGGCCGCTTTGCCGCCGTGTTCCTTGATGAGGTTGGTGATTTCGTCCCGCGTGTAGCGGGCTAGCGTTCCCGTGACGACGAGCGTTTTGCCCGTCAGCGGCCCTTCTTTTTTCGCGCGAGTCGAGGGGTCAACGGGATGGCCGAAATTGAGCCCCAGCTCCCGCAGCTCCCCGACGATCTGCCTGCCGATCACCGAGCTGAAGAACGAATGCACGGATTGGGCAATCACCGGTCCGATGTCCGGCACCTCGGAGAGCGCCTCCTCCGACTGCCCCATGATTTCATCGAGCAGGCCGAAATGCTCGGCCAGCACCTGCGCGTTACGGCTGCCGACGTGGCGAACGTTGAGCCCGACCAAAAGCCGCCATAACGGCTGCTTCCGCGACTTTTCGATCCCCTCGAGCAGGTTGTCGACCGACTTTTCGCCCATCCGCTCCAGCTCCAAGAGCTCGTCGCGGCGATCCTTGAGGCGGTACAGGTCGGGAATGCCGCGGACGAGCCCCGTCGTCGTGAGCTGCTGGACCAGTTTGTCGCCCAGCCCCTCGATGTCCATGGCCCCGCGCGACGCATAGTTGTGCAGCGTCTCCCGGAGGCGGCCCGGGCAATCGGGATTGGGACAGCGGATGTAGACGCCGTCTTCGTCACGCACGACGGGCGTTTTGCACTCGGGGCAATGCTTGGGAAAGTGGAACGGCCGTTGCGTACCGTCACGGCGATGCAGTTCCACGCGGACCACGTGCGGGATCACCTTGCCTGCCTTCTCGACGACGACCCAGTCGCCCTTCATGATGCCCAGCCGCTCGATCTCGTCGGCGTTATGAAGGCTGGAGAGCGTGATGGTGCTGCCGGCAATAAGCACCGGCTTAAACACCGCGAACGGCGTGAGCGTGCCCGTCTTGCCGACGTGGACGTCGATATCCTCGACCAGCGTCGTCGCCTCGTATTTCTCCCACTTGTAGGCGACGAGCCAGCGCGGGGCCTTGCTGGTGCGGCCCATGCGGGCCCGCTGGGCGAAATCGTTCACCTTGAGGACGATGCCGTCGACCTCGAAGTCGAGCGTGTGGACTTCCTTGGCCATTTCGTTGGCCGCGTCGCGGGCCTTCTCGATGCCCGCGCAGAACTGCACGTTCGGCGTGCTGGGAATGTCCCAGTCGCGAATCGATTGCAGGAATTCGCGGTGCGTCTTGAATTCAACCCCCTCGACAACCCCCGTGCCGTGAGCAAAGAACCGCAGCTTGCGCTCGGCTGCCAACTTGGGATCGAGCAGCTTGAGGCCGCCGGCCGCCGTGTTGCGCGGATTGGCGAACGCTTCATGCCCCTTGCCGGTCCGCTCGGCCACGAGCCTGGCGAAGTCGCTGTTGGAGATGTAGGCCTCGCCGCGGACTTCGAGCACGGCCGGGGGTTTCTTCGTCCGCAGCCGTAGCGGCAGTCCGCGAATCGTGCGGGCGTTGTTGGTGATCTCGTCGCCGCGCGTGCCGTCACCCCTTGTCACCGCCTGCGTGAGCACGCCGTTTTCGTAGGTGACGGCAATCGCCACGCCGTCGATCTTGTACTCGACCGCGTACTCGATCGGCTCGCCGTTGACGAGTTTGCGAATTCGCGCGTCGAACTCGTCGAGCGCCGCCTCGTCGTAGACGTTGTCGATCGAGAGCATCGGCACCTTGTGCTCGACGGTCTCAAAGCCCTCGACCGGTGTGCCGCCGACCTGTTTCGAGGGACTATCGGGCGCATCGAACTCGGGGCGCTCTGCCTCGAGCTTCACCAGCCGAGCCATGAGCCGGTCGTACTCGAGGTCGGTGATCTCCGGCTTGGCTTCGACGAAATAAAGCCGATTGTGTCGCCGCAATTCGTCGCGCAGCTTTTCGATTTCGGCTTTGACCGAGGTGGCCATCGGGCGTCTTCCCGAAGTGCGACAGGAGGGGGATCAGGATTGTTCGAACGGAGGCGTCGAATACGGCTCTGAGACGTGATCGGCAGCGGGCCCCGAAGGAGGTCCTTCACCGGCCAAAGCCACAGAATGCTCCCTGGCTGCGGCCCGTGCCGACGCCAACAGCTCGGCTTCTTGTTCCGCCAGACGTCGCCGCGATTCCCGCCGCTCGACGAACAACACAATTATGGCGGCGACCAGGATAGCGACAACTTCGATGCCCAACATCAGCATGCCGTGCTGATCGAAGAACCGGCCTAACAGCCCCCCGTTGGGATTGAGCGCGGTCGTCAGCATCAGAAATACGGTCATCACGAACAGACCGCAGGTGGTTAACAACACATCGGTCCAACGGCTGCGGCGGCGCGGCGGCGTGCTCTGACTGGTCGCACTCACGCTGGTCGAATTCATGGTCGTCCTGCTTCGCCGCGCGCCCGTTCGAGGTCGTGCTCGGCCATCATCCGCGCCAGTTCGCTGAAGCTCACGCGGGGCTGCCAGCCGAGCAAACGCCGCGCCTTCGCCGCGTCGCCGCGCACGCAGGCAAGGTCGGTCGGCCGCAAAAAGGCAGCCGCCGTTGTCACGTGGGCGGTCCAGTCGAGACCCAGATGGCGAAACACCTCTTCGCCGAACTCGCGGACCGAGTGCGTTTCACCCGTGGCGATCACGAAGTCGTCGGGCCGGTCCTGCTGTAGCATCAGCCACATCGCCTCAACATAGTCGCCGGCAAAGCCCCAGTCGCGAAGGACGTCGACGTTGCCCAGCACCAGGCGATCTTCTCGTCCCAATTTGATGCGGGCGGCGGTCGCCGTGATCTTCCGCGTGACGAAATGCTCGGGCCGGCGTGGCGATTCGTGATTGAACAGGATGCCGCAGCAGGCGAACAGGCCGAACGCCTCGCGAAAATTGACCGTCTGCAGATGAGCGAGCACCTTCGAACAGGCATACGGGCTGCGGGGATGAAAGGGGGTCAGTTCGTTGTGCGGCGTGTCCCCGGCCGTGCCAAACATCTCGCTGGTCGAAGCCTGGTAGAACCGGGGCTCACGGCCGAGCCGGTCGCGATGCCGACGCACCGATTCCAGCAGCCGGATCGCCCCGACGCCGTTGGCCAGCGCAAACTCGACCGGATCGTCGAACGACGCGGCCACCTGGCTTAGTCCCGCCAGGTTGTAGACTTCGTCGGGCCGGAGCTGGTCGAGCAGGTCGTCGACCGGCTGCCGCGCCAGGTCGAGCTCGAAAGCCCGCGTGCAGAGACCCGGCTCCGGCCGCTTGCCCGGCCGGTCGACGCCGTAGATCTCGTAACCCTTCGGACGCAGGAGCTGCGCCAGGTAATACCCGTCCTGCCCGGCGATTCCGGTGATCAACGCGACCCTGGCCACGCGTTCCCAGTCCGGCGAAGATAAGGCTTGCCACAATCGAGGTGTCGACGCGAAAAAGAACCGGCGGGCTGACACCCGCCGCTCGCCGATTTCACGCCCTCAATTTTAGCAGGCTTCGGGGTGCCGGAAACTCAAGTGCAGCTCTCCCCGACCGCGCGTCGCCGCGGGTGGCTCTTTCTCGCTGCGCAGGTGGCTGCCGTCGCGCTCGGACTGGCACTGACCGTTCCGACTGAGCTCGAACGCTGGCGGATCGCCCGGCTCGATCGGGCCGGTGTCGTCGCCTGGCTCTTCGAGTTCCATCTCGACACCACGCTGCCGTTCCTGTTGCTGGTGATCGCGCCCCTGTGCTGGATGGTGCGAAGGCGACCAGGTACGAGCGCAACCTCGACTCCGACCGAAGCGGCCCCGGGGACCGACTGGGCCGCCTGGGCGCTGGCACTCGTCTGCTTTGTCACGTCGCTCGGCGCAAGCGCCTGGGTGGCTTCGCGCGACGTCGGCGAAGGAGCGCTCCGATCGCGCTTCGGCGACTTGCCACCCGCCTATCACGACGAGTTCAGCTACTTGCTGCAGGCCAAAACGTTTCTGGCCGGTCGGCTCTCGTACCCCAGCAATCCGCAACTACCGGAACTGTTCGACCAAATGCACGTGGTCAACGAGGGACGTTTTGCCAGCCGTTATTTTCCCGGCGTCGGCGCGTGGATCGCTCCCTTTCTCGAAGTGGGACACCCGTACTGGGCTCAGTGGCTGGGGGGCGCGCTGGCGGCCTTCTTCACGTTCTGGGCAGGCTGCGAGCTGGCCGGCAACCGGATCGGGCTCTTCGCCGGGTTGCTGACCGCTGCTTCGCCGGGCATCGCGCTCTTCGACAATTTGCTCTTGTCCCACGCGCCGACGCTCGCCGCGCTCATGCTCTTCTTGTTCGCATTCCTGCGGTTCACGAGGACAGGTCGCGCCTCAGACGCTCTTTGGGCCGGATGCGGGCTGAGCTTTGCCATGCTCTGCCGGCCGATGACGGCGGCCGGCTTCGCACTTCCTTTCGGCATCTGGATGTTGGCTCGACTGGGCCGCGCTCTGCATCCTTCGGCGACTGCCGACGGCCGCCACCACCTCCGCAGCACGCTCTGCCTGGCGGGGCCGCTGGTTGTGGGACTCGCCCTGCTTTTCTTCTATAACCGGGCGATTACCGGTAGCGGCTTGTTGTCTCCCTATCAGCTCTACACCGACACATACACGCCACGCCACGTTTACGGGTTCAACAACGTGGTCCGGGGCCAAGCGCACGTCGGGCCGCGGGTGATCGACAACTACGATCGCTGGGCCAAAAACCTCGATCCGCAATTGGCCCTCGCGAACGAAGTCGAGCGGCTGGAGGCTAGCGCCCGCTGGACGCTGGGCGTCGTGCCGATCGCGCTGGCTGCCGTGATCTTTTTGATCGCCGTCTGCTGGACGGCCGAGCTGCGCTGGAAGCTGGTAGCCGCCTCGGTCCTGTCGCTGCACGCCGTGCATGTGCCGTACTGGTTCGTCGGAATCATGGGCTGGCACTACGTCTTCGAGTCGGCCCCGCTCTTGCTCTTACTGTTCGCGCTCACCACCCGCGAACTGTTCGCCCATTGGCGGACAACCGGCCGCTTCGTGATGCCCGCCTGGTGGGGAATCCTGGT
>Ga0210390_10003571_pt1 | contig 13313 bp, 15 predicted proteins | sample IncBWH11OmetaG_FD_161050 | JGI IMG/M metagenome (GOLD analysis project Ga0210390, IMG submission 161050) | Forest soil microbial communities from Barre Woods Harvard Forest LTER site, Petersham, Massachusetts, United States - Inc-BW-H-11-O ...
CGGCTGATCCCGGTCCACCGGCTTGAACTGGCGTGCCATAAATCCATTCTGCCAGCATTAACACCAGAAATCCGGCAGACCGAGTTTTGCAACAGGCCCTATTGGCAGCTGAACGGACCATTCATCCGGGCACGGGACAGGTCGGAGATGGGTCCCCGCGCGCCGGGCGACCCACTCGCCGCGGATGGCCGAGCGGGCCGCGGCGTGTTCTCACCTTGAACCAGGTGGCTGTGGCTGAGAACCGCGACGCCGGCGACGACCAGCGCGAGCCCCGCCGCCTCGGCGGCCAGGTCAAGCGTTCCCGCCCGTATGTGCTCGCCGAACAGGAACACCCCTAGCAAGCTGGCCGCCAGGGGGTCGAGGATCGTGAAGCCGGGCTGTGACGCCGCGAGCGGGCCCGAGGCCAGTGCGTGGGAGGCGAGCAGGAGGCTGGCTGCCCCCGTCCCGACGAGGGCGTAGACCGGCCAGCTGGAGAAGATCGCGCCAGCGCCGGCGCCGAGTTGAGAGCTGAATTCCTTGATCACCGCGGCCACGAATCCCCAGCAGAGCCCGGTGGCCGCCCCCAGGATTGCCGCGCGGCGAGACCCGTGCGCGCCGTGACGTCGGCCCAGCCCGAAGGCCGCGATCAGGCCAACAAGCACGACGCCCGCAGTTGCCAGTCCCGCTAGCCACCACGATGGACCCGGCGCGTGCGGCCGTCCCCCGGACGGCGCGGCGGCCAGCAGGAACAGGCCAAGTCCCGCGGACATGCCGGACGCGGCAAGCCAGTCGCGCAGCTGTACCCGCCGCGAGCCCAGGGCGGCCATGTAAGCGAAGACGAACAGCAGCTCTAGCGCCAGTATCGGCTGGACCAGCGCCAGGGCGCCGAAGTGCAAGGCGCTGACCTGACAGGCGAACCCGAGGATCATGCAGCCAATCCCCGCGAGCCAGATCGGGCGGCGGGCCAGGCGCACGATCAGCCGCAGGCCGGACGTGTCCGCCGCGGTCCTGCTGGCACCCAGACGCTGGCATACCGACGACGTGGCGGTGCACAGGCTCGCGGCCACGGCCAGCAGTATCGCCTTGTCCATCTACCTGCGCCCACTCACCCGGGACCGGATCACGCAGCGATGCGCATGGCGAGTCGCGGCGGGCAGCCACGTCGCACCAGCTCGGCGATCTTGTGCCAGTCGACGCGATCCGCGTCAGCCTCGGCCAGCGGCGCGGGGACGCCGAGACGTTTGAGCTGGGTCACTCGCCATTCGTGCACAGAGTGCGCGTCATGATCAATGGCTTCGCGGAGAGCCTCCGGGGCCGGTTTCATCGCTTGCTCCTCCAGGCAGGTTCGGCGCGTCTGCCAGTGCGGCCGGGCATGACCACGATCACAGATTCCCGGCGCCGGGCGGCTAGGTGCTGCCCGACCGAGCCGCCGGCCACGATCAGATCGGCATGGACTTCTGCGGCGATCCGCAGGAGCCCAGCGACTGGGTTGCCAGGAGCGCGAATGAAGGTGAGGTCCAGGCCGGCCGCCTCGCGCAGCATGTTGGCCAGGTCTTCGGCCTGCTGGCCGGCCGCCGGATCCGGTACCGGGTAGTCGGCCGCCGCGACACCGGCGGCCGCGCCGGTCGCCCCCGTGATGGCCTCGGCAGCCGGGCTGGTGAACACGGCGACGGCCCGGCCGCTCAGCCGCCGGGCTTCCCGGCAGGCCCAGCAGAAGGCGGCCCACGACGCGGTGGAGCCATCGATCCCGACGACCACTGTCACGGTGTCGGCCGGACCGTCGCCGGCCGTGCCCGTCTCCGGGCGGGTGCGCGGTGCCCTGCGGCGCATGGTTACCTCCACGGCCGGTCAGCGGACGGGTTGTGGTACGAGGGCGGGGTCCTGGTGGCCGGCGCCCTGGTGCTCGATGTCGAGTTCATGCAGGTGACGCAGTGCCGGGGCGGCTGCCAGCAGGGCTGCGATCTCGTCGGGCGGGAGTTTGCCGATCAGCCGGGCGAGCCTTTCCGTTCCGGCCTGTCTGCGGGAGCGCAGGTAGTCCCCGCCGGCCGCGGTCAGCGCCACCAGGACCACCCGCTGGTCTCGTGGGTCTGCCTGCCGCTGGGCCAGGCCTGCTCTTTCCAGGACCGTCACGAGCGCCGTCATGGACGGCTGGGTGACCCCCTGGGTGACGGCGAGGTCGGTGATGCGCCGGGGCCCGGTCTGCTCCACGGTGGCCAGCGTCGACGCGGCGGTCAGGCTGATGTCCCTGGGCTGATGACGTACCGCGGCGGCCAGCAGCGGGTAGATCGCACCGGCGGCGGCTGTGGGGTCGCCGGGGTGTTCTGCGTTCTGCGGGCTCATGCGATAAGCATAGTTCAATCTATATAGATCTGCTATACGCACATGGCCCCGGCCCGGGGGCATGCCATCTCGCGAACCAGACGGTTCAGGACCTGAGGGACGGGCGACCACGTCAAGTGCATAGAATTCCTATATAGTTGTTTCTATGAACGTTGAGCGGGAGTCTGCACCGGTGAGGGCGCTGTGACTGCACCAGCGAGGTCGGTAGCGGATTGGTTCAGCGTGCGCGATCCCGGCTGGGGGCGGGCGCAGATGGCGCGGCGGACGCTGGTGGGGCTGGTCGCGGGTATGGCGGCCGGGCATTTCGTGGCCCGGGCCCTCGGGCTGCCGGTCGTGCTCGGGCTGGTGTTCGGGGGGCTGTTCGGGTTGCTGCCCGGCATGGTGGTTGCCGATGCCCCGGCCGGTGAGCTGGCCCGTCATCTCGCGTGGTACCTGCCGCCCTTCGCGCTGACACAGCTGATCAGCATCTGGCTGGCCCCGCACAAAGCGGCCGGGCTGGCGCTGATCGTCGTGGCGGCGTTCCTGCAGGCCTATCTGCCTCGCTTCGGACACTACGGGCACTCCTTCGGCATTGCGTTGTTCGCTTTCTACCTCAGTGGGCTACTGGCGCCGATCTCGCTGCAGGTGTATCCGCGGTTCCTCGCGGTCGCGGCCGCGGCCGTGGCCGCGATCTTCCTCGCGCGGGCGGTGTTGTGCTGGTATCGCCCGGTGCGGGATCTGTGCCGGACGCAGCAGGCGTTCCAGGCGGCCTGCCGTCAGGCGGCCGCGAGCGCGGCGGGAGTGCTGCAGGGACGTGACCGGGCGTCCTGGCAGCTGCACCGCGACCTTGGCCGGGTCAACACCGTCGCGCTGGTCTTCGACGGTCGCCTCGGCCGCGGCGGCGTGGATGGCAAGTTCGCCGAGTACCTGCACCGCGGTGTCTTCGACGTCGAAGACGCGCTCGTGTCACTGGCCGACGTGATCGTGGCGCTCAGTGTTGAGCCGGCACCGGAAGCGCACGCCGCCGCGGCTGTGCAGATGAAAGCGCTGGCGGCCGCCCGGCCGGCGAATGGCGCGTCGCTGCGAGCGGCCGCGGCAGCGCTTCGCGCGTCCATGGCGGACGAGCGAGTCTGCGAACTGCTCGAACAGGCCGCTGACGAACTGGGCGCCTACCAGCGCAGCGTCCGAGCCCTCACCGGCGACACGGACCTCGCCGTCGAGGATCGGGTGACCTTCAGGGGTGTCGTCGCCCTGGAAGCAGGGGTCAGGCCGGCCGGTGCCCGGCCGCTGGCCCGGCGAGCGGCCGCGGCCGCACCGCGCTGGTGGGGGCTGGTGCCGCGGCCGGCACCGTTCACCGCCTTGGCTATCCAGACCGCGATCGCGACGGCGATCGTGCTCCCGCTCAGCTACGCACTTGACCCGCAGCGGTACTACTGGGGTGTGATCGGTGTCCTGATCATCGGCGCCGGCGTGGCCACATCGCACGAGCAGGGCCGCAAGCTGCTCAGGCGCGGGGTGGGCACCGTGCTCGGCGCGGTGATCGGCATGGCGTTGCATCACCTGATCGGCTCAGCGCAGGCCGATCCGTGGGGAACGCTGGCGGTCATCGTCGTCGCGCTGTCCATCGGCGCCTATTTCATCACGGTCAACTACGCCGCTTTCGTCACATGCCTCGTCATCACGCTGGTCCAGTTGTACGCGCTCACCACGCCCGGCGGACTCGATACCCTGCTGGCATACCGGCTGGCGGAAAACATCCTCGGGGCGACGGTAGGCCTGCTCGTGGCATTGCTCGTGCTGCCGGTCCCCACCGGAGCGGTCATCAGGACCGGCCTGCACGGTTACCTGAAAGCCCTGTGCGGCTTCGCTGTGAACCTCGGCACCCACCTCGCCGATCCGGACGCGGACGTCCGGCTCCGCGCCGACTCGCGCGCACTGGATCACGCCCTGTTCCAGACCCGGCTGGTCGTAGGCCACCTGGTGCCGCACTCGGCGCGTCAGCGACGTGCGGACGCGCTGCTCGACCGCCTGTCCGACGGGGCCCGCCAGGTACGCACCATCGTCCGGCACGTACCGCCATCGCCCAGCCGCCCAGGCGTCGTCACAACGGTCACGCCGCTCATCGAGACCCTCACTACGACCATCGCGGCCCTCGACCGCCGGGTCGACGGAGGCGGGTTGCCCGAGTTGACCAGTTCCGGCAAGCACCTCCACAGTCAACGTTCCCGGTTGACCGCGGACGACGCCGACCTCGCGCGCACGCTCACCGCGCTCCACGACCTCGACAACTGCCTGATCTCGATCGGGGCCAGTGATCCGAATTTAGCCGGGAGCGGTTCGGACCAGCGGACCGTCAACGACTGCGGCGGCGACCGCGGCGGCGACGCGAGCATTGTTCTCGGCGAGCGCGAGGTTGGCCGGGACGCTTGCACCCGCCGTCTGCTGCTCGATCCTGGCGAGCACGAATGGCGTGACAGCCGCGCCCGTGACGTGCTCGGCCTCGCATGCGGCTAGGGCCGTCGCGAGCGCATCGGACAGTGCCGCCGGATCCAGTTCGTCGGCAGACGGGATTGGGACGGTCAGCAGCACCCCGGTGCGCTCGCGCATCCGGCCGCGCAGGACGTCCGCGACAACCCGGGCGGTCTCGGCCCGGTGCGGCACGGGCAGCCCGCTTGACCGCGAGTAGAACGCCGGGAACCAGTCGTGCTGCCAGCCGAGCACTGGCACGCCCGCAGTTTCCAGGTACTCCAGGGTGCGCGGCAGGTCCAGAAATGCCTTGGCCCCGGCGCAGACCGTTATCACCGGGTGGTTCGCAAGCGCGTCGAGATCGGCGGAGATATCACCGCTGACTTCGGCGCCGCGGTGGACACCGCCGATGCCGCCGGTAGCGAAGACCCTGATGCCCGCGGCGTGCGCTAGGGCCACCGACGCGGATACCGTGGTGACGCCGATCCCGACCCCCTGCGCCACCGCTACGGCGATATCCCGCTCGGCTACCTTGCGGATCCCGGTCAGGATGCGCTCTTCCTCTCCGGGTTCGAGGCCCACGCGGGCCTGTCCGTCCAGCACGGCCGTGACGGCAGGCTCGGCGCCGCCATCACGGACCGCGGCCAGGCACCGTCGGAGCGCTTCGCCGTTCGCGGGGGAAGGCAGTCCCAGGCTTGAGAAGATCGTGGATTCGAGCGCGACCACAGGACGTCCGGCGGAAAGCGCCGCCGATACAGCACCGGAAACCCCGATGGCGGCCTGGCCAGGCGTGATTGTGCTACTCATGAGTTCACTGTTTCCTCATTAATCCCATCAACGCCATTGCGTGTCGTCGCGCCCGGCGACAACAGCACGGAACGGGCCTGGATGTGCCCGGCCCCGGCCGCTTCCGTCGGGGTAGCGCCCAGCATTAGCGCGGCCAGGAAGCCGGCCGCGAACGCGTCCCCTGCCCCCGTCGAGTCCCGGGCTGGCGGTGCAGGCGGTACCGGCACGGACACTGCACCGACGCCGGGCCGGGCTACCGTCGTGGACCTGTCGCCGTTCTTGACGATAGCCAAGGTGTGCGCGAACTGCGGCCGCGTGACGTCGAGAAGGGCTGCCTCCCGCGCGTTGGCGAAGAATACGGCGGGGCGCAGCGCGTCCACGAGGTCCAGGTAGCGGTTCAGTCCGTACTCGGAGATCATGCCGGTGGAAGACGCATCGATGGAAACGGGAATGCCGAACCCGCCCGCATCCCGGATCAGTCGCAGGACGGAAGTCGCGGACGGCTCGGCCGCGAAGCAATACGACGGCACATGCAGGAACGCGGCGGCCTCAAGCCAGTCGGTCGGCACCTCCGCGAGAGCCGTGGCGGCCGCACGGTCCGGGTACATGGTCCGTTCGCCACTGGAGTCGACGAGCACAACGATTGTCCCGGTGCGCCCGCGCCGCTGCACCCGTACGTCGACTCCAAGGCCAGCCAGTTCAGCGGTCAGCATGTCGGCGACCGGGTCGTCTCCGACGCAGCCGATGAAGCGAGCGGGTACAGAAGCGCAGGCGAACGCCGCCACGTTCGCCGCGCTGCCCCCCCGTGCCCGGTGAATGACTGAAGGATTGTCCGTCGCGTACTGAACCGCTCCGCTCGACCACACAACCACGTCTTCGACGAGGTCGCCTATGGTGACGAGGACGCCAGGGCGGTGCGGATCGCGAGCATCGGGCAACTCCATGGGACCTATCTCTCGATGGAAGGCGGCGGTATAAGGTTAAGCGCCGGGTGCACGGTGACTACCTCGACATTCCGGCGGCCAGGTCCGCGTCGCAGCCGACTTCCGCCGTGAAGTTCCTGATCGAGACGTACCGTGCCGCCACCGAGGAGATCGTTCTGGTCCCCACCGGGCCCCTCACCAACATCGCTGCGGCCCTGAAGCTTGAGCCCCGTCATCCCCAGCTCATCCCCGAGATCATGCTGATGGGCGGCGGTCATTACTGCGGCAATATCACCCGGTCGCTGAGTTCAAACGTATGGGCGGACCCGGAGGCGGCGCGGGTGGTCTTCAACTGCTGCGTCCCCCGGGTCACCATCGTTGCGCGGATCCCCGCCGCGTTGTCCGGCGCTGGTCATGACGACTTGTGGGTCGTGAGTAAGGGGACGCGGACCAACAAGTCCGGTTCGTATCCGCTGCTCCGTTGCACGCCGACGATCGGTGCCGCACACTCGTTCCGCATCATCGGCGGCAAGGCCGTCACAATCATCGGCGGCAAGGCCGTCACACCCCAAGCTCGCGCTGTGGGCCCCACCACCGCGCTGTCCCGAGCACCCTGGCGCGCACATCGTCCGGGACGCTCCACGAACAAACGGTGCCAGCGCTAGCGCTGCTACCCCAACGGGCGCGGCGGTCCCCACCACCGCTTCACTCCTCCGTTGCCGAGGGCTAACGTCCGTGTGGGTCATGAAGAGTGCAAGGAGTGCGCGGAGCAGCGCGATCACGATCTCGTGGCAGCCCAACAGCCCACCTCACCGACGAGCGTTGCACAGGGTCAGGGCCATGGCCCGCTTACTTGAGCAAGCACTCTCCAAACCGGGACCAGAAAAGTGCGTCCCCAGGCCGGCGGATGGGGACGGTCCTGACGGATGACTCGCTCCGTGACCCGGCCATTTGGGGCACTCCTGTATGGCGGTCTGCTGTGTCAGTTTAGATTGACAAGTCAAGGATGTCAGTCTAGATTGACAGGCATGGACATCGAAAAACTCAGCGTGAATCTCTCGTCGGATGACCCGGCAATTGGGCTTCGCGCCTCGTTGGCGCTACATCGCCTGGCTGAGAGGGTCGAAGCGAACCAAGTCGCGGCGGCCCGGGGAAAGGGCTGGTCGTGGCAGCAGATCGGAGACGCTTTGGGCGTCACCCGCCAATCCGTGCACACCAAATACAACAAGGAGTCATCATGACCACCGAATCCGTTGTGCCAGAGGTGCTTCACGTCTGGGCCATCTATTTGCGGGCCAGTGAGGAGGCTCGTCGCCGAGGTGATCGCCGAACTGGCACCGATCACGTCTTGCTCGCCTTGTTGGAGGATCCCTCGATCGAAGTCGTGTTGGGCGTGAGCCTGCAGCAAGCTCGCCAGGCCCTTGAGTCGCTCGATCACGAAGCCCTGGGTGCCCTGGGCCTGGGGTCCGGCACCGACGCTCCCCCACTGCCGATGCGCGCCGTGCCGAAGAAACCGACGATCAGAGACGTCATGAAAAAAGATCGCCTCCGCCTGACGCCCGCGGCAAAGAAAGTGCTTGAGGAAGCGGTCAAGCCCAATCGCCGGAAGACCCAGGTCACGGCCCAGCAGGTGCTGGCCCAGATCCTCACTCTCCAACCACCAGATCCTGCGGCGATGCTGCTGGGCGCTCTCGGCGTGAACACGTCGGAGGTTCGGCGCCGATTGGATGCGGTCACGCCCGATAGCTGAGTCCCCAGCGACATTCACGACTTCGAGCGAAGGTGTCCGGATCGGGCCGCCTACGGGCAGGCAACTCCTCAAGGGCCAAAATTCACAGCGACGTCTGCCAGCCAGCTCGTGGTGGAGAAGTCCGCAGCCGTCCTACCCCTCGGCTAGCTCGAAACGTGCGCTTCTTCGGGCCCTGCGGGAAGCACCATGGTGCCGTTTGACGTACTCAGGCCGGGCTGACGGCGGCATCCCGTAACGCATGAGATCATCCTGGACTATGCGCAAAGACCTGTGGGAATCTCCTGAGTACGCCGCGGTCGCTGAGCATGTCCGGCGGCTGCACGAGCCGGCTTTCGGCAGGCCGCACCATGTCACCGACCTCGTCACAACGACTGACGCCAGCCGCATCGTGGTGACCGGGTCGGTCTATGACGAACTCGAGGGGCTGGCGCGCACGGCCTTGTACGAGGTGCGGGACGGCGCGCTGCGCCCGCTGACTTCGGGTGGCGGGTCAGCCAAGTCCGCCCGGTTTGCGCCGGACGGGTCATCCCTGGGATTCCTGTCCGACCGGGCCAAGGCTGGGGTGTTCCAGCTCTACCTACTGGCCGACGGGCAGCTCGGCGAGGCCCAGGCACCGCCTGCTGCCCCCGGCACGGTCGAGTATCTCGCGTGGTCACCGGACGGCACCCGGATCCTGCTCGGGATCGCCGGGCTCGGAGCGGAGGTGGCTGACGCGCAGGGGTCGGGAACGGTCGGCTCGGGCGAGTCGGGGCTACCGTCCTGGTACCCGCAGGTCGAGGCCGGGACGCCGGAGGATGCCTGGCGCGGCCTGTGGCTCTACACCCTGGCTTCCGGCGAGCTCGCCAAAGTTTCGCCCGACGGGTTGAACGTCTGGGAGGCGGCTTGGTCCGGCCCCGGGCATGTGCTGGCAATCACCAGCAAGCAGCCCGGTGAGGATGACTGGTACTCGGCGGTGCTCAGTCGGCTCGACATCTCGACGGGTGAGGTGACCGAACTGCTCCGCAGTGACGTCCAGCTCGGGTTGCCTGCAGGGACGTCCGACGGAACGAGGGCCGCCGTGCTAGAGGCGGTATGCAGCGACCGGTTGATCGTGGCCGGTGACCTGATTTTGCTGGACCTCGTGGCCGGTACCAAGTGCGCCGTAGACACCGCCGGGACAGATGTCACCGCGGTCCAGTGGATCGACGGAACGCGACTCGGTTATATCGGCCAGCGCCATCTGGACTGCGTGGCCGGGATCGCCTACGTCGGGGAGGGACCGTTGCCGGAGACGATCACCGGCAAGGAAACTGGTCGCATCCGCGCAGTCGTGGGCGAGCTGGTTCAATCCGGCAGGCGCCTTCACCTCCGACGGCCGGGTCGTCGTGGTCCGGGACGACTACGGCCTTCCGCAGCAGGTCGCGATCGTTGGCACGGGCGCCGACCAGGTGCTGGCCTCCCTGGCCCATGCCGGCACCGACTACATCCGATCGGTCGCGGGCTCGGCGACGAACGTCAACTGGAGCGCATCCGACGGGACAGCGATCGACGGAGTCCTGTGCACGCCTCCAGGAGCCGGGCCGTTCCCGCTGGTCTTGCACGTCCACGGCGGGCCGATCGGGGCCTACCAGCGGAGCTGGACGATGCACAGCTACGCGGTACCCCTGCTGGTCTCCCGCGGATATGCCGTCCTGCTGCCCAACCCGCGCGGTAGCTCCGGGCGGGGTCAGGAGTTCGCCGCCGCGGTTGTCGGCGACATGGGCGGCGCGGACACCCACGACTACCTGTCCGGGATCGACGCGATGATCGAGCGGGGGATTGCCGACCCAGCGCGGATCGGCACGATGGGCGTCAGCTACGGCGGATTCATGTCGGCTTGGCTGGTGACCCAGGACCAGAGGTTCAAGGCCGCTGTGGCCGGCTCGCCGGTGACTGAGTGGTACAGCTTCACGTTCACCACCAACATCCCCCGCTGGGGACTGTGGTTCCTAGGCAATGCCGATCCGGAAGAAATCGGCAACCAGGTGCACACACGCAGTCCGGTGATGCGCGCGAGCAAGGCCAGGACGCCGACCCTGCTCACGGCGGGAGCGAAGGACCGGTGCACGCCGGCCGGCCAGGCGAGGGCGTTCTATCAGGCACTGATCGGCCACGGCGTCGACTCGGAACTGGTGATTTACCCTGAGGAAGGACACGGCGTCAGCCGGTTCCCGGCCATCACTGACTACCTGACCCGGCTCGTGACCTGGTTCGAGAGGTACATGCCGGCGTGATGACCAGCTGATGCTGAGCCGGGACGGGGGCGGGCCGGAATGGGCTTCGATGTCGAGGTGCGAGGTTTTGCTTGGCTTCCATCTCTGCGCAGCAGATTCATATCTCCGGCCGTGTCAGCGGGTTCAGGGACCTCAGCTCGGGGTGCACGATCTCGGCGTAGAGGTCTTCACCGACGCAACCACCGTGAGGTGACCTGACGTCCGCGAGTTCTTTCATGACAGTTATCCCTGCATTGAATGCATGCCGGTTGCGGGCCGCGCCGGCCATCAGGCTACCTGAGCCGGCGTACCTGAAGTTGTCCCGCGCCCAGGACTTGAGCCAGCCGACGAGGTTAGCATTCAGGTCCCCTACTGGGGTCGAATTTGAGCTGGGTGCAGCTCGCCGGCCTGCCCGCCGTGCCGGCCGATGCGACCACCAGGCACCTGCGCATGTTCCGGCACGGCGTCAACGCCGGGCTGTCGCAGGTCCGCCGCGTCCCCGGCAGCAACAGCAAGCATCCGCCCGCCCTGCACCTGCTGGAATGCCTCAAGCACCGGGAAGCCGACGTGCTCCGGTTCCTGTCCGACACCGGTATCCCGCCCACTTCCAACCAGGCCGAACGCGACCGGCGGCCAGCCAAGACCCAGCAGAAGATCTCCGGCCGGCTCCGCTCGGAGAACACCACCCATCATCAGTACGCCATGCGCGGCTACGCATCCACGGCCGCCAAGCACGGACACCCGCACTTCACCGCCATCCGCGATGCCCTCGCCGGGAACCCCTCGATGCCCCCCATCCCGGGCACAGCCTGAACCGCGCCCCGAACCCCTTACGCAACGCTACACGCCGATAACTCAGGCACCTGAATGTTTACCCGACGAGCCTGGGAACTGTCTCAGGGAAGGAGCCTATAATGGCTAAGCATATTACCAGGATTTAATCCAGCTAAGACTTAACGGTGACCAGATCGTGACTAGCAGGAGCTGTGTTGGTCCGAAAACCTGTTAGGTTTGTTTGGGTGCCTAGACCTCCTGCGTAGATCAAGTTTGATAGTGGCGAGCTCGTTCGCGCGAGGAGATCCGGGGAACGAGCTGCCTAGTTAGATGTAGGCAGTAGGCGCTAATTATACACTTGAAGGGAAGTCGTCCGGATGCTCACTGCACAAATTGTATTAATTATCGCAGGCGTGTGCTTCGTCGCAGTAGCAATAACTGGATCCGGGCTGTTCGTGAAGGTCAAGATCCCGGAATTGAAGCCCTGGAGTCGCTGGACGCTCGCGGTACTCGGAGCCGGATTCCTCGTCGGCGCCTTCCTGAGTCCAAGCGTAGCGAGTCATTCGTCAGGTCAGGGAACCTCCTCTTCACCGGCACTGACCGTCCCGACTAGCGGATCATCCTCGTCGCAGAGCGCGAGCTCTCCGCCAAAGGAGCCAGTCATAGCGGAACCGACCGTGCGTCTGATATACCCATCTAAAGGAACATCAGTTCCGCAAGCCAGCGGCTTCGTCGCTAAAGGGACAGCAAGCCAGCTGGGTAACGATACCATATGGCTTACAGATTATGATGGCGGCTATACGGTCGATAATGAAGCGACTGTGAACGGTGATGGCACTTGGAGTGCGTCGGATTCCGATCTTGGAGATCCTGGCGAAGCCTTGCCCTTCTCCCTCACCGTACGCGTTATTCTCGGTGACCCTCAGTGCGCAGCCACGCTTCAAGCAACTGAGAACACCAACAGCGATTATTTGACCAGCCTCCCGGGTGGATGCATCGTTGTAGGCGGCGTTACCGTCCGTGTGGCCGCCCCGACTAGCGGATCATCCTCGTCGCAGAGTGCGAGCTCTCCGCCAAAGGAGCCAGTCATAGCGGAACCGACCGTGCGTCTGATATACCCATCTAAAGGAACATCAGTTCCGCAAGCCAGCGGCTTCGTCGCTAAAGGGACAGCAAGCCAGCTGGGTAACGATACCATATGGCTTACAGATTATGATGGCGGCTATACGGTCGATAATGAAGCGACTGTGAACGGTGATGGCACTTGGAGTGCGTCGGATTCCGATCTTGGAGATCCTGGCGAAGCCTTGCCCTTCTCCCTCACCGTACGCGTTATTCTCGGTGACCCTCAGTGCGCAGCCACGCTTCAAGCAACTGAGAACACCAACAGCGATTATTTGACCAGCCTCCCGGGTGGATGCACCGTTGTAGGCGGCGTTACCGTCCGCGTGACGACGCCGTGAGCATCCTCATGATTCATCCCGGGCCCGCGCCGGCGACGCCCAGTTCGTCGGCAGATTGCGACTTCCGGTAACAGCGCTGCTTCGCCACCCGCAATATCTGTTCCGCGCGTCGCTTCCGCCGCGCAGCCAAGGCGGTCGACTCGATGCAGATCGAAGGCAGATGTTTCTTTCGCTGACCCTAATGGTGTTACCGGTCCCTCCCAGCTGATTAACACGACACCCTTCTGCCAGTGGTGCGAAACAGTGAGCAGCTAGTACTCCAGCCGCAGATCGTGATCTTGTCAGCTGATAGCCGTACCGGCCGGTAACAAAATTGCACCAACGCGGACAAGTAGCGGGACGGCCGCCACTGGGATGCTTCAGGTGTGTTGGGACTGAAGAACCCAGGGCGGCCGCGCTGGCTAGGGTAGACGATATTGAAGGGTCCCGGCTGCGGGCCGGGCTTGATGACGCGTTCGCGCTGGTCGCGTGCTGGTTCTTCCGCCGGGAGGTGCGGGTCCGCGCCAGCGCCTGCCTGGGCGGGATGCTGTCCGGGCTGGGGCGCAAGACCAGCTGGTCGCTGGCCGAGCACGCCGGGGAGGCGACGCCGGACGGGATGCTGCGGCTGTTCACGACCGCCCGG
>Ga0210390_10003572_pt1 | contig 13313 bp, 10 predicted proteins | sample IncBWH11OmetaG_FD_161050 | JGI IMG/M metagenome (GOLD analysis project Ga0210390, IMG submission 161050) | Forest soil microbial communities from Barre Woods Harvard Forest LTER site, Petersham, Massachusetts, United States - Inc-BW-H-11-O ...
CGGAACCACGGTTTCTGGCACGCCCTCCTTGCCAAAATGAGCGAGCAACAGAAGGCCGCGGGCCGCGTTTGTTTCATCGAAGTGGTTCTCCTCAATTTTGCTTGCACAAAAACATCGTGCCGCATCGAAGGCTGCTTCATCGACCGTCCGTACACGCGGCCTGTTCATGCCTCGCGAAGAGCAATCATTGGGTCGACCCTGGTCGCGCGTCGGGCTGGGACGTAGCTGGCCACAAGGGCGACGGCAAACAAAAGCAGAGGCACAATCAGAAACACAGCCGGATCGTGGGGGCGCACGCCGTAAAGCAAACTGGACATCATCGAAGCCGTGGATGCGGAAAGGACTACGCCAGCAACAATTCCCACGCTCGCCAGCACGATTCCTTTCTGTAAAAACAATTTCAGCACGTCTCGCCTGGTAGCCCCCAGGGCCATGCGCAGGCCGATCTCGTGCGACCTTTGGCTGACCATGTAAGCCAGCAAGCCGTAAATTCCGATGGAGGCCAGAAGCAGCGCCAGTCCGGCAAATCCGCTGACCAGGTCGGCGGAAAAACGGCGCGATGCCAGCGAGCGATCGAGCACGTCATTCATTGAAACAACGTTGAATACGGGCAGGTCCGGATCGATGCGCTGGACTTCGCGTCGAATCTGCGGCTCAAGGGCACTCGCCGGCAAAGAGGTACGCAAGACCACGCTCTGCGCTTTCCACGGATCCTGATAGACGGACACGTAGATGTGGGGGACGCCGTCGATGTCGAGCCCGTCACTCTTGATGTCTTTCACTATCCCCACGACGGTCATCCAAGGCTTGCTGGGATCCTGGCCGAACCGGATTCTGCGACCCAGCGGATCGCGGCCCGGCCAATATTTGCGAGCGGTGGTCTCATCGATGATGACCACGGGCTGCTTGCCGTCTTCGTCGCCTTCAGTAAAGGAACGGCCGCGCACGAGCGGCGACTGCATCAGCTTGAAATAGTCAGGGCTGATCCGGACTCTCTCGGCGCGCAGATCCTCTGAAGACTCGACCGGACGATCTTCAATGGACAGCGCCTCATTCCCTGAAGGATCATTGAGGTTGTGGCTGGTGGTCGGGAGATCTGTGGTGATGGCGGCCATTTCAACTCCCGGAATCGTCTTCATTCGGCGCAGCAACTCTCGATCAAAAGCCACTTTGGAAGCGATGTCGCGGTACGGATCCTGTTTGGGATCGTCCGGAACCGGCAACCAGACATTGGCGGCGACGACCTGGGTTGGATTGAAGCCCGAATCTTCCCGCATCAGATCGCGCAGAGTACGCAGCAGCAAGCCAGCTCCCACCATCAGCACGACAGCGAATGCCAATTCCGAGACGATGAGAGCATCGCGCAAGCGGCCGGTCCTGGTGCTGTAGCCGGAGCCTCGACCGCCTTCCCGAATTGCTGAGGACAAAGTGACTTTTGCTGAGTGAAGCGCCGGGGCGAGCCCAAAAAGCAAGCCGGTAAGAATTGAAATCAGCAAAGCAAACGCCAATACAACCCAATCGATTCTCACTTCGCTCAGCCGGGGAATATTCGCCGGGACAAAGCGCAGGATGAAACCCAAGGTACCAAAGGTGGCGGCGATCCCGGCCAGACCTCCCAGCGACGAAAGCAGCATCGACTCGGTCAGCATTTGCCGTATCATTCGCCCGCGGCTTGCCCCTAGGGCCAAGCGCACCGCCATCTCTTGTTGCCGTCCGGAGGCGCGCGCCAGCAGGAGATTCGCAATGTTCAATGACACAATGAACACGATAAGGATCACGGCCGCGAGCACGACGATCAGCATGGGGCGAACCTTGCCCACCAAGAATTCCTGTAACGGCTGAATCTCGATCGTCCATTGGGCCTGCGCAGGATATTCCGTGGGAAAATCTTTGCGAATTTCAGCAGCCATGGCAGTGAGCCGCGCTTGGGCCTGGGCCAGTGTGATCCCCGGCTTAAGTCGCCCGATGGTTCCCGCGTTCATCCCGCGGTTGCTGCGTATAGGCTTGGGAAAAGGATCGGCGGCTAATCCGGCGGCAGACCATACTTGCACGTCACCCGACACCGTCGGTCCGGGATGACGAAATCCCGGAGGAAGGACGCCGACGATCGTGGCGGGATCGCCGTCGAACCGGATGGTGCGGCCGAGGACGTTGGGATCGGCGCCAAAGTCGCGGCGCCACAAAGCATCGCTGATCACGACATTCGGCGAGAAACCCGGCACGACGTCCTGCGGACCATACAACCGCCCAATCTGCGGGGTTGCACCCAGCATGGAAAAGTAGTCGAAGCCGATAAGCACGAACTCGAGACGCTCCGGCTGTTTGGCGCCGGTCACATTCACGCTGCCGCCGCCGATCGCGCTCAGGTCTTCGAACACGCCGGCTCGATTGGTGAGATCGTCCAGTTCGGGCTTGGAAAATGTTATGTCGCGCAGTCCCAAGCCTGGTTCGTTAAAGAGGATTCGCACCAGACGGTCGGGGTCGCGATACGGAAGCGGGCGCAGCAGCACAGCATTCACGATGCTGAAAATCGCAGTGTTGGCGCCGACGCCCAGCGCCAGGGTGAGAACCGCCACGAGCGTGAAGGCTGGCTGCTTGCGCAGCATGCGCACGGCGTAGCGAAGGTCGTGGGAGAGATCGTCCCACCAGAGCCAGCGGCCGGATTCGTAGAAGCGCTCCTGCGCCTGGGTCACGTTGCCGAAAGCGCGGCGGGCCGCGGTTCGGGCTTGTTCATCGCTGAGACCCTGTTCGCGCAGGCGTTCTGTCTCTAGCGCGACGTGGGCTTCGATTTCCGCAGCAAAGTCGGTTGCCTTGCGCTTGTGTCGAAACATAGCCTAGGTTTCCTCCGGACCAAGAACCCTTCCGATCGCGGCTGAGAGCCGCTTCCATTTCGTGGTTTCTTTCACCAATTGTTTGCGGCCGCCGGAGGTCAGGGAATAAAAGCGGGCCTTGCGGTTATTGGAGGAGACTCCCCATTTTGCGGCGATCCAACCGCGTTCCTCAAGGCGTTGGAGAGCGGGATAAAGGGCTCCGTGCTCGACCAGGAGTTCTTCATCCGACGTCTGTTGGATGGCGCGCGCGATGCCCTGGCCGTGCTGCGGTCCAAAGATCAATGTGCGCAAGATCAGAAGATCCAAGGTGCCTTGCAGAAGCTCCAGCCGGTCTCGCGACTCTTGGGTCGACATATAACCCGAGCATAGAAGTTTATGGGTAAGATGTCAACCCAAGATTTGAGCACCCCAAGATTTGAGCAACGCGAGGGATCCGTTTCCCCAGGTTAAATACGACGACTAGAATCCAGGCGGCCGCTCGCTGGCAACTCCGAAACTTCGTTCCAGCGCGAGTCCGGCATTTGCCAAAGTGCCTTCGTCGAATAGCTTTCCGATCAGGGTGATGCCGTGAGGCACGCGGCGCGGCGGCGAAAAGGTGGGCAGCGGGTGGTCGGGGTCCGGCGCCCAATCGGTACGCGCCTTCGATACTTCGACGAAGCCGGCGCGCAGCGTTAGTGACGGATGCCCAGTGAAGTTCGTAATGGTCAGCATTTCGTCGCGCAAGGAGGGGACGATGAGCAAGTCCACCTTGGAAAAAAGGTGGGCCATCTCTTCGGCCACTTTGCGCCGCAGCCGATCGGCCTGGACGAAATCTACCGCGGATAGGAAGCGGGCCTGGCGGAAAAGGTTGGGCCAGGCGTCGGGCACCTGAGCCTTCAGCTGATTCATGCCGCCGCTGAGCGTAAGCTCCTCGAACGCAGCTGCCCCTTCGGCAAAGAGGATCAGGTTGAGCGATCCGTAAGGCCAGTCAGGAATTGATACCTCTACTGGGACCATGCCCACCTTCTTGACCGTCTCGAGCGCGGCGCGGTCGACGTCGGTAGCAGGCCGTTCTTTCATCCAGCCGGGGAAGTAGCCAACGCGCAGCCCCTTCACGTTCGCGCTGGCATCGAAGTCCAGCCGGCTGGGCAGGCTCGCAACGTCGCCGGCATCAGGCCCGGAGATGGCGTGCAGCACCAGCATGGTGTCCTCGACGCTACGCGCCATCGGGCCGAGTTTGTCGAGCGACCAGCAGAGCGTCATCGCGCCAGTCCGCGGCACACGGCCATAAGTAGGGCGCAGTCCAGTGATGCCACAACGCATGGACGGGCTCACGATGCTGCCGCCGGTTTCGCTGCCGATCGCAAAAGCCACCAATCCCGCAGCGGTGGCCGCGCCGGGTCCCGCGCTCGAGCCCGACGATCCTTCTTCGAGCAGCCAAGGGTTCATGGTTTGTCCGCCGAACCAGATATCGTTTAGCGCCAGCGCGCCGAGGCTGAGCTTCGCGACCAGCACCGCGCCAGCCTGATGGAGACGCTTCACGACCACGGCGTCCTCGGTGGGCACGCGGTTCCGGAAGGGTTCGGCGCCGTACGTGGTTGGGATGCCAGCGGTGTCAAGAAGATCTTTGGTGCCCCACGCAATGCCATGCAATGGTCCGCGGTATTTACCGGCAGCGATCTCCGCATCGGCGTTTTTCGCCTGCGAACGCGCCAACTCGCGAGTGAGCGTGATGACGCAGCGCAACTTCAGATTGAAGCGCTCCAGTCGATCGAGATAGATGTTCGTCAGCCGCTCCGAGGTAAGTTTTTTTCCCTCGATCCAACGCGAGAGCTGGGTCAGCGTAGCGAACGCGATGTCGTCGTCGTCTGTCGGCAATGCTCCGGGGTCGGTCTTGCTGCGAATAAATTGTTCACGCTCAGGCCGTGTCTTTTGGCCGGGCAGAATCGGGTCCCAGCGTGAGGCGGGCGCCATTGTGGATTCCAACGCGAGCTTGCGAGGTCCAGTGCGCCGTTCGTAGAGCGCGGCCATGGTCCTGCGCCAACTGCCTGCCGCCACGGCGCGTTCGCTGTCGGTCAACTCGACCCGGACCAGCTTTTCCGCTTCGGCGAAAGTCGCAGGCGAAACCTCAGGTCCAACGGCCGGCCCCGCGCCGAACGCCGACGGAGCTCCGGGCGGCAGATCGTTCATCTGCGGATCATTTATTTGTCCATCAATCGTCTGCGGATCATCGGTGGACAGAGCCGCAGTCCGCGGATTGTTCGGTGGTTGCGCATAGCCGTGGCCGGCGACTACCGCACCGAGCAGGCCGAGAGATGTATGAACCAAGAATTGCCTTCGCGATTTCGACATGAACCCTCTGATCTGATTATGCTTTACGGTTTGGGCGTTCGACTCTAGGATACATAAGTGGACATGCAACCCATTCTCGTGACAGGGGGAGCCGGATTTATCGGCTCGAATTTTATCCTGCAATGGCTCGCGACTGAAACTGCTCCGGTCGTGAATCTGGACAAGCTCACCTATGCCGGGAACCTTGGCAATCTGGAAAAGATTTCCGCCGATCCCCGCTATAGTTTTGTACACGGAGACATCGCCGACCGAAAACTGGTCAGCGATCTCCTCCATCGTCGCCGTCCCCGCGCCATTGTGCACTTCGCCGCAGAGAGTCACGTGGACCGCTCCATCCATGGTCCCGACGACTTTGTACGCACCAATGTGAACGGCACATTCAGCCTGCTGGAAGAGGCACGTGCTTATTGGACGGAATTGGGCCCAGAAGGAAAGGGAGAATTTCGCTTCCTGCATGTCTCGACCGACGAAGTCTACGGGTCGCTAAAGCCCAACGATCCTGCGTTCTCGGAAACCACTCCTTACTCGCCCAACAGCCCGTACTCCGCGACCAAGGCGGCTTCTGACCACTTGGTCCGCGCCTACCATCACACTTATGGCTTGCCCGTTCTAACCACGAACTGTTCGAATAACTACGGGCCGTTTCAGTTCCCGGAAAAGTTGATCCCCTTGACCATCCTGAATGCGATGAACGGCAAAGGGATCCCGGTTTATGGCGACGGTCAGAATGTCCGCGACTGGCTGTATGTGGCGGATCACTGCGATGCCATCCGCACTGTTCTTGCCCGCGGCCGGGTTGGCGAGACCTACAATGTGGGTGGGCGCAATGAGAAGCCGAACCTTGAGATCGTGCACACCATTTGCTCGATTCTCGACGAACTGCGGCCTGCTGATTCCGTTGTGCCGCATAGCAAGCTAATCACCTACGTCACGGATCGGCCTGGCCACGACCGGCGTTACGCCATGGACACGCGCAAGATCGAGCGGGAACTCAACTGGCAGCCTCGGGAGACCTTCGAAAGCGGTATCCGCAAAACCGTCGAGTGGTACCTGGCGAATGAAGCATGGATTCGAGAAGTGACCACCGGACACTACCGCGAGTGGATTGCGACTCAATACTCGGTTTGATATTTCTGTTTTAAATTGCTGAAGCACGCACACGAAACAACAAAGCATGCCAACTCATAATTCCACGAGAAGTTCCAATTACAAGGGCATCATTCTGGCGGGCGGGTCGGGGACGCGGCTCTATCCCGTAACTCATGCGGTTTGTAAGAGTCTGCTGCCAATTTACGACAAGCCCATGATCTATTACCCGCTGTCCACGCTCATGTTGGCCGGCATACGGGACATCCTGCTCATCTCCACGCCCGAAGATGTGCCCCGGTTCCAGCAGTTTCTGGGCGACGGATCGCGCTTCGGCCTTAATTTTCAATATGTGGTTCAGCCGCGGCCGGAGGGCATCGCGCAGGCATTTCTAGTCGGAAAGGAGTTTATCGGATCTTCCTGCTGCGCACTAGTTCTCGGCGACAACATTTTCTACGGACACGATCTGGTGAAGTGCGTGCAGGAAGCAGGGAAGAAGACATTAGGCGCGCGGGTATTCGCCTACCCGGTGCAGGATCCCGAGCGCTACGGAGTGGTCGAGTTCGACTCCGACGGGAAGGCTCTAAGCCTCGAGGAGAAGCCGAAGGTCCCGAAGTCACGCTACGCGGTCACCGGACTTTATTTTTACGACAGCCAGGTAGTCGAGATCGCAAAATCTCTGAAACCCTCTGCCCGCGGCGAGCTGGAAATTACCGACGTCAACAAGCAATACATGAAGCGGAAGCAACTGGATGTCGTGGTCATGGGCCGAGGCATGGCTTGGCTCGATACCGGAACCCACGAGTCGATGCTGGAGGCGTCGTTGTTTATCCAGACCATCGAAACGCGCCAGGGCCTGATGGTTTCATGTCCGGAGGAAATCGCCTACCGTTACGGATACATCGGCGCCGAGCAACTTGAGGCCATGGCATCCACCATGAAGAACAATCGGTACGGGGCGTACTTGCTGCAATTGCTGAAGGAAAAAGTGTTCTGAAATTTCCAAAGGCTGAGAAGTTTCGCGGAAGCTAGCAACGCGCCCGTCGCGAGTTAATCGTGCGATTAAGGAATCGCGGCTGTGGCCTGGTTCGAGTACGCGCTCTCCACGTTACTGGCATCGACCGAAGTGGTCACATAATAGTAGGTCTGTCCGCTCTGCACCGAGCTGTCCGTATATGCGGTGTTGGCATCGGCTGCCGTCGTGAGCCTGGCATAAGGCCCGCCCGACGCGCTGCCGCGATAGACGTTGTAGCCGACCACTTGCGACGTGCTCGGGTTCCAGGAAAGCGCCACCGTGTGTTGGGAAGCTTGGGTTCCGTCCCCAGCCAGTGTTTCCGTGGCCGGTGAATTCGTCGCGTTGCTGTCAAACACTATACTGCCGAGCGCGCTTCCAGCGGCCTGTGGAGCAAAAGTAACCGTGAACGGCACACTCTGCGCCGCCGGCACGGTAACCGGGAAAGTGATCCCGCTAACCGAGTAGCCCTGACCGTTCCAAGCGGCCGAGGAAACCGTAATGTCCGCAGCTCCCGCCGTCAATGTACCCTTCTGAACTGAGTGGTTGCCGACGGCGACGTTCCCAAAACTCATGGTGGAGGGAGCCACTGCGAGCTGAGCCGCCCCCGCATTTTGCTTTGAAGTTTGAGGGCCAGTGGACAGGCCCGCGCATCCGGCAAGCGCGAGAATCAAAGGCCCTGCCAGGAACCAGCCTGCAAGACGCAATCGGATTGCGGAGGGTCCCTTCTGCACCTTACGATTATCCGAAGCGAACGGGCAGAAGGCTAGAGGTCGCAAAGCCCTGACCTTCCGCGCAAATGTGGCTCCGACTTTCGTAACATCTCACTCCCCCGCCGCTACAATGGTCTAACCTTGATACGTACTGATCAATGACCAACGACCCAATGACCAACGATCAACGATCAGCAACCCTATCTGACGAATTCTGGATGGAGGAAGCCCTTCGCGCCGCCCAGCGCGCCTTGGAGGCGGGCGAGGTCCCCGTGGGCGCGGTCGTAGTTCATGCCGGCGAAGTCGTCGGCCGAGGCTGGAATCGCAACCTCGCTGAGTCTGACCCCACGGCCCACGCCGAAATCCTCGCGCTTCGCCAAGCCGGCGCCAACCTGGGCAACCACCGCCTGGGAGACTGCGAGCTCTTTGTTACAATTGAACCGTGCCCCATGTGCGCAGGGGCCTTAGTGCACGCTCGGCTGAAGCGACTGGTGTACGGCGCAGACGACCCGAAAGCGGGCGCCGTCCATTCGGTGGTCGCGGTGCTGAACCACCCCAAGCTCAACCATCAGATGGAAGTCCGGGGAGGAGTCCTGGCCGGCCGTAGCGCGGAGTTGCTGCAAACGTTCTTTAGAAGCCGTCGAGCGGAAGGTCGTTAGTTTAGTCGCTGGTCGTAGGTCATTGGTCAATAATCGTTGGTCGTGGCTAGGAGCAGATACCTCGCTTCGCTCGGAATGACAATGCTGGAATAGAGCAAGGAGACCAACGACCAAAAACAGTTCCGGAGAGGTGCGTGAGCGGTTGAAACGATCCGCCTCGAAAGCGGACATACCTTAACGGGTATCGGGGGTTCGAATCCCCCCCTCTCCGCCAGACCTTTGATAGCTGCTGCAATCTGCCGTACTTGGCTGCCGTGGTGTCCACCTTTTCCCATCGACGAGCGGTGGGCGGATCGCAGCCGGCGACGCGCGAGCCTTCTTGGATACTCCAGCTTACCCCGCAAGAACGCAACACTCTGTTGGCCACGTTCGGCGGCTGGGCGCTCGATGGCTTGGACGTCATGGTGTACAGCTTCGTGATCCCCAGTCTGATCGCCGCATGGCACATCAGCAAAGGTGAAGCAGGCCTGCTGGCCGCTGTTGTGCTGGTTATCTCTGCGATCGGCGGTTGGCTGGCCGGTCTACTCGCGGATCGATTCGGACGCACCCGCATCCTGCAAATCACCATTGTGTGGTTTGCGTTCTTCACCTTTCTCAGCGGATTTACTCATTCGCTCTGGCAACTGCTGTTGACCCGCGGCTTGCAAGGTCTGGGTTTTGGCGGCGAGTGGGCCGTGGGATCAGTTCTCATGGGCGAAACCATCCGCGCGCAGCATCGCGGCAAAGCGGTTGGAACCGTGCAAGCCGGATGGGCGATCGGTTGGGGCCTGGCTGCGATTTTCTACACTGCGCTCTTCTCGCTGCTGTCGGCGGCAATCGCCTGGCGAGCTATGTTCTGGATCGGTATCCTGCCGGCGCTGCTGGTGTTTTACATCCGGCGCTATGTGTCCGAGCCCGCAGTGTACAGCGAGACCCGGCAGAAGCTGGCGAAGTCGGGCGATCAAAGCCGCTTCCTTGAAATATTCAGTCCCACTCTTTTACGAATTACCGTTTTGACCTCGCTCATGGCCACCGGCGCTCAGGGCGGTTATTACGCAATTACCACGTGGTTGCCAACCTACTTGAAAACCACGCGGGGACTCTCTGTTCTGAACACAGGAGCATATCTCACAGTCGTGATCGCGGGCCCTTTTGTCGGCTACATGGTCGGCGGTTATCTCACCGACTGGCTCGGGCGCAAGCGGACGCTGATTATTTTTGCCGCGTTCTCGTTCCTGACGGTCGCTTTCTATACGTACCTACCCATCGGCGACCACGTGATGTTGGTGTGCGGATTTCCTCTGGGGTTTTTCGCCTCCGGTTCTTTCAGCCCGATGGGATCATTTCTGACCGAACTGTTTCCCACCCGGGTGCGCGGATCGGCCCAGGGCTTTGCCTACAACTTCGGCCGCGCGGTGGGCGCGCTTTTTCAGACATTCGTTGGTTATCTGAGCGCGCGTCTTCCTCTCGGACATGCGATTGCTTTTTTCGCGACAACTGCATACCTGATCATGATTGTTGCAGTCTGCTCGCTGCCGGAGACGAGAGGGAGAGAACTGCGCGTGGTTGACTAAGCCGGGATGCTCCGCCGAGCCCGCCAGAGCAGCGGCGACGTGAAGGGTGGTCCTTAACGGTGAGAACCTTTAGTCCCAGCTCTTGGGAACATTCACGTACGAGCGATCAAGCGCGGCGATCGATGGACAACCGAGGAGCCGCAAAGTGCGATCGAGGTCGGCGCGCAGGATCTCGATGGCGCGCGTTACTCCCGCCTCGCCGGCAGCGGCCAGACCATAGGCGTAGGCGCGTCCGCAGAGCACGGCACCCGCGCCCATGCAGATAGCTTTGACGATGTCTGTGCCGCGGCGGATGCCGCCGTCCATCCATACCTCCGCTTGGCCATTTACTGCAGCGACCACCTCGGGCAGGGCGCGCAGTGAGGCAGGAAGATGGTCCAGCTGCCGCCCGCCGTGATTGGAAACGGAGACGGCCGCGGCCCCGGCATCGACGGCGCGACGGGCATCGTCGCCGGTAAGCACGCCCTTCACCACGATGGGGCCGTTCCAGAGTTTACGAATCCAATCCAAGTCTGCCCAGGTGACTGCGGCCTTGGCCAACGCGGCGTTGATATCGACGAGGGGCATCTGGCCTTGCCCGGGAACAATCACGTTCGGAAGTCCTGGCAAACCACCATCGCGCAAATAGGCAATCAGCCATCCTGGATGGCGCATCACTTCTGGAATGAATGGAATCTTCTCCAGCAGACCTCCGCTGATCATTTCCTTCATGCCATTGCGATAGTCGCGCTCGCGAATTCCGGAAACCGCCGTATCGATGGTGACCACCAAGGCGGAGAATCCCGCGACTCGCGCCCGTTCGATGACCGCCTCCGCGGCTCCGCGACCGCCCATCAAATAAAGCTGGTAGAAAACCGGCCCGCGGGAGCCTGCTTTGACGTCTTCCAGTCTGTGCCCCGAAATAGTGGACAGAATATAAGCCGTTCCCGCCGCGCCAGCAGCTCGCGCCGCAACAACTTCGCCACCGGGGTGCATGAGACGGCTGTAGCCAACAGGAGCGAGCAGGAAGGGAAGGGAAAGATCGAAGCCGAGAACGCGTGTACCCAAGTTGCAACCTTCGAGCGCGACGGCATGACGTGGCCGGAAGGTGATGTCCTCAAATACGCGGCAGTTTTCGCGGAGCGTGACCTCGCCCTCGGCGCCGCCATCCAGGTAGTCGAAAACGGCCCTCGGTAAGCGGCGTCGTGCCATCGGGCGAAAGTCCGCAATGCACACGACGTGCGGAGACGCGACTGCGCGGGATGATCCAGTCATTTGCGACTCCAATACGCTAGTTTCTCAAAACAGTAGATAGTAACACCAGGGAAAAGCCGAAGAAGAGAAAGCCGAATGCAGGCAGGTTATATATCGATACGCTTCTCCGTATGCCGGTTCAGATACCAGCACGGAGCGTAGCCGAAGTGAGGAAACAGGGAGCGAACGCAAACCTGGCTTTGCGGGTCGGCGAAATCGTACTCGGTCTTGCCACTCTTCTGGTGAATGACGTAGTAGGGCTGGATGGTAACGGTGGAAAATGGATCGCGATTATTGGGAAGTTTGTACCGGAGGGAGACGTAATCTCCCGCGTATACGATCAACGCCAGAACAACCACCACGGCGATAACGCGGACGAGTATGCCTTTCAACCGTTTCCTTCCCTAACTGGCGCCTGATCTGAGTCGCTCCTGATCCGCGCAAATCCGTGTAGATCCGTGGACAAAGGTCTGGACCTCTTTACACTACGAAATACTTCGCTTGCGGATGATGCACCACGATCGCCGACGTCGACTGCTCGGGTTCCAGCAAGAAACCAGTCGTCAGTTTCACGCCAACATTCTCTTCCGGATGCAGCAACGCAAACAGCTTAGTCTGATCTTCCAGGTTGGGGCACGCGGGATAGCCAAACGAATACCGCGATCCTTGATACTTCTGATGGAATAGATCGCGGATGTGGGCCGAGTCCTCGCCCGCAATGCCCAGTTCCTCGCGCATCTTTTTGTGAAGATATTCCGCCAGTGCTTCCGCCGTTTCCACGCTGAGCCCGTGCAGATAGAGATAGCGGGTGTATTCTCCACCTTCAAACAGGCGCTGTGTCTCCTCCGAAGCTTTCGATCCTATCGTCACCAGAGACAGCCCAATTACGTCCATCCTTCCCGAGTTCTTGAGAGCAAAGAAGTCGGAAATGCAGAGCTTGCGCCCCTCGCGCTGGCGGGGAAATGTAAAGCGAAGCAGCTCGTGTGGCGCGGGCGCCCCCGCCCGTGTTTCCTCGTACACAATCACATCATTCCCATCAGCCTGAGCAGGGAAGTATCCATACACGACTTTAGGCTCAAAAATCCCGCTGGCAATAATTTCTTCCTGCAACTGCAGCTTGATAGGACGGAATTTCTGTTCCACCAGCCGTACATAATCTTCCTGCGACGCTGTTTTCAACTGCCACTGATTCTTGAACAGCGCCGTATCGTTGATGTACTGAAAGACTTCGCGCAGATCGAAATCCTTGCGCACCCGCACGCCCCAAAATGGAGGCGTGGGAATACTCGGAGCATCGCTGACCACAGCACTTCTCTCAGAAAAAACCGGCCCGGTTTCTTCATCGACAGCAGTCGCTTTTGCATACTCCTTTACTGTGCGTCCTTCCTGCAGCCGGGCCTGCTTCTTGCCGTTTGCCGTCGCCAGGTCTTCCATGATGTGCAGGCCGGCAAAGGCATCATCGGCATAGAACACCGCGTTCGAATACTCCTTGCGCAGGTCGTCTTCGACGTACTTTCTAGTCAGGGCCGCACCGCCGCAGATCACCGGGAATTCGAGCTTCTGTCGTTCCAGATCCTGAATGACGTACTTCATCTCCAGCGTCGATTTCACCAGCAACCCGCTGAGTCCGATGGCGTCGGCCTTGTGATCTTGCGCCGATTTGATGATCGTGTCGCCTGGCTGCTTGATTCCGAGATTGACCACCTTGAAACCGTTGTTGGTGAGAATAATGTCCACGAGGTTCTTGCCAATATCGTGGACATCGCCCTTCACGGTCGCGAGCACAATGGTGCCCTTCTGCTGCGAGCCGGTTCTTTTCTCCATCTTCGGCTCGAGATACGCTACCGCTTGCTTCATCACACCTGCAGAGTCGAGCACCGAGGGCAACTGCATTT
>Ga0210390_10003574_pt1 | contig 13310 bp, 11 predicted proteins | sample IncBWH11OmetaG_FD_161050 | JGI IMG/M metagenome (GOLD analysis project Ga0210390, IMG submission 161050) | Forest soil microbial communities from Barre Woods Harvard Forest LTER site, Petersham, Massachusetts, United States - Inc-BW-H-11-O ...
AGCCTTTCTGGTCGTCGGCGCGCTCAGCGCGACCGCGAGCCTTGTCTTTCTCCGGCTGCCGCCTGACGCCGGCGCGGAGCTCGCCGGACGCACTGCACCCAGTGGAGAGGCGTCTGAAAAACACGCTTGAGCCCGGCTCAGCGCTTCTATCTGTCCGATTTCGGCAGCGACCAGGGCACGAACCAGCGTTGCGCCAGCGTGCACAGCTGAAACAGTGCAAGGCTCAAGGCCACCAGGATAGCAAGCCCGGCAAAGGCTTGTGGTATCTTGAAGAACGACGTCGAGAACATGATGAAAAAGCCGAGGCCGCGCTCGGCGGCGACAAACTCGGCAACCACCGCGCCGATAATAGCGAGCGTGACGGATATCTTCAGCGCGCTGAAGATATATGGCACGGCGAATGGCAACCGGATGTGCAGCATTTCCCGCGCCCGCCCCGCGCGAAGCGATCGCGACAGCTCGATGAGCTCCTCCGGCGTCGCCATCAGACCGGTCACCGTTGAAACTACGATCGGAAAGAACGCAATCAAAAAGGTGATGACGACACGCGGCAGATCAGATGCGCCGAGCGTGACAACGATGATCGGCGCGACGGCCACAATGGGCGTCGATTGGATGATGACCAAGATCGGGTACAGCGTGCGCGACAGCAATCGCCAATTGACCAGCGCGACGGCGAGCGGGATCGACACGACGATTGCCACCGCATAGCCCATCAACGCGACGCGCAGCGTCGCGCCGACATGCCCCAGCCATTGCGCCGGCGATATTTCGAGCCCGGCTTTGACGATGGCGCTGGGCGACGGCAACAGAAAAGAGGGTATCGCGAACAGCCGGCAAGCGGCTTCCCAGATGACCACGAGCACGACAAAGGCCGCGGTCGGCGCCAACCGATCTGCCCAGAGGCGCAGCGCCGCAGCGAGCGCGGCGTCGGACGTTTTTGCCTCAGGCGACCGCACGGCTGAAAAGCTGTCCGCGGATATGATTGGCGAGCGCATGAAATTTCGGATCCGACAGCGTGGCGATCGAACGCGGCCGCGGCAAATCGACATCGATGATTTCGCGGACGCTGCCGGGTCGTGGCGTCATGACAATGATGCGGTCGGCGAGCAGCACCGCCTCGGGGATGGAATGAGTGATGAACAGCACGGTCTTCGGCCGTTCCGACCAGATGCGCAGGAGCTCGAAGCTCATCTCCTCGCGCGTTAGCGCATCGAGCGCCGAGAACGGCTCGTCCATCAGGAGAATATCGGGATCCAGCAGCAACGCGCGCGCGATGGCGACGCGTTGCTGCATGCCGCCTGACAATTCGTCGATGCGTTTTTCCGCAAAGTCCGACAGGCCAACCAGCGTCAACAACTCCCGCGCCCGCGTCTTGTCGTCGGCGCTGACCCGTCCGTATTTGTGGCGGAGCGGAAACGTCACGTTGCCGAGCACGTCGAACCAGGGCAGCAGCGTCGGGCGCTGAAACACGATGCCGATTTCGTCGCGCGGTTCGATCACCGCCCGGTCGTAGATGCTGATCGTGCCGCGCGTTGGAAAAATCAAACCGGCAATCAAGCGCAACAGGGTCGACTTGCCGCAACCGGACGGGCCGAGCACCGCCAGGAATTCGTTGCGGCCAATGTCGAACGTCATGCCCTCGAGCGCTCTCACCGCCGAACCGTCGTTCCGCCCGAAGGTCTGATCGACGGCGGCAAAGCGAATGACGCGAGCAGGTTCGTTCATCGCTGCGCTCCCGGTGCGGCGCCCGCGAATTTTGCGATCGTCACGTCATTTGGGCAGGAACGAGCGATCGACCGCGGTTTCGGGATCGAGCTTGTCGAGCGGCATGTTTTGCGCCTCGGCGGTCCACTTCCAGGTCTTGGCCAGCAGCGCCTTGTCGAAGGCGCCAGCGCCGTCTTTCTTGCTGATATCGTTGACCATCAGCGGTACCGACGCGGCAAATTGAGCGCGCGCGACATCGAGGTCGATTTCCGGCACCATCGCCTTTACCGCCGCGGCAGCGGCAGCCGGATCGGCAATCGCCATCGCCGTGGCTTTGACATAAGCGCGCATGAATTTCTTCACTGCGTCCGGGCGCTCGCTCAAGATTTTTTCCGACGCGAACACCGAGAGCCCGTAGCCGTCGAAGCCGTAGTCCGACCAGGCGATGACTTTGAGCTTTTTGCCGGTTTCGCCCAGCGTCTTGACGAAGGCCGGCGCCACCGTCACCCAGTTGATGGTGCCGGCGACTTTGCCCGCTGCCAGCATCGGCGCGAGTGCGCCGGGATCGGCCTTGAGCAAATCGACTTTGGCCGGATCGATGCTGTTTGCCTTGAGCACCAGCGGCCAGGACACGTTCGATGACGAGAACGTCGCCGTGGCGATGGTCTTGCCAGCAACGTCCTTCAGCATCGAAATGCCCGAATCCTCGGTGGTGAAAATCGCGTCCGGCTGCAGCGTATAGATTGACATCAGCGCCTTGACCGCAATCGGGCTCTGCGCGCGGGCCTGCAGCAAGGCGGCGAGACCGCCGGTGCCGATATCGGCGGCGCCGGTACCGAGCTTGGTCACGACGTCAGAGGAGCCACGGCCCGATTGGATCGTGACATCGAGGCCCTCGTCGGCGAACAGGCCTTTTTGCACGCCGAGATAAGGCACGGCCTTATCCCCGGCCGGAAGCCAGTCGATCAGGAAGGTGATTTTTTCGGCGGCAAACGTGGGCGCGGTCGCGCCGATCAGTAGGGCGATTCCCGCCAACGCGAAAACGAGGCGCCGCGTCTTGGTCATCATCGATCTCCACTTTTCCCGGCCAAAGCTGAGCAATTAATAAGCAAGACTTGCGCCATAGCAGCCGCCGGCTATCGCGCTGATAATCCAGTGAAGAATCACCCGCAGCCTTTTTTATAGTCACCGCGATGAAATCAACGGCAAACGTGCGTCAGCCGGCGTTTCCCCGAAATCCGCGGGCAAGAAGATAAAGTTCGGCGGAGTCGGCGCGGCTTGCCGGCGGCTTGATGTGCTTGACGCTGGCAAAATCGCGCTTGAGTTCGGCGAGCAGCGCCGCCTCCGTGCCGCCCTGCAGCACCTTGCACAAAAAGCTCCCGCCCGGCCTCAGCACTTCGCGGGCGAACTGGGCGGCGGCCTCCGCCAACGCCATGATGCGCAAGTGGTCGGTCTTACGGTGGCCGGTAGTGTTGGCCGCCATGTCGGACAAAACCACGTCGGCGTCGCCGCCGAGCGTGAGCTTGAAGCGCTCGGGCGCGGTGGCGTCAAGAAAATCGAGCTTGACGAACTCGACGCCGGTGATCGGTTTCATATCGAGAATGTCGAGCGCGACCACCCGCCCGCTGTCGCCGACGCGGCGCACGGCGACTTCGCTCCAGCCGCCCGGCGCCGCGCCAAGATCGACCACGCGCGCGCCCTTCTTCAGCAGGTGAAATTTGTCATCGATTTCGGCGAGCTTGTAGGCGGCGCGCGAGCAATAACCTTCGCGCCTGGCGCGCGCCACGTAAGGATCGCTGATCTGACGTTCGAGCCAGGCGCGAGAGGAAGGCTTGCGGCGCTTGTCTCCGGTAAGCCGCGCCATGACGCGTCAGGCTTCGCCCCAGACGCCGTCGGCGCGCATCATCTCGACCAGCATGCCCTCGCGCAGGCCGCGATCGGCGACCCGCAGTCGTTCGCACGGAAAGAATCGGCGAATGGCGTCGAGGATGGCACAGCCCGCGAGCACGAGATCGGCGCGTTCGACGCCGATACAGGGATTGGCGGCGCGCTCGTCAAAACTCATCGCCATGAGCTCGGCGACCACGCCCGATACCTGATCGTCGGACAGCCAGCAGCCGTCGACACGGCGGCGATCGTAACGCCGCAATCGCAGGAACACACCGGCGATCGTCGTCACGGTGCCGGACGTGCCGAGCATGTGAAAACCGTCAAGGTCGCCGCGGTGGGCCTGCGCAAACTCGGCCACGAAGGACGCCACCTCCTCGACCATGGCGTCGTAAATCTCGCGCGGCACCACGGCGCCGCCATAGCGCTCGGCCAGCGTGACGACGCCGACCGGCAGCGACGCCCAACCGACGATGTCGGCCTGCGGCGGCCCACGCCGCACGCCGCCATTGGGCCGGCCGAGCCGCACGACCTCCGACGATCCGCCGCCGATGTCGAACAGGATGACGCCGGAGGCGGCGGGATCGAACAATTCGGTGCAGCCCGCCGCTGCCAGCCTCGCCTCGGTCGCCGAGTCGACAATCTCCAGCTCGAGGCCGGCCTCTCGCGCAACGCGGTTGCGAAAATCTTCGCCATTCTCGGCCGCCCGGCAGGCTTCGGTGGCGATGAGCCTGGCGCGCCGCACGCCGCGCGCGCGCATCTTGTCGCGACAGACCAACAGCGCCTCGACGGCGCGCTTGATCGCCGCCTCGCTGATACGCCGCGACGAGGCGACGCCCTCGCCGAGCCGAATGATCCGCGAAAAGGCGTCGACCACCCGAAATCCGTCGGCGGTCGGACGCGCGACCAACAGCCGGCAATTGTTGGTGCCGAGATCGAGCGCCGCATAGGTTCCGTCGGCGTGGCCACCGGCGGACGGCTGATCGTCGTCGCGGCGCATCCCGTCGCGACGAACGCCGTACGGCGTGCGCCGCGGCCAGCGCCGCCTGGGCGCGCCCCGTCCATCAGGGCCGCCAGACGGCGGAGCCTCCTCTTTCATTCCATACCTTCCTGCCGCGCCGGAACTTCTCCTGCTCGACGGCCGCGGGCCACGTTCAAGCTCAAATCGGAGCGAATGTATCAGCCGCAGACGGCAGGGCAATACCGCGCTTTTCCGGCTTATGAGCCATGTGCCCGCCCAGCTTGTGGCGCTGCACCAAGTCCACTATGTCACCACATATGAGTCTGCCCGGAATTGCCTATTCATGAATTTGCATCAATCTCCCGAACAGCCGGCCGAAAAATTAAGCACGGGGCAACTGGCGGTCGAGAAATTTGCCGTGGGCCAGTCGGTGCCACGCATCGAAGACCCGATGCTGCTTCGGGGTCATGGCCGCTATACCGACGATGTCAGCCTTCCCGGCCAGGCCTATGCGGTGATGGTTCGCAGCCGCCACGGGCACGGTGTTATTCGCGCCATCAATACCGAAGCGGCCCGAAAAATGCCGGGGGTGCTCGCGGTCTATACCGCCGCGGATCTTGAAGGCTATGGCCCACTGAAGTGCAACATGCCGCTCAAAAGCCGCGACGGCTCGCCGCTCAAAAAGCCGTGGCGCGGCGCCCTCGCCAGGGACAAAGTGCGCTATGTCGGTGATCCGGTCGCCTGCGTGATCGCCGAGACAGTGTTCGCCGCCAAGGATGCGGCCGAAGCTGTCGAGATCGATGTCGATCCGCTCGCCGCCGTCATCGGCCTGGAAGATGCCGCGCGCGCGGGCGCGCCGCTGCTGTACGATGATGTGCCGGGCAACGTTCCGCTCGACTATCACTTCGGTAATACCGCTGCCGTCGACGCCGCGTTTGCGTCAGCCGCCCACGTCACGCGGTTGAAGCTTGTCAACAGCCGCCTGGTGGTGAACGCGATGGAGCCGCGCGCCGCGGTCGCGGCCTATGACGGCAGCCGCTTCACCGTGTACGTCGCCTCGCAAGGCGTGATCGGCATGCGCGCGCAAATCGCCGACTGCCTCGGTGTCGAACCCAAGGCGGTTCACGTCCTCACCGGACAGGTCGGCGGCTCCTTCGGCATGAAGGGCGTGCTGTTTCCTGAGTATGTCTGTATCCTGCATGGCGCCCGCACGCTGGGGCGGCCGGTGAAATGGACCGACGAACGTTCCGGCAGCTTCTTCTCCGACAGCCACGGCCGCGATCAGGAATTCGTCGGCGAGCTGGCGCTGGACAAGGACGGCAATTTCCTCGCGGTGCGCCTTGCCGGCTTTGCCGACATGGGCGCATTCCTCTCGCCGATGGGGCCGATACCCGGCACGCTCAACATCGCCAAGAACGTGCAGAGCATGTACCGGACGCCGCTGATCGAGGTCTCGTCCAAGTGCGTGTTCACCAACACCTCGCAGATCGGCCCCTATCGCGGCGCCGGCCGGCCTGAGGGCAACTACTTTATGGAGCGGCTGATCGACACCGCGGCCGCCGAGATCGGCGTGGATCGCGTGGCGCTACGGCGGCGCAATCAGATTCGCCGGCAGGATTTGCCCTACAGAACCGCGTCGGAAGTGACTTATGACAGCGGCGATTTCACCGCGTTGACTAAGCAGGCCTTTGAGCTCGCCGACGGCAAGGGCTTCGCCCGCCGCAAGCGCGAGAGCGCTCGGCGCGGCAGGCTGCGCGGCCTCGGCATCGGCAATTTTCTGGAAGTCACCGCGCCGCCGTCGAAGGAATTAGCCGACATCGCGTTCAACGCCGACGGCACGGTGACGCTCATCACGGGCACGCTGGATTTCGGCATGGGCCATGCCTCGCCGTTCGCGCAAGTTTTGAGCGAGAAGCTCGGCATTCCGTTCGACAAAATCTCGCTGGTGCAGGGCGACAGCGACCGGCTCGAAATGGGCGGCGGCAGCGGCGGCTCAAAATCGCTGATGCATAGCGGCACGGCGATTGTCGAAGCCGCCGCGAAGATCATCGAAAAGGGCAAGGACGTCGCCAGTCACATGCTCGAGGCGGCGGTCTCCGACATCGAATTCGCGCATGGCCGCTTCATCATCGCCGGCACCGACCGCTCGATCTCGGTCATGGAGCTGGCGAAAACCTTGCGCGAGCGCAACGCGCCATTGCCGGCGGATGTGCCGCAATCGCTCGACGTGCATCACATCAGCGACGGTCCCGGCGCCGCGACCTTTCCCAATGGCTGCCACATCGCCGAGGCCGAGGTCGATCCCGACACCGGCGTGGTCGAATTGGTCAAATACACCTGCGTCAACGACTTCGGCACCGTCGTCAATCCGCTGATCGTCGCCGGCCAACTGCACGGCGGCGTGGTGCAGGGCATCGGCCAGGCGCTGATGGAAATGACGGTCTATGACGGCGACGGCCAATTGCTCACCGGCTCGTTCATGGACTACGCCATGCCGCGCGCTGCCGACGTGCCTGACTTCGAGCTCGCCGAACACCCGGTGCCGGCGAAAACCAATCCGCTCGGCGTCAAAGGCTGCGGCGAAGCGGGCTGCGCCGGCTCGTTGACCTCGGTGATGAACGCGGTGCTCGACGCGCTGGCCGATCGCGGCATCCGGCATCTCGACATGCCGCTGACGCCGTTCCGCATCTGGCAGGCTCTGCAGAAAGCAAACGGCGGCGGCGCGGGACACACGGCCCGATGACGCAAGCGATTTCGGTCCCCGCGCGCCGCTTCGGCGAGTTGCGCGTCGTTGGGCCGATCTACGCCGCACATTTCGTCAGCCACTATTACATGATCATGCTGGCGCCGCTGTTCGCATTCGTGCGCGCCGACTATGGCGTCAGCTATCGTGACTTGGCGCTGGCGCTGACGGCATTCAATGTAGTGTCGGCGGTGCTACAGACACCGGCCGGCTTTCTGGTCGACCGCATCGGCGCGCGTATCGTCCTCATCGCCGGCGTCGCGCTTGGCGCCATTGCTTTTGCCGTTGTCGGCATCGTCGACTCGTTCGTGGTGTTCATCGCCATGTACGCGGTCGCCGGCCTCGGCAACACCGCCTATCATCCGGCCGACTACTCACTGCTGTCCGACCACAGCACGCCGGCGCGCATCAGTCAGATTTTCTCGTTCCACACCTTCTCCGGAATTCTCGGCGGCGCGGTCGCGCCGGCGACCGTGCTGATGATGCAAGCCCGATTCGGCTGGCGCGGCGCCTATATCGGGGCCGCGGTGCTCGGCTTGGCGGTGCTGGCGCTGCTGATCAGTCAGCGCCCGACGGCCGCCGATCGCCTTGCCGAAAAGCGTCGTCGCACGCCGGCACCGGGAAGCGCTGGCGCCGCGGCGAACAAAGATGCTGGCTGGCGGCTTCTGCTGTCGCCGCCGATCCTGCTCAATCTTGGTTTCTTCGTTCTGATTTCGATCATGGGCGGGCTCAACACCTTCCTGGTGGTCGCGCTGGGTGCGCTTTACGGCACAGCCGACACGCTCGCCAATGTGGCGCTGACCGGCCTCCTTTTGATGAATGCGCTTGGCGTGCTCATTGGCGGCGTGCTCGCCTCACGCACCACGCGTCACGCTGTCGTCGCCGCGCTGGCGCTCGCCGGCTCCGGCGTCGCGACGCTCTTGGTCGGCACGATCGGATTTTCTTCCGCTGCGTTGATCGTGACGGCGTCGCTGTCCGGCCTGTTTGTCGGCATCGCCAGCCCCTCGCGCGACATGCTGGTGCGCGCCGTCACGCCACCCGGCGCCTTCGGCCGCGTGTTCGGCTTTGTCTCCTCCGGCTTCAATATCGGCTCGATGGTGGCGCCGATGATCTACGGCACGATGATGGACTGGGGCCAGCCGCGCACCGTGTTCCTGATCTCGGCCGCCTGCAGCATTCTGTGCATCGGCACGGTGATTTTCGGAATGTCCGGCCGCGAGCGGCGATAAGGCGGACTGACGGTCCTGGATTAGGTGAGACGGAGGCCGTCAGTCCCAAGGGCGCCCTACCCTAATCCTTGCCTCTCGGGCGCATTTCTCGAGGCTTGGAAACCGGCGCGATTTGCCCTACATGGACGGCTATTCCGGTTGCGCAGAATCGGCATTTCCGCCGCGGCCACGCGCAAGCACTGGGGAATAGTTCAACGGTAGAACAGCGGACTCTGACTCCGTTAATCTAGGTTCGAATCCTAGTTCCCCAGCCAGCTGCCGGACCCATATGACCACCGGCCGACTTCAAGGGAAAGAGCGGCCGAGCGCCCGCTTAAAACCCGCCCTGGAGCTAAATTCGCGGCGCAATCAAAACTACAAACTAACGATAATGTTGATGACGTTCCGTCAAGAGGTCACTCCGGTACAAGCAATCAAGGTCTCGGCGAGAATTCGCGCCCGCCGCACGTGCTCGAGATTCATAGGGTCGAGCCGCTCGGTGGCGGCACTCATTAGTAGCCCGCCGTCGGGCACGTGTTCGGTGAGGACTTCGCGCGCGAGAGTCAAACCGGCGGCGCGGTCCGCTGAGAGGTAAACAATCCAAGGAACGTGAAAAATCGAGTCCGGGAACGTCGGGTCGAGTGGGACCTGAGCGGCAGTGTCTATTCTGAACGCCGGCACGCCGGGTGCCAAGTCCATCGGCACCTTGACAACGTCATTCCGGGATGCCTGCGCGTATGACCACTGCACGGACCCCGCTGCGCTGATCGCCAGCAGCGCCGCTTTAAACAGCGGATAAGTTACGATCGACAAATCCGACGCGATATTGTGTTCTCCGAATTTCAGCCCCACGTCTGGATTGAGGGTAGTATGCACCGAAAGCGTCACGTAGCGGGGTCCTCTAACCCCTGCCGTGGCGACTGCGCTGTATCCGTAGATCGGTTCGCGCTCGTCGTAATCATCGCGGGCGACACCGCTTTCGACAATCTGCGCGATGCGTTTGCGTGCAGCGTCGAGCGGGACCTGCCGCGGCTGCCCGTCTTCAGCGATTTGCAGATTTCTGAAGACCTGCCAACCTGCAAAAAGCGGATCGACGCCGCTTAACGCATCGAGCGTCTTCAAGAACGCGGCGCCTATGGCAGCAGGCGTCTCATTGGACGTTTCGGCCCACTTGCCGCGCACAGAATAGCGATAGTTGATCGACGTCATCGCCGTCCGCTCCTCGCCCAGGGAACATATCCAACCGTAATCCCTTCGAGCTCTTTCGTCTCGTTGAACAGCTTCCGTGCAAACAGCGCGGCCTCCTCTTCGGCGAAAATCCAAACAATCGGTCGTCCGCCGCTCGCCGCAACCTGCGAAGTGGCTTGCTTTACATATTTGTACGCCATCGCTGCAGGCAGATCGCTCGTGAGTTGCGCATGCCCCTCGCCCTTGATTTCGAACATAAAACCGTTCGTCATCTTGCAATCGTCGTAGCTGACCGGTTTGCCGCCCTCTGGATTCGGCAGGTAATAGACGAAGCCGCTTGGCGTGGGCCCGTCGGGGGGAGGATTGATCAAAAGCTTCACGAAGTCTTCGTACTGTCGGGCTCTGTTTTCCTCATATGGCTTTCCTTGGTCGCTTCCGGCTACATCCGGGGCGTGCGCCGGGCATAACTTGGGCTCGTCCTGTTTCACCAGATCGGGCAATACGGCAATCGTGTCGATGACAACCCTGTTGCCGTCAATGATGTGCCCAACGACCTCTCCGCGTTCGTCACGGATGACCTTGCCGTCAAAATGCAGTGCGAAGGTGCGCAGGGCATCGCCGACACGGTCGTACGTCAGATGCAGTACCGCTTCGTCGCGATTCCAGGAGTACCGTAGCCCGGGTATCCCCTCGACCTCGCCTTCAACACGGACATCGTTGGGGGACGGGATGAACAACAGGCCGAACACTGCCGCGGCGCCGCCGACGGGAATTGCGATACGCGTAGCGTACAAACCGAGCGCCGCCGCCTGCGCCGCATTGAGCTCGGCCATCCACGACAAAAGCCGCGTCCACTCGCCACTGATCCGGCCGTGGCCGGCGGGTACGCGGGGCTGCCCTGGGTCGTACTTTTCGATGACGCGGATGGAGGGACCGGCGGCTTCAAGCGCTTGAAAAATGGCCCGCGCGCTCACCCCAGCGTTCATCGCCTTGTCAGCGATGAAGAGGCGGCATGCAGCCGATCGGAGGTCGATAGTCGAAGGAAGTCCAGCATGCGCCAGATGGATGTAGGCGAGGCAATCGTCGCCGACGCTCCACGCCTTGCCGGCACGTTCGATATTTCCAAGCACTGAGGGCGAGACTGCCTTGCCATGGGCCGCCGACAACAGCGCCAATATCCGTTGCTCCTGGCCTCTGAGGCTTTTCAAGCGGCGGATGCCTTCAGCCGGCACCAGGATCGTGCCGGCTCCCAGCACGAGCCCTTCAGCCGCGAAAGTCATAGCCGGATGTATCGGCGCGGCGCGCTCGCGCGCATGCCATTTGTCACGTAACTGCTCGTACAGCACGTGTCTTCTCCATATTCCGATGTTGAAAAACGAAGAGCGCCCGCGTGATATCAGGGCGCTGCTATGCGGCCTTAAGGGCCAGCCCATTTAAGTCGACGTGCGCAAAGCACGCCGAATGACTTCACGCAGTTTACACCCCCAAAGAAATAGCGGGGCGCCGGCGCCAAGTGGCGGTCGGGTTGCCTGTTGTTGCCGCTCAAGTCGACGCCGAGCGTCTCAGCGAAGCAACTTGAAGCCGGCCTTGTCGGCGCCGAAGTGCCCTATGCAATGATAGTGCAAGCCGGTGTCATTCAAAAACTCTGCGAATGCCTTGGCCTCGTGATCCTGGTAGTTGGCGTGTGCCCAAATTTCATCGAACGCCAGTATGGAGCCAGGCTTCAGTCTTGGTTTGAGAGTGTCGAGCACGCATTTGGCGGATGCGTAAAGATCGGAATCAATATGAGCGAACGCCACATCGCCGGGATGCTCCGCTAGGAACTGCGGCAGCGTGGCATCAAACAAGCCAACGACAAGCTCCACGTTCGATGGCAAATTGTTTGGAACGTCGCACGCAAAATGCCCCTTTGGCACCGTGCCCCATCTCTCCGGTAGGCCACAGAACCAGTCGAAACCATAAATTTTCTTGTTAGGATTGAGCGTGGCAATCCTTCTAATCGACTTGCCCTCCGCGACACCAAACTCCAGAAAGAGACCGTCCAGCAAATCCATGCAGAAATAATACGCAAAATTCATTATCGGCGACGCGCGAATGTCTCGATCGATTTGCTCTGGTGTAAACATCATCACGGCTCGCTCTTTGGCCACGATGGAAATGGATCATCGGTTGCGTTGAGAATCCGCTCCGCAGTCCAGGCAAGTACCGGCGGAAATCGCCCGATGCCGCCCGAGAACGACGTCTCGTGCGGTGATCATAATCGAATTATACTTGATTCGAGCGTTGGACTAGAAGCACCATCTGAAGCGCGTCATTTTTTGTGACTTGGCTCACGAGCGAGGTGAACACGCCTCGAGTAAAAACGGTCAAAGCGCATGACGAACGATGCAGATCAGTACATCGCGCTCGAATTCATCGATCGTTACGAGGCCGCCTGGGCGCAAGGCGCACACGCGGCGGCGGAGCTTTATACCGCCGACAGCGTGCTGGTCGGATACATGACCGCAATCGGCCGGGCGGAAATTGAAAAGTTGTTGGCCGGTATCATTGGCCAGGGCTGGACGCAGATTGAGATGCGGCCGGTGAACGTGCGCAGAATCGGCGACGTGATTTTGCTCGCGTGTGCGTACACGGCCATCGGATCGGGCGCGAACGCCGGCAAGACTTTGGACGCAACATCGAGCCATGTACTGGTTCAGGCCGACGGCGCGTGGCGCTCGGCGTTGCACACGGCACGGTGAGTTTTCAGGTCGAGGAATGCCGCCGCGAGGCAGGATTTATTGCTTGTTCGAGAAAACCTCGAACAGCGATTGCTTCGGATAGGGCAGCGAGTCGGTGGGATCGGGATTGGCGGGAGGCGCAGCGGCAGCGGTCGCGGCCGGTGGCGGCGCGCTGTTGGCCGGCTGGCCCGGCGGCGGGGAGTAAGGCTGACCGGAAGGCGTGTAGGTGCTCGGCGGACGCGGTACGTATTGGGGTGGACCTTGGGTAGCGACTTGAGTCGCGCCTTGGTTTGCGCCTTGGGTCTGACCTTGAACCGGCGTTTGCGTTGAGCCGCGGAATGCGTCGATCAGCGACTGCTTCGGATAGGGTAGCGAGTCGGAATAATCCTGCTGCGCGGGAGGCGGCGCTGCCGCGGCGGTTGCCGCCGGCGCGACATAGGCCGGCTTTGTTGGCGGCGCGGCGTAGCTCTGCTGACCGGATCGCGGCGCGTAATTCTGCTGCGCCGGCGGCTGGTAGTTCTGCTGCGCCGGCGGCGGCGAATATGCCGGCTGACCTTGCGGCTGCGCGTAAGGTTGCTGCGACGGCGTATAGGTATTTGGCGGGCGCGGCGCGTAAGCCTGCTGCGCCGGCGGGGTCGAGGGCCGCGCGTTCTGCGCCGCCGGGTCCTGCTCTGGCGGATCGCGGAACATCTGAAGAAAGCCGGTATAAGACTGCCGGAACGAGCCGACCGTGCTTTGCTCGGGCGGCGGTGATTGCGCCGCCGGCGCATAAGCCTGCTGACCAGGTGGGGGCGCGTAAGTCTGTTGCCCGGGCGGCGGCGCGTAAGCCGGCTGGCCGGCTGTAGTCGCCGGATAGTTCGGCGGCGGCGGCACGGCTGCCGTCTGATTGACAGGCG